>Ga0209938_1000824_pt1 | contig 16810 bp, 16 predicted proteins | sample SalPonR2_C_D1_MG_FD_185708 | JGI IMG/M metagenome (GOLD analysis project Ga0209938, IMG submission 185708) | Salt pond soil microbial communities from South San Francisco under conditions of wetland restoration - Salt Pond MetaG R2_C_D1_MG... ... | reverse complement strand
TGCACATTGATGACCATCACACGGTGGAAGATATCGGCATCACCCTGGGTCAGGCTCTCAGGCAGGCGGTCGGCGACAAGAAAGGTATTCGTCGTTACGGTCACGCTTATGTGCCGCTGGATGAAGCGCTGTCCCGCGTGGTTATCGACCTGTCCGGCCGCCCCGGCCTGCTGATGGATGTGCCATACACCCGTGGTGCCGTCGGCGGATTCGACGTAGATCTGTTTGCCGAGTTCTTTCAGGGCTTTGTGAATCACTCCATGGTCACTCTGCATATCGACAATCTGAAGGGCAAGAACACTCATCACCAGATTGAAACCGTGTTCAAGGCCTTTGGCCGCGCTTTGCGCATGGCTATCGAAATGGACGAGCGCATGGCGGGTATCACGCCCTCTACCAAAGGGTCGTTGTAACAAGATCCGCTCTAACACCTGTCTTCCAAGGACATCGCAGCAACCATGAAAACCGTTGCCATTATCGACTACGGCATGGGTAATCTTCACTCTGCCAAAAAAGCGGTAGAGCACGTGGCCCCGGGAATCACCGTGCTGGTCACCGACGATCCCGCCAGAATCCGTGAAGCTGACCGGGTGATCCTGCCCGGTGTGGGCGCAATCCGGGATTGCATGGCCGAGATTCGCCGCCTGGGTATCGATACTCTTGTTCGCGAAGTCTCGCAGGATCGTCCTTTCCTTGGCGTCTGCGTGGGCATGCAGGCATTGATGGCCCGCAGTGAAGAAAACGGCGGCGTTGACTGTATCGGTTTATTTCCATCACAAGTGCGGTATTTCGGGGAAAATCTCACCGAAAACGGCGAACGCCTGAAAGTTCCTCACATGGGCTGGAATGAGGTATACCAGACCATTGAACACCCACTCTGGCATAACATCGCAGATGGCGACCGTTTCTACTTTGTGCACAGCTATTATGCCGAAGCGGCGGGCAATACCGAGATCTCTGGCCGCAGCCACTATGGCGTCGATCTGGCTGCCACTGTGGCCAGGAATAATATTTTTGCGGCCCAGTTCCACCCGGAAAAAAGCGCCAGGGCAGGGCTGCAGTTACTGAAAAACTTCACAAACTGGAACGGAAAGAGCTAGAGCTGTCGCTAATGGCTATTCCCGGGTAGTGCTTTGCCGGCGGGGGCGACCCTGTTCGGGGACGTCAAAAACATGGATGTTTTTGTCGAGCGTACAGGGAAGTATTAACAGCGTGCCCCGAACAGGGTCGCCCCCGCCGGCGAGGCACGGGCAATCAAACTCGGTAGCCAGCAGCAAGCCAGAACCGCTCCAAAGGAAAACAGAACATGCTGATCATCCCGGCCATAGACCTCAAAGACGGCAAATGCGTAAGACTGCGCCAGGGCCGTATGGACGACTCCACCGTATTCGGTGACGACCCCGTTGATATGGCGACCCGCTGGGTAAACGCCGGCGCCCGCCGTCTGCACCTGGTGGACCTGAACGGGGCCTTCGCGGGTGAACCCGTCAACGGCGAAATCGTCCGGGCCATCGCCCGCAAATACCCGGACCTGCCGATCCAGATCGGTGGCGGTATCCGCTCCGCCGACACCATCGAAGCCTATCTGCAAGCCGGCGTACAGTGGGTGATCATCGGTACCAAAGCCGTCAAAGAGCCGGACTTCGTTACTGACATGTGCCGGCAATTCCCCGGTCACATCATCGTCGGCCTTGACGCCAGCAATGGCCGCGTAGCGACCGATGGCTGGGCCGAAGTCTCTGAAGTCATGGCTACCGACCTGGCGGAACGCTTTGCCAGCGACGGCGTTGAAGCCATCGTTTACACGGATATCAGCCGCGACGGCATGATGCAGGGGGTTAATGTTGAAGCCACGGCCGCAGTGGCAAAAGCGGGGGGCATCCCGGTCATTGCCTCCGGCGGCGTTACCAACATGGATGACCTGAAGCGGCTGGCAAAAGTGGCGGACCAGGGCATTCTGGGCGCCATTACCGGCCGTGCCATTTACGAAGGCACCCTGGATGTGGCCGAAGCCCAGGCCTTCTGTGACAGCCTCAAGGGATAAGACAACTTATGGCACTGGCGAAACGAATAATTCCCTGCCTCGATGTCGATAAAGGCCGTGTTGTAAAAGGCGTAAACTTTGTCGATATCCGGGATGCCGGCGACCCCGTGGAGGTCGCGCGCAAGTACAACGAAGAAGGCGCCGACGAAATTACCTTTCTGGACATCACCGCCAGCCACGAAAGCCGCGACACCACCTATGAAACCGTCGAGCGGATGGCAGCGCAGGTGTTTATTCCGCTGACGGTCGGTGGCGGGGTGCGCACTGTCGACGATATCCGCAAACTGCTGAATGCCGGTGCCGACAAGGTTGCAATTAACACCGCTGCGGTATTCAACCCGGACTTCGTGCGGGAAGCGGCGGAGCGGTTTGGCAGCCAGTGCATCGTGGTTTCTATTGATGCCAAGAGTGTCAGTGCCGAAGGCGAGGCACCCAGGTGGGAAATCTTTACCCACGGCGGACGCAAGCCGACAGGGCTGGACGCTATTGACTGGGCCCGCAAAATGGTCCGGCTGGGGGCCGGTGAACTGCTGGTGACCAGCATGGACAGGGATGGCACCAGGATAGGCTTTGATATCGGCCTGACCCGCGCGATCAGTGACGCGGTGCCGGTGCCGGTGATCGCCTCAGGTGGTGTGGGTGAATTGCAACACCTTGCCGACGGCGTCACCGCCGGCCGCGCCGATGCAGTGCTGGCAGCCTCTATTTTTCATTTCGGTCAGCATACCATTCCCGAAGCCAAGGCCTTTATGAAAGCTCAGGGGATTGAGGTGCGCGACTGAGGCATTGCCGGGTCGGGTGAAAAAACCGACAAACCGGTACCGGCTACTGCTTTTTCGCCAGCGCCGGCCTGATTTGCCGCTTCTCACCTTCGGCAAACATCTGCCTGTTACCATTTCTTATGGCCCAGACTGCACTGACGGTGGCGATCGCGATGCCCTGTTCATCGAGTTCCGGTAAACGTTTTTCCAGGTAATCAACGGTGACCGTGTGCGGGTGCCCGATGCCTATGGCGCTACCGTTCTGCCTTGCCCGTTTGATCAGCAACTCAAATTGCCTGTCGACATATTCCTCGGTCTGTTCATTGTCGAGAAAGACATCCCGGGTGAGGGTAGGTATCCGGTAGCCGGCGGCCACATGGCCTGCAATGGACGAGGCAATGGTGCGGCTGTCGACAAAGTACACGGGATAGTGGGTAAGTTCCGCCATTACCCAGTCCATGGCCTTGAGCTGCTGGGTAAGCAGGCTACCCATGTGATTGTTCACGCCCTGCACGTGGGGGATGGACCTCAGCGCCCGGCGCAGGGTTGTGGCCATCTCTGGTTGGCTCATGCCGGGGTTGAGCCCGCCCGGGCCAAGCTCCAGCAATCGGGTATTGGCCATGGGCGCGTGCAGCATGATTTCTTTCTGGCGCAGATGCGCCTTTTCCGCCAGCAGGGTCGTGTGGCGACGGAAGGGCAGGAAAGCCAGGGTGAGCGGCTGATCCATGGCAATCAGGCGTTCACCCTCAATCAGGTTGTGCCCCATGTCATCAATGATGATGGCGATGGTTGGCGGCACCTGTCTGGCGCTGGCCGGATTTTCCTCGGCCAGCAGGGGCACGGCAATTGTGGTCGCGAGCAGGGCGCCGGTGATCAGCGCAGTGAACGACTTCAATCCGTGGTTTCCTTCTGGGTCTCGCCGCGCTTGCTGAGGATCTGCAGGCCTTTGAGAAGATTCAGCGCAGAGCGAAGCTGGAAATCGCGGTCAGCGGGGGAAGCCGACTGCCCGGTTTCTTTCTGGTTACCTTGCCGGTTCTGGCCTCCGGTTCCACCTTGGCCCTCACCCTCGCCTTCAAGGTGCCCGGTCAGATCTGCCTCGGTGAAAAAGCGCTGATTTTCGAGTTCAGTCAGTTCTGCCGGTTTCACTTCAATATCGGGACTGATGCCCTTGGCCTGGATAGACCGACCGTCCGGCGTATAATAACGCGCCGTTGTCATTTTGATGGCGTGGGTTTGGTCCAGTGGGATAACGGTCTGGACGCTACCCTTGCCGAAGGACTGGGTGCCCATGATAACGGCGCGCTCATGGTCCTGCAGCGCGCCCGCCATAATTTCCGATGCGGAAGCAGATCCGCCGTTGATCAGCACGACAATTGGCGTATCCGGCAGGAGTGCTCCGGCCCTGGCGTTGAACCTCAGACGGGAGCTCTGGATGCGGCCCTCGGTGTATACAATCAGGCCCTCATCAAGCAGAACGTCAGCGGCTTCAACCGCTGCCTGCAGAATGCCGCCCGGGTTGTTACGCAGGTCGATAACCAGACCATCCAGCGGTTTGCCGTATGCTTTTTCGAGATCTTTCAGGGCCTGTTCAAACTGGCTGCCCGAATCGGCCTGGAACTGGGTAATCCGGACGTAGGCGTAGCCGTTTTCAATCATCCGCGATTTCACGCTGGTCACCTTGATGACCGCGCGCTCCACATCAATTTCAATAGGTGCTGACTGGCCTTCGCGCACAATCGTCAGGGTCAGCACGGAACCGGGTTTGCCCCGCATCAGTTTGACGGCTTCTTCAAGCGACAGGCCTTTTACCGGTTTGTCACCCAGCCTTACGATCAGGTCGCCGGCCTGCACCCCGGCCTTCTGGGCCGGTGTATCGTCAATGGGTGAGATGACCTTAACAAAGCCGTTTTCCATGCCTACTTCTATGCCCAGGCCGCCGAATTCACCGGTAGTGCTTTCCTCAAGCTTTTCGTAAGCCTTGGGGGCCAGATAGGTTGAATGCGGATCAAGATCCGACAGCATGCCTTTGATGGCGCTTTCAAGTAACTGGCGGTCGCCTATCTCTTCAACATAGGCCTCTTTGATGCGGCCAAAGACCTCGGTAAATTTGCGCAGGTCATTCAGGGGTAGCTGCGTTTCCGGATCCGGCTGCTCGATATTGTCCGTTTCGCCGGCCTCAATGTCCTTGAGCAGACGCTGGACATCGTCATCCGTCTGCTGGCCATAGACAGTGCCGGGCAGAACAATCAGGCAAAGTGCACTCAGGCCTGTGGCAACGGCCAGTGCACGAAAGGCTGCGATATACTGATTACTTCTTGCCGGTCTCATTCGCTTGTCCTGTGTTATTCCGGTGGCTGACTGGTTGCCGGTCAATGCCCGACAGTATGGCGCTATCAGGCTGATTTGTCAGCCTCTCGGACAGGCTGCACGCTGCAGGCACCGGAGTCAGCGCGAGCCGAGCCAGCGCTCGGGGTTAACGGGTTTACCGTTGTGGCGGATTTCAAAATAGACCGCGGGCGTGTCGGTACCGCCGGTACGGCCTGCCTGGGCGACGGTTTCACCAGCCTGTATCCAGTCGCCGGGACTGGTGAACAGGCTGCTGCTGTGGCCATAGAGTGTCATGTAGCCGTCACCATGGTCGAGTATGGTGATCAGCCCGAAGCCACGGAGCCAGTTGGCGAAGACCACTCTGCCATAGTGGACGGCCCTGATTTCGGCTTCTTCGGGGGTGTTGATCAGCATTCCGGAATAGCGCAGCCTGCCATCGGCATAGCTGTCACCAAAGGCATTAGCGACGCTGCCCGCTGAGGGCCAGGGCAGTTTTTTCCGCAGTGAACTGAAGGGGGCCGACTCATTGGGTGAGGGAATGTCGGCAATGGCCTGTTCGACTTCACGCAGGAGTTTTTCCAGGCGCTGACGGTCCGCCTCCAGCTGTTCACGTTCATCCAGCCGGTTCCTGATGTCTGTTCTCAGTGCAGCCAGGGTCTGCTGGCGCCTGTTCTTGCTGGCGGCCAGCTGCTGCTGGCGGTCAGCCACGTCTTTTTCCAGACCCGCCAGCCGCAGCCTGCCTTGCTGCACTTGCTGACGGGTTGCCTTGAGCTTCTGCAGATTGGCAGAGAAGGTTTCCAGTCTTGCAACGGTGTCGCGGCTGAGGTACTCGTAATAGGTCATGGTCCGGGCAATCTTGTCCGGGTGGATCTGATTCAGCAGCACTTTTACGGCCGGCGCATCGCCTTCCATCCAGGCGGCACGGATCTGTTTTTTCAGGCTTTCGCGCTGGCTGTCCAGAATGCGTACCAGCTCTGCGCTCTTCTGGTCCAGTTCCGCCAGGCGTTGCTGTTGCTGGCCTGCCTGTCTCCTTAATTGCCGGCGCTCACGGGTAAGCTGGCCGATGTTTTTTTCCAGATCGGCCAACTGACGCTCGAGTGAGGAGCGATCTTCTTCCGCAGTGCTGAGCCAGTCGTCGATGTCGGCGATTTCTTCCCGGAGCGCTTTGATCTGGCCAGGCGTTACCTGCTGTTGCGCCAGTGTCTGCGAGGCACTGAACAGCAGTGCCCCGGTCAGCAACAGGGAGCGAATCAACCGGTCTGAACCAGGCTGTGCCCGGTCATTTCGGTAGGTTGATCAAGCCCCATCAGGGTAAGCAGGCTGGGCGCGACATCGCTGAGGCTGCCATCAGCGCTCAGGGATATCGGGCGCGGGCCAACGTAGATCAGGGGGACAGGCCCGGTGGTGTGGGCGGTATGTACCTGGCCGGAATGCGGATCCTGCATCTGTTCACAGTTGCCGTGGTCGGCGGTAATCAGCGCTTCTCCGCCAACTTCCTCCAGTGCTTCCACAATTCTGGCAACGCACTGGTCGATGCATTCTGCGGCCTTGACGGCGGCTTCCATATCGCCGGTATGGCCGACCATGTCGCCATTGGCGTAATTGCAAACCACCAGATCGTACTTGCCGCTTCTGATGGCTTCACAAAGTTTGTCGGTAACTTGCGGCGCGCTCATTTCCGGCTGCAGATCGTAGGTGGCCACATTGGGTGAAGGTATCAGGATACGATCCTCACCCTCGAAGGGCGGCTCGAGGCCACCATTGAAGAAGAAGGTGACATGGGCATATTTTTCAGTTTCAGCGATCCGGAGCTGGGTCTTACCGAGATTGGCGGCATACTCACCGAGTCCGTTGGACAATTGTGCCGGTGGGTAGGCGCAACTGGTGTCGATATCGGCGGCGTACTCGGTCAGCATTACAAAATCCGCCAGTTCCGGATGTTTGCGGCGTTCAAAGCCGTCGAAATCCTTGTCGACAAAACAGCGTGTCATTTCCCGCGCCCGGTCGGCCCTGAAGTTCATGAAAATCACGCTGTCGCCATCGTTGATGGTAGCTTCAGTGTCGGTCCTTGACCTGATGCGGGTGGCTTTGACAAATTCGTCATTCTCGCCCCGCTGGTAAGCCTGCTCAAGGGCGCTGACGGGGTCCTCCGCGATGAACTCTGATTCACCCAGGGTCATTGCATTGTAGGCCTGCTCGACCCGGTCCCAGCGATGGTCCCGGTCCATGGCAAAGTAACGGCCGACAATGGTGGCAATCCGGCCAACGCCAAGTTTTTTCAGTTTCGCGGCGGCTTTCTCGAGAGAGGGTCTGGCGCTTTTCGGTGGCATGTCACGGCCATCCAGAAAGGCGTGCAGGTAGACTTCTTGCGCGCCGCGCGCAGCGGCAAGTTCAGCGGCTGCCATAATCTGGTCTTCATGGCTGTGGACGCCACCAGGGGACAGCAGCCCCATCAGATGAACGGCACGGCCGCTGCTGACCGCCTTGTCGATGGCGGCGCAGAGGACCTTGTTGTCGGCAAAGGTACCGTCACTGATGTCCTTGTCGATGCGTGTCAGGCTCTGATAGACAATCCGGCCGGCACCGAGATTCATGTGACCCACCTCAGAGTTGCCCATCTGGCCTTCCGGCAAACCCACATACTTTCCTGAGGTGTTGATCAGGGTTTTGGGATTTTCCTGCCACAGTCTGTCCCAGCACGGAGTGTTGGCAGAGCTGATTGCATTGTCTGCAGCCGGGTCGCGGTGGCCCCAGCCATCGAGAATGATCAGTGCAGTCGGCGTTTTTGTGGCAGTCATCGCTTATCCCATTATTGAAGTCTGTAAGTTTCGTAAAACGGGCAAATGTTAAACGTATTCGTATTCCGTGGCCAACTTCGGCAACGTCTGTCAGCTTCTGTCACTGACCATGGGTGTGTATAATCCCGGTCCTAACTTTGTAGCAGGATGTTTTCATGGAACGGGTATTTGAATTCGTAGTCAATCACTACATTCTGGTGTCTCTGTTTGTGGCGTTGTTGCTTGCCCTGATTGTTCTGGAGTCCCGTCGTGGAGGTCAGAAAATATCGGCCCAGGCAGCGGTAAGCCTGATCAATCGCGATGAAGCCATTGTAGTGGATATCCGTGACCGCAAAGACTTTACCGAAGGCCGGATTACCGGTTCCATCAATATTCCGCTCAGCGGCCTGAAAAGCCGGGTCTCGGAATTGAAGAAGCATGAGAACAAGCAGATTATTGTCGCCGACAAGATGGGACAACATTCTGCGATGGCCGTCAAACAGCTCAAAGAAGAAGGCTTCAATAATGTGGTTCGCCTGAGTGGCGGCATTGCCGACTGGCGGGCCAGCAACCTGCCTCTGGTGAAAAAATAATTCAACACGCCCTAATCAAACCGTAATCAAACATAAAAGGGAATCAACATGGCTGAAAATGACCAGGCCGCAGCAGGCACAGAGAACCAGAAACAACCGCAGTTTGCGCTTCAGCGTATTTACCTGAAAGACCTGTCGTTTGAATCTCCCAATTCACCCGCCGTTTTCCAGGAGCAGTGGAAGCCTCAGGTCAACCTCGACCTGAATACCTCCCACACCAAGCTGAACGAGGAAGGACAGTACGAAGTCGTTCTGTCTCTGACTGTAACCGCCAAAATGGACGAAAAGGTTGCCTACCTGGTGGAGATCCAGCAGGCCGGCGTCTTCATGATCAAAGGCGTGGAAGGCCAGCAGCTTGGTCACATGCTGGGCGCCTACTGCCCCAATATTCTGTTCCCTTATGCGCGGGAGGCGATCGATGGAGTCGCCAACAAGGGCAGCTTCCCCTCACTGATGCTGGCGCCGGTCAATTTTGACGCTATCTACGCCCAGGCGCTCAAACGCAAGCAGGAAGAAGCGGCTGGTCAGGCAAAGGAAGAGCAGACCCACTGAGAGGTGATGTAATCCCTCTGCAAAAAAACCGGCCTCGGCCGGTTTTTTTGTTTGCCCATGGAAAACACAACCTGACCCTTGCGTTTTATAATAACCTAAATCATAATCGTTCGCATTAACGATAAGTGATCTGGTTGTCCTATGCTTTACCATAAATTACGCCTTTGCCTGTCAGTCTGGCTTTTCATAGTTGCCCTGGGTTCCACGGCAACACTGGCCGATACCGCCCCCGCAGGCTATCTGAACGAGCTTGTTGTTACCGGAACCCGTTCAGAGCGCCAGTTACTCGATACGCCGGTCCGCACCGAGGTGGTTACCGCCGCCGAGATCGAGAAGACCCATGCGCGGAACCTGAAAGAGGCTCTGCAAAATGTGCCGGGCTTGCAGCTTCGCGAAATTCACGGCAAACCCGGTTATGAGGTCTGGCTGCAAGGAGTTGCGTCTGACCGGGTGCTGGTGCTGATCGATGGTCTGCCGATGACCAAGACCACCGGGTCGACCGTGGATGTCAGCCAGCTGGCCGTGCTGGATATTGAGCGGGTGGAAGTGGTCAAAGGGGCCGTCTCTGCGCAGTATGGCAGCTCCGGTATCGGTGGGGTGGTTAATGTTATTACCCGTCCGGTTGCAGCCGGGCTTGCCGGTGAGTTCACCACCGATGCCGGCACCTATGGTCACCAGAATCCCTCTGGCGATGAGGCCGATCCCGCACGGTATGCGGCTCGGGCCACGGTTCAGGGTGGTAGTGAACAGCTGGCCATGCGTTTGTCCGCTTCCCACCAGCATTCCGATGGCATCGATCCGGAACCGCAGACCTGGGCCCGTCCGGGTGACGAATACGATCGCACCGATTTCAGCTTACGCACCGACTGGTCTCCGGATGAAAATCACCGGCTGAGCGCGGCGGTTTCCCGATTCGAGGAGGAGTCCGGCTCACGGTTCACCGAGCGCAATCCGCCTTTTGTCATCAATCAGGGCAAGGACGAAACGGTTAGCCGTACCCGCTACTCCCTGTCTGGCGATCATGGCCGGGTTGCAGATCTGCGCGGTGGCTGGTCCGCGGTTCATGAAGTCCTGGACAACGATACTCTGAAGTACTCGGGCAGTAGTGTCTTTGATGACCGCCGCGCGGAATCCACCCTGTCCCGATTCTCTGTCCACCTGGGTGGGCCTGTGGGGCTCAGTCACAATATCCAGGGCGGTGTGGATATCCACCGGGAAACCCTTGAGCAATTCAAGGACGGAAGCTCCGAGCTTGGTGCCGAGCCTCGCCGGCACCGTGAGAGTCAGGAAATCTGGGGCCAGGACATCTGGATGCCGACCGCCAATCTCGAGTTGGTGCCCGGCGTAAGATTCCAGCATGACTCCGATTTCGGAGGCTACACGGCACCGAAAATTAATGCTCGCTACGATCTGTTGCAGACTGATTCCGTCACCGGATTTCTCCGTGGTGGCGTCGGCGTCGGATATCGGGTGCCAAACCTGAAGGAGCGGCATTTCACCTTTGATCACAGCCAGCTTGGTTACATCGTGCAGGGAACTCCGGATCTGCAGCCGGAAGAATCCGTCAGCTACCAGTTTGGCGGGGGGCTTTCCTGGAACCGCTCGGCATGGCTGGAAGCGAATGCCTTCCTTAACAGTATTGAACAACTTATCCAGACCTCCCCCGATGCCGAGGCCACCCAGGCGCGGAATGACGGAGTCCAGGTTTTCACCTACGAGAATCTTGCCGAAGCCCGGACCTGGGGGCTTGAGACTACAGCTGGCTGGGAACCTTCCCGAAATTGGCGGCTCACTGCTGGCTATACCCTGACCCGAACCGAGGATCTGGCAACCGGTGATGAACTCAACCGTCGCCCCAGACATCAGGCGCTTATCGGGCTGGATGGTCCGTTTTGGCTGACGAACCTGTCCTGGAGCGCCCGGGTACGGTACCAGAGTGAGGAGTTTGTTGACGCTGCCGCGGGAACAGAATCTCCGGGGTATACAACAGCTGATTTAAAACTGAATTACCGGTTCTCCGACCGGCTTCGACTGTTCGCTGGCGCTGACAACATCACCGATGAGCAGCGCGACTTTGCCAATGCCAGTGAAGATTTCAGACCCGTTGCCGGGCGTTTTCTTTACGCCGGGCTGACAGTTTCCCTGGGCGAATGATGCCTAACTACCAACAGCAACGTGAAGGAGATATCCATGGACTTTTCTGATACCAGACCGCCGGCTATTGTGCTGGCCGCACTGGCTCTGACCGCCTGCGGCGGCGGTAGTGACAACTCCATCGCCGAAGACGAACCTGAAACCGTGAGCAATTTTTCCGAGCAGCTGATGCCTGCCGCTACCGAGACCGTCTACCTGAACCTGGAAACAGGAACCATGGTTGCTGAGAGCGGGGACTGGCATATCGCGGCCAACCGCTTGAACTTTAAAGTAAACAGCGGTGCATCCGGCAACGGAACCGTTGCCGGAGCCCTCACCTCCGCTCAGGGCGATTTTTACGATGCTAACGGTAACCCTGATGCAAATGTGTTCACCAACGCGACCGCCAACTCCGAGCAGGAACACTTGCTGGGCATTTTTGAGGCGCCGGCCACATGGCAGGAAGATGCTTTTGCAAGCGCATTCGGTTCGTCGGACTCCTGGTCCCGATACAATTCCGCCACGGGTGTAATTACCGCGGCAGAAGATGTGGGCTACCTGGTGCGGTCAGCTGAAGGCAACAGCTTTGCCCGCATGCGGGTTGTCGACTTCAGTTTTCCGACCCGCGAAGGACAGGGTATTACCGATTTCACACTCGAGTTCGATGTCCAGGCGGCAGGAGAGTCCCGGTTCGGTTCTGTACCGGTTACCTTTGAGCCGCCGCAGGACTACCTCGGCGGTGATGCCTGCTTCGACTTCGATTCCGCCGCGGTTGTCGACTGTGCCACCAGTGAAGTATGGGATGTCCAGGTCGGCTTCTCCGGCCGCGACTGGTACCTGAAATCAAACAGCGGGGTGTCCGGCAGCGGCAGTGGCGGGGCTTCCGGCCCGTTGACCTGGAGCGAGCTTGCTGCCAGTGACAGTGATCCGGGCGTGCCCCAGCTCTACAGCCGGGATTCAACCGGCGGGGTCTTCACGGATAACACCTGGCATGCCTACAACCTGCTGGGACAGCACAAGATCTGGCCCAATTTCCGTACTTTCCTGATCAAGGCGGATGCCGGTGATCCTGATTCCACGGTCTGGGCACTGCAGATTGTCGGCTACTACGACCAGAACGGAACCAGTGGCCAGCCTACCGTGCGCTGGCTGCCCGTTGAACTTCAGCAGGCTCAGGAGTAACCCATGCAACAGACTGGAATGGCCACAGATACGGCAACCGAGTCCCTCGCAGGGCGTTGGCAGGCACTGCAACAGGCGCAGCCCAATATCAGGATCCGTCAGGTGGCGGACAGTCTGGGTGTCAGCGAGATGGAGCTAGTGCGGCTGCGGGATGAGGAAGCACTTATTCCTCTGAGGGATAATTTCGGGGACCTTCTCAAGGCGCTGGAGACGGTGGGGCCGGTGATGATCCTGACCCGCAACAACGAAGTTGTGCATGAGGTCACCGGCACCTTCCAGGATTTCACCAGCGGACGCTCCGGCGCCATGGGTCTGGCGGTCGGCGAGATCGATATTCGGGTCTTTTTCAAACACTGGGCCTTCGGTTACAGAGTGCGGGAACAGGTACGTTCAGGGCTGCGGGAGAGCCTGCAGTTTTTCGACCAGTATGGTGCGGCGGTCCACAAAATATACCGTGTTGCGGATACCGATGGCGCGGCATGGGAGGCGCTGATCCGCGCTTTCAGAGCAGAAGGCCCGAGACCATTCGAGCCCCGGGGCAAAAGGCCGGTCCCCCAGCGTGCAGAGCCGGACAAGGTAAATGCCGGGATTCTTCGTGATGGCTGGCGTGAGCTCAAGGATGTTCATCATTTTGGCGCTTTGCTGAAGCGGGCAGGGACCGACCGGCTGACGGCCCTGGAACTGTTGAGAGGTGAGTGGGCGACGGAGCTGGAGCGCATTGATGGCATGGTGCTGGACCGGTTGCTGGAACTGCTTCGGGACAACCAGTGCCCGGCCATGTTCTTTGTCGGTAATCCCGGAATTGTGCAGATCTTCACGGGCAGGGTGAAGAACCTGCGCCGGCAGGGTCCATGGATGAACGTTCTCGACGAGGGCTTCAACCTGCATGCCAACACGGAATTGATCCAGCGCTGGTGGCTGGTGCGCCGTCCGTCTGCTGACGGCACTATCACCTCTGTGGAAGCCTTCAATGCCGGCGGTGAACTGGTATTGACTGTGTTTGGTGAACGTAAGCCCGGTATTCCCGAATCCCCGCTCTGGCGGGAGCAGGCGGCTACTCTGGAGGCACTGACATGAGATCCCGGATTTTCGTGTGGCTGCTGTTGGCGGCGGTGTTCATGCCTTCCTCAGGGGCCGGGGAGCCGCTGCGGGTGGTGACTGCTGACGGCGCCATCACTGAAGTTGTTTACCGACTGGGCCTGGAATCCCTGCTGGTGGGGGTAGACACCACCAGCGGTTATCCGCAACAGACCGAGCTGCTGCCAAAGATCGGCTATCTGCGGGCCTTGCCTTTTGAAGGGGTGCTGGCGCTGAAGCCGGATCTGCTGATTACCTCGGAGCATGCGGCTCCGGAAGAGAACCTGGACCGTTTGGCAAGGGCCGGCGTTCAGGTTGAAAAACTGCACGCCGCCCGAACGCCGGATGCGGCATTGCGGCGGGTTATGTCGGTGGGCGCACTGCTCGGCGAGGAGGAAAGGGCCGCGGATCTGGCCGCTGAGCTCCGGTCGGAAATCAACCGGGTTCAGCGGGCATCTTTGGCCCGGGGGAGTCAGCCGACGGTGCTGTTCATTCTTGCCGCCGGTAATCACTCGGTGATGCTGGCAGGCGAAGGAACGGCTGCCTCGGCACTGCTGGATTCTGTCGGGGCGGTCAATGCCATGTCGGGGATCCAGGGCTACAAACCGGCCAACCGGGAAGCCATTCTGGTCTCCCGGCCGGATGCCATTGTTATTGCAGAGTCGACGCCAGGGCAATTCGAGATCGGATCCTGGCCCGAGGTGGAACGTCTTGATGCCTGGCAAAACGGCCATCGTCTGGTGGCAGACGGCATGATGCTGCTGGGTTTCGGCCCGCGGCTGCCTGACGCAATGGCTGCGGTGAATGAAGTATTACCTGCGCCATCGAAAGTGGCGGCCAATGGTTCGTGATGCCGCAGGCCGCCTCGGTTTTGCACCGTCACTGGTGGTTGCGTTGTCCGCCGCCGCTGTTGTGGCTCTGGTGTCCATTACCAGTGGTGCCTATCCGTTGGGGCTTACCGATATTCTGAGCGTGATCACCGGCCGGGAAGCGAGCGATCCAGTGGCGTCAATGGTGCTGCTGGAAGTACGAATGCCGAGATTCCTGTTGGGCTTTCTGGTCGGTGCGGTGCTGGCGGTCTCAGGGGCCTTGCTGCAGGGGCTGTTTCGCAATCCTCTGGCGGATCCGGGGCTGATCGGGGTTTCCGCTGGCGCCTCCCTGGCTGCAATTGCGGTGATCGTGCTGGGCAACACCTGGCTGGGTGGCTGGCTGGCCATGACTGGCGAATGGGCCCTGCCCATCGCGGCTTTTCTTGGCGGTAGTGGTACCGTCCTGCTGGCCTGGCGCATTGCCAACCGATCCGGACAGACGGCGGTGGCAACCCTGTTGCTTGCGGGTATTGCGATCAACGCCGTGGCAGGCGCCGCCACTGGTTTGCTGACTTTTTACGCCACTGATGAAGAGCTGCGTTCGCTGACTTTCTGGACCATGGGCAGTCTGGGTCATGCAGACTGGAATGATCTCCTGGTTGGCGCTCCGTTCATGCTGCTGGCGTTGCTGGCGGCGCCCTGGCTGGCCCGCCCGCTGGATGCATTTTTGCTGGGCGAATCGGTGGTCGGACACCTTGGATATCGTACCGACACTGTCAAGAGGGCGGCCATCCTGGTGGTCGGTCTGGGTGTAGGAGCCGCCGTTGCGGTCAGTGGGCTGATCGGTTTTGTGGGGCTTGTGGTGCCTCATCTGGTGCGCCAGCTGCTGGGTGCCAGCCACCGGGTGGTACTGCCTTTCAGCGCTCTGGCTGGGGGGACACTTCTGGTGGCGGCGGATTCCCTGGCGCGGGTTGTGGTAACGCCGGCTGAACTGCCTATTGGCTTGATGATGGCGCTGATTGGCGGTCCTTTTTTCCTGGCTATTCTGTTGCGAACAAAGGTGATCTGATGGTTCTTGCCGTTGAAAATGTCAGTGTCTCCCTCGGGCGTTCCCGGGTGGTCAATGGTATTGATTGCCAGATACGGGCAGGTGAACTGCTGATGCTGCTGGGCCCCAACGGCGCCGGCAAGTCGACTTTGCTCAGGGCTGTCAGCGGCGATATCCCCTATCAAGGGAAGGTGAGTTTCTCGGGTCGGGAGCTTGGATCCTGGCCTCCTGAATCGCTGGCGCGCCAGCGTGCAGTGATGCCCCAGCGGGTGGAAGTGAATTTCCCGCTTACGGTTGAGGAGGTCGTTCGCCTTGGTCGGCCGGGAAAGGCTTCTGGCCGGCGCGACCCGGTGGTGGATCAGTTGATGAATGAGCTGGATATCGGCCACCTGAGACACCGGCTGGTTCCCGGTCTCTCCGGTGGTGAACAGCAGCGGTTACAGCTGGCGCGGGTGCTGGCCCAGATTCTGGATAGCCCGGGCGACAGGCTGTTGCTGCTGGACGAGTGCACTTCCGCCCTCGACCCGGCGCATCAGCAGATGGCGCTCGCTCTGGTCCGCAGTCTGGCCAGAGATGAGGGCATGGCGGTTCTGGCGGTGGTGCACGATCTGAATCTGGCGGCCCAGTTTGCCGATCGCCTGCTGGTGATGAAGGCCGGCTGTCTTATTCATGAAGGATCGGCATGGGAGGTGCTCACGCCCGACCTGCTGCAAACAGTCTATGGCTTTACCGCGAGGGTTATCGAGCTGGAGGAAGGCTACCCGATGGTGGTGCCCAGGCGCGATAGGTCTGCGAGAGCTTATACGGCGCCTGTGAACCCCAACTGCCGCCAGGCTTCGTAAACCACCAGCGCTGCCGTGTTGGACAGATTGAGGCTGCGGCTTTCTGGCCGCATGGGCACCCGGAGGCAGCGCTCCGGGGGCAGAGAATCGCGAACCTCCGCGGGCAGGCCGCGGGTTTCCGGGCCAAACATCAGGTAGTCGCCCGGCTGATAATTAATTTCATGGTAGTGGCAGCTGCCTCGGGTGGTGAGCCCGAACAGCCGTTGCGGCTGTTCGCTGTCCAGAAAACCCTGGTAGTCAGGGTGCACGGTAACAGTGGCGTACTCACTGTAATCCAGCCCGGCCCGGCGCATCTGTTTGTCTTCCAGGTTGAATCCCAGAGGTTCAATCAGATGCAGCCTGCAGCCGGTGTTGGCGCACAGCCGGATGATATTGCCGGTATTGGGTGGTATCTCGGGCTCGTACAGCACAACGTTAAGCACGTTCGATCAGCATTCCACTGCTTGTGCCGCGAAGGCGTCATTGCCTACGGCGGTGCGTTTGGCGGCGGCGATGACAACATCACGCATGAAACTCTCCCGATATCAGAGGGATCGGGTCGGGGTTTTGGCCCGCAACCCGGTCCGGAGTACCGGCAAGTGTAGCTGAAACCGCGCAATTGCCAAGAATCACCAGGATCACTGGCGAGGGTGCCCGGCGGGCTACATATTGAGGCTGCGGCCGC
>Ga0209938_1000816_pt1 | contig 16861 bp, 7 predicted proteins | sample SalPonR2_C_D1_MG_FD_185708 | JGI IMG/M metagenome (GOLD analysis project Ga0209938, IMG submission 185708) | Salt pond soil microbial communities from South San Francisco under conditions of wetland restoration - Salt Pond MetaG R2_C_D1_MG... ... | reverse complement strand
GTACCCGGTATCAGATTAATAAAGATGTAATCGCCATTCACGCCCGTAGTGGTCGTGGCAATTACCTGCTGCTGATCATCCAACAGCTCGACGGTCACATTGGCAATACCATCTTCGCCGGCATCCTGTACCCCGTCGCCGTCTTCATCAACCCATACCCGGTCACCAATGCTGCCCAGAGGCTCATAGCCAAAGTCCTGATCCAGATTGTTTTCTCCTTCGCCCAGCGTCAACATCGACTCGCCGTCGTTACCGCCATCTGGGTCAATGGTATTCGATACATCTAGCGGGAAGTCTCCGTCGTTCTCATCTATTGTTACCGTATAATTTCCTGCCGGTAAATCCTCAAACAGATACGTACCATCCGCAGCCGTCGTCGTACTCACCGGTTGGCCAGGGCCTCCGCCCAGATCAACACCCGCCGGTGGCGTCAGCGTCACTGTGACCATCCCGATCGGACTATCCACCATCGGATCGTATACACCGTCTCCGTTTTCATCAACGAACAGCTGATCACCAATGCTACCCGGGGCATCGTAACCAAAGTCCTGATCTAAATTGTCTTCGCCGATGCCCAGCGTCAGGCTGCTGCTGTTCGGCGTAACAATGCCATCGGCATCAAACGTCTGTTCCAGATCAGCCACCACTACGCCCGCAGGCAGACCGCCACTGATCATAGATGGGTCAACCGCAACCGTGTAATCACCTGCCGGTAAATCCTCAAATAAATATGCACCATTAGCATCGGTGGTCGTGGTCACCGGCTGACCAGGGCCGCTGCCCAGGTCAACGTCCGCCGGTGGCGTCAGCGTCACCGTTGCTCCTTCCAGGCCCGGCTCACCAGCATCCTGCACACCATCGGCGTTGGTATCGTACCAAACAAAATCCCCAATGCTGCCCAGAGTTTGGAAAGCAAAATCGATCGTCGCATTCACATTATTGTCATCTAGCACACCCGGATACTCTCCCTGATCTTCCCCCGTTGGCTCGCCTTCTGGTACCAGGGTGAAAACGTTGGAAGAAATACCATTCGTCGCAGCAGCAGGGTCATCAATACCGTTATCATCATTGTCGCTCGCATCGGTGGCATCGGCCCCCGGATAGGAATTCGTATTGAACAGGGGCTGCCCCATGGAAAAGTTAGCTGCCGGGATATGGATAAAGTAATCCCCTTCATCTAGTTCGTCGAAGTAATAATACCCGGCTGTACTGGTGGTGGTAATTGCTAGCGGCATGTCGACACCCACAACATCACCAGCCGCATAGAGTTCCAGGGTAACTCCTGCCAGGGGCATATCTGACCCCACATCAAAGTTTCCATTATCATTAATGTCCATGAAGACATAGTTCCCTACAGCAACCTGCTCATCACAAAGCTGGTAATCAATCGGTAGTGACTCAGTAACAAAGCTACCACAAATCGCACCTACTGCTTCCAGACTTAGCGTAAAGCTCTTTTGAACTAAATCATTAGGCCCTAACTGATAGGTGGGGTTAGGGTCCGTAGCGGAAGGGATAAAAGTACCATCGCCCGTGGTCCGCCATAATATACTGGCTACCTCACCCGTGACCGTAGCCGAAAGACCAATCTCATCGACTTCGCAGTCAAGGTTTGGCGCAGCCAGCTCAAGGTCTAGCCCATCATCTTCCACCACATTCAACTCTCCCATCACCGTAGTGGCACAGTTGTTATCCAAATTTGTGACCGTCAGTTCGTAGGTCTGCGTACCGGCACTGGCCCCAAATACGCTTGGATCAGCTACCAAGGGATTACTCAAACCGCTACCTGGCATCCAGGCGTAGTTATAACTACCCGCGGGGCTAACCTGCGGATCAAACTGTCCGGTACTACCTACACAGATGTCTACCGGCTCAATCGTCACTTCCGGAGCTTCTTCGGCCTCCACAAATACCGTTACTGTGGCCCGACTGATACATCCAGTAGTCGATGCAGTACGAGTCAACGTATAGGTGGTCGTCTCATCTACACAAGCAACGACTTGTGCGCTATTAGGATCGCTCAGGCCCGTGGTGGGAAACCATTGATACGTCACTCCAGCCTGCGTCACTGGCCCCAGCGTCACACAGCCGCCTTCACAAGTAACCGCGGCCCGATCAAACTCTACAAAATTAAAGCTGTTGACGGTGATCGTCACCTCATCCGTACTTGTACAGCCATCTACCGTGTTGCTTACCGTAAACGTGTATGTGCCTCCTGCCGTTGGTGTAAAGACCGGGGTTGGGCTATTCGGGTTATCCAGCCCGGTGGTGGGGGTCCAACTTACCGTGGCCGGATTGCCAGTAGCGCCCAACTGAATGCTTTCACCCAGGCAAATTATGGTCGAAACACCCGCATCGGGGATAGGGCTGGTTGGTGTCACCGTAATGTCATCTGTGTTGCTACATCCGTCAGCATCGGTCGCCGTCAGCGTATAAGTCGTTTCCACCGGTGCGGTAGATACCGGATTGCGAATCGTATTATCATCTAAATAGAGATTAGGCGTCCATTCATAACTGGCTAATCCTACCGGTGCATTATCACCAATAGAAATCCCGCCATTCTCCGGACAATAAGAAAGATCTGCCCCCAAATCAAAGGTGACCTCATTGACCATGATGGTGACCTCATCTGTAGTGGTACACCCATCAATGGTGTTGGTAAGCATAAAGGTAAAGGTACCCGCTTGTGTGGGTGTAAATATGGGCGTAGGGCTGGTAGGGTCGTCCAATCCCGTAGTTGGACTCCAAGTCAAATTCCCCGTATTCGTCATATCCCCCAACTGAATGTCTTCGCCCAGGCAAATAGTAACCGACTCGCCCGCTTCGGGAGCCGGAATGGTGGGTATCACGGTAATCTCATCCGTACCGCTACATCCGTCGGCATCGGTTGCCGTCAGCGTATAGGTCGTTTCCACCGGTGCGGTAGAAATCGGATTGCGAACCGTATTATCATCTAAATACAAATTGGGCGTCCATTCATAACTAGCCAGACCCGTTGGTGCATTATTCCCGATAGGGATGCCGCTGCCATCCGGACAGTACATTAAATCCGCCCCCAGATCAACTACGACTTCTCCCACCGTAACGGTAACCTGATCGGTCACCCCCGTCGGACAGCCCGGAAATAGCGCCGTCAAGGTATAAGTCGTAGTAGAGGTAGGGGATGCCGTAGGCTGTGCACAATCTGTACAGCTCAGGCCCGTAGTAGGTGCCCAAGAGTACTGCACCCCTGGATAAGGCGCCGGACCAACTTGTACCGACTCGCCCACACAGATCATTTCATCGGGGGCATCTTCCAGAGCCAGATCAGGGTCTACCTCCACAAACACCTCATCGGTCGCCGAACAACCCGTCGTCGGATCGGTGACCGTCACCGAAAAGTTCAGTGAAGTGAGGGCCTCCAACTCCGGCTGTGCTGAAGTCTCGTCCGTGTCATTAATCCAGTCTACATTACTGGGCTCCCAGGCGTAGGTCCATTGTCCTCCGCTGGGATCGGGCGTACCCAGCCGGATATTGCCCTGATCACAAACCAACCAATCCGGACCAGCATCCGCAATGGGGGTACCATCTCGGACCAGTGCCGTATCCAAGGTCGTACAACCCGTTGTTATATCCGTTACGGTGACGTAGTATTCTCCTTCTTCATTTACCGCCGGATCAGAAATCATAGAAGTAAACCCATTTGGCCCTTCCCAGGCATAGGCATAGTCGGGATTATCCGCCTGGCCAATATTTACGGTCTGCCCTGCACAGAACGCGCCGTCCTGAGCCTCAAAAACCGGGGGCGCAAAATTAGGGTCGTTCACCGTAATCGTGGCGGTACACATAAAATTAGGATCGTAAGGACTGGTCATCGTTACCGTATAGGTACGCGTTACATCATCCCTGATTTCTACTCGCTGTCCCGTATAGGTGTCTAGGCCCACCATAGGCGACCAGGTATAGGTGAATTCATCAGGATCGGACGTGTATACGTCACCCGCACTCGCTAGCAACTCGACCGGATTATTGGGATCATAATTCGGGCAGCGCCCATCTGCAGTGGCGATCGATATCACACAACCACAAGGTGGTACAATCACCTCATCCGTACAACAGGTCCCATCAAAACAGACCGTTAGCTCGTACACGCTGGTCTCCGTATCGGATCCCCCTACCGTCGTCTGCGGTGTGTTGGTCGGACCAGTCAACAAATTAGGTCCGGAGATGTGCGTCCAGGTATAAGTTTCGCTAATATTGGGCGTACGATCCGGCAGACCAATGATCCGTGGACCACAACCATCTACCCCGGCGCGAGCCTCAATCACGGTAATCGTCACCTGATCATCAAACACACAGCCATCGCGCTCAGCCCTTAGGTTATACGTAATCGGATCGGGCGTGGGAATATTAGGACTGGTGGCCAGGAAAGTAGCCGTACCCTGATCATAGGCATCCAGCCCCTGCCCCGGACTCCAGGTGTAAGTATAATCAGGATTATTCTCCAGACCAAGCGTAGCTGTCTCATCACTACAGATTACCTGATCGGGGCCCGCAAAGGCCGCCACCGGTGCCGTTACAGGGGTGACCTCCACCTCATCGCTACTCGTACAGGTCCCTCCACCCGGTAACTGAATTGTCACCGTAAGGGTGTAGGTTGTAACTGCATCCGGACTGGCCTGCGGCTGAGCGCAAGTTGTACAACTCAAACCCTCCGCGGGCATCCATTCGTAACTAATCTGACTGGCACCGGCCGGCGGGCGGGTACCAATCTGTACGGCTTCGCCCACGCAGGCACCTACATCCGGACCGGCATCGGCCTGATAGAGCAATACCGGCGACTGGCTGGCCTGCCGACAGCCCAGCTCGTCGGTTACTGTTACCGCAAAAATCGTACTTTCATCAACCGTGGCTATTGGATTAGCCAGGGTCTCATCGTCTAAAAACTCAGGAAAATTCCAGCTATATTCCAGCATCGTACCCGTACCCGGGGTACCCGTCGGATTACCGCCAATCTCTACCGGAATACCCGCATCACAAACGTAGATCGGCGCTCCGCCGTCTACCGTCGGGGCAATATTTTCGTTGACCAAAATCGCTGCCACATTGGAAATTGTGGGCGCAACCGAAGAGGCACAACAAGCGGGGGGCAAGACCAGCCGCCGGTAGTACATATCCTGCGAACCAATGCTGGGCAGGTAATCTTCCTGGGTAGCCCCGGCAATATCCGTCCAGGGACCCGTCGGAGAAGTGGCCTGCTGCCACTGGTAATTCGTCAGAACGATTGGCCCCTGGTCTTTAAAGTCTACAACTGATCTTCTATTCCATCGAATTACGGGTAGGTCTTCCGAAGGAATATTGGTCGACGTACCATTTATAATCTCTGGTAACCCCGTCTGACAAACTTCCTGCGTCTCCGGACTGAGCGTATTTGGCAAGGAAGTAAAATCCGGGCAAAACTGAAACTTGGTGAGTACTCCACCTCTAAAGTTATCAATAGGTGGGCTAATATACTCCGCACCAACCGTTACTGCATAATCATAAAGCTCAATTCCTGCCGCCAGGTAAAGCGCACCGTTCTCCGTGACCATGTCTACAGGCCCTCTACTAAGCGACCCAATAATACCCCACCAGGTAGACATTTCTAAGCTCCCGGAAGGCCCAAACTTCCCCAAGACCCGTCCGCCTGGAAATAGATTAAAATCCCCCCTCGGGAAAGAGCGATCGGCGTAGGTTGAAATATAAACCGCTCCGTTATCTACGGTAAAATCACTTAAATCGTTATCTAAATCATCTCCCCAAAAGGTAGAATACACCACACTGCCGTCTGCCGCAAATTTAGTGATCCCGATATCCGTATCTCCCCCACCAAAGGTAGGCTGTACGGCATTGGCCGTAGTGGGATAACCATTGGAGGTGGCTTCTACGATCATATAGACCTCCCCGTTTTCAAATCGAAAATTCAAACTACTACTACTAAAGGAATTCCAGCCCGCCCAATACGTCGAATAGTCGACCGTCCAGCTGGGATCAAATTTCGTCAGGACGGTACTCCGGGCGCCAGGTCCAGGCGTAGCCTGCGCCGCACCGCCCGTGACCGGATAATCGGTAGAGGTAGTTGTCCCATGAAGGTAGACAGCCCCATTATATACCTCAATATTTGTTAGATCATCGAAACCACTGCTTCCCCAATAGGTAGAGTACTCCAAATTGTTGGCCGCATCAAATTTGGTAATGGTCACATCACTAGTTCCATTTAGGGTAGACCGCAGCGCACCCGCCGTTACCGGAAAATCGGGAGAATCGGTACTCCCCAGTAGGTAGAGCACTCCGTTATCCACCACAAAATCATCAAAAGCCTCGTACTGGTCTCCTCCTAAGTAAGTAGAGTACAAAAGATTCCCCCCCGCATCCAACTTCGTAATGATAAAGTCATCAAACCCGCCGTTGCCTGATTGTACCGCATCGATGGTCACCGGATAATCGGGAGAGTTCGTTATTCCTAATATATAAGCGATGCCGTTCTCCACGGTAAATCCAGAAAAACTAAGTTCTTGCCCGCTACCGCCCAAATAGGTGGAATAAACCGCATTTCCCATCGCATCCAGTTTTGTGACCGCAAGATCACGCCCCCCCCCACCGTAGGTAGCTTGTAGCGCGCCCGCAGTGGTCGGATAATCGGTGGCATTGGTTTCCAGCAGTAAATGGACCTCCCCATTCTCCAATACCATATTTGGTCTTCTATCTTGTCCACTGCTACCTAGATAAGTAGAATACACCAGATTACCGGCCGCGTCCAATTTGGTAATCGTATAATCACTTCCTCCATTTAAGGTGGACTGAAAGGCACCCGCCGTCACTGGAAAATCAGTAGAGTTGGTAGTCGCCAGCAAGAACACCTCCCCGTTCTCTACCAACAATCCCACCGGTTCCTCCCCACCACTTCCACCTAAATAAGTCGCGTAGAGCGTATTACCATTCGCGTCGAACTTAGTGAGCACAAGGTCAAGATCGCCGCCAAAGGTACTTTGCGCCGCCCCCGCCGTCACCGGAAAATCATTACGGCGCGAACGGCCAAAAACATACGCCTCACCGTTCTCTACGGACACCATAGTCTGTTCGGTTCTTCCTTTAAAGGTACTCCACTCCACGTAAGCGGTAGGATTTTGCGCCGACATGCCTGGAAGAAAAAACAGCTGAAAAAACAGCAGTAGAGCTGTTATTGGCCCCCGGATTCCAGGGTAATTTTTTTTCCTTAAACAATGCGTAAAAACAGATAGTCTTCCTGAGCCAGGCTTAACGAGGGTGAGACGATTTTCCATAACTTGATGCATTTTTCTTGAATGTGGGTTGGTTAAATAAAGCGTGAAAAGCATAATTCTCTGATCCTTGATCAGGCAATTACCTTTGAGAGGCTGACGGATGATCCCTGACATACCTTCGTCCTTAACGTAGAATACCTGGAGTGCCAAACCTTAACACGGTTTGCAAGGCTGGAAGTTGTGAGTCTTTCCGGCAGATCATTTTTCTGCGATCTAACCCAATATGAGTTGGAGAAAAAAGAAAGGAAGGCAAAAGATGTCAGTAAGACAGAACGTTGCCTGTGGAACAGTCGAAGACCATTCCCGCAAGAAGGAATTAAGACATGAAAGGTCATCTAACTATGATTTGCTACTAGTGCTTACAGACCAATGACGATCTAAATAATGTTAGATACGTGCATCAAGCCAGATTTAATGCTGTAATCAATAAAAAAAAAAGTGTATAATTCGGAAAAAACATAGAGGCTATTCGGCAAATTGACAAAAACCAATCCTTATTAGTGGTCTTTAATCGCTCAGAAGATGAAAATCGACATTGTGTATGGATCGATGCCCCTACCTGTCGGTTACGATCATTCACTACAAAACTAATCGGCATCGAATAGGCCATACAGCCTTCTCTGTAGCACATCGCCTCAACAAATCGCTCCGCCCAGTCGTTATGGCAAATATAAAAACGAAGAATCTACCCGGAAAGACCGCCCTCATTACTGGCGGTAGTAAAGGAATAGGATTTGGCGTTGCCGAAGCCATGGTTGCACAAGGCATGAAATTAGCTGTCACCAGTCGCCATCAGGAGGCTGCTGACGAAGCTGCAGCCAGCCTCAACAGGACTGCCGCCGATCATGCTATCGGCATTCAAGCCGACGTACGCGACCTGGCCGCGCAGCAGGCTTCGGTACAGGCTGGCCCCCGTCTTGATGCGGTGCGCTTCGTCGCCCCCCAGATAGATTGGCGTAGAAAGAGCGCTGCTCCGCATCGTAGCGGGTGTCCCAAAAACCGCATCCTGATCGTGTACTTTACCCGAGAGTCGTAGACCGATACTGGCTTTGGGATGGTCAAGAAATACCTTTCCTACTTTAGCCCAGCCTTCCAGACGGCGGGTGTCGATTTGGGCACCCCAGGCCGTGTTGGAATTGTTTTCTGCGTCGAAGGCCAACTGACCACTCGTCTTATTAAAGTTGGTGGCCTTGATGCCGAATTGACCGTTCCAACCGTTATCGTCGCGGTATTTGCAGCAGCCGTGGAGGCTATCGTAAGCTTCATCCGAAGCGGTAACCTCTCGCGTATCATGACCGGCGGCGGCCACCGCCTCGTGCAACCGTGGCTCATCGAAGTCTTTCGTATTTACGACGACCATCAGCTCCCGGGAAGCAATCTCCCATTGGGCCGCCTCTAGCCCATCGACCGCGTCGACAGCCGCTTCGATGCGGTCTTTACATATGCACCAGATGCCATCGACCCACAGGGTGATGGTTTTACCATAGTTACGTGTCATTGATTCTGGTTTTGTAGTAGAGAAGTGTAAAAGAGGATAAGGTACACCAACGACTATGAGGTTTGGTTTTCCAAACGCAAACGAACCGGGTATATACTACTCACCAACTTATAGACTCATACACCCTGTGTGTGTACGATCTAAACTAATTTCTGACATTCGATTGATAGGCTCAGCCCCGTTTCGGTGGCTGCCAGATGAGGTGGGTGACGTCGTAGAAGCGCAGGACTGGTTCATACACGCCGCAGGTTTGGAAAATAGTATACTCCGCAAGGACGGGTGCCGGCGCCTGGGGCGTTACGGTAGTACAGCAAAAGCCACGACATTCGTCGGCACATCGGAGTCGTTGGTATGGTGCGCTGCGTCCGCTGTACAGCAATCATCCTTCTCGGCGTCACAGGAAGCCATAGCTATAGCCTCATCTCCGCATACCACCGCTCCCCGGCACGGATGCATCACCGGTAAAAGAAGTAAGAGAATTAAGAAAAGCGGTAGTACTTTCATTGGGCTCGAAAATACGTTTTTTGCGTAAGCAAAGTAAGTGAGCCAGGCCGTCTGATCTGACAAAAATCAGCTTCTGAATTGACGAATTTCCTGGACTTGCGTCAGATACGGACTTACTTTCCGCAGATACCGCTGCCCGGCAGCATACCTTAACCAAAAACCACTACCATGATCGCATTCGGACCAGTACCTTCCCGGCGGCTCGGGCAAAGCTTGGGCATCAACAATATCCCTCCCAAGCACTGTTCTTACGATTGTGTGTACTGTCAGGTGGGCCGTACCCATAACAAGGACCTGACCCGGCGCACCTTTGCCGGGGCGATGTGGTACAGAATCTGCTCAATATTACTTCCGTTCACCCCATGCGGGAGAGCGAAGCCCTGGATTTTCTGCGGCAAGGCAACCTGGACGTCAAAAAACTGGAAGAACTTGTACGAGAAGAGCAATTAGTACGCGTAGAGTACGAGGGCATTCCCTTCTATGTGCGCAAGTTGGTAGTGGAAAAAGAGTAGAAGTCACCAGCAAGATAATACTGAATACCTCAGCTTACCTGGTTTGCTGCATATTCCGGAGTGTTTGACCCCGTCATTCCGGTCGGTTTGACCTCCTGTGGATAACTCACGGTATAAAGCGCTGTTTGTACCTTTTATTTTCTTCTTCGTATCAGCACATAAAAAAGGCCCAGCCTTGACAGGCCGGGCCGGTTATTCTATACCAAATAACCTTATTTATCGTACAAACATCAGCTCGCGGTATTTTACCAGCGGCCAAAGTTGGTCATCGACCAGGTACTCGAGACGATCAGCGTAAAGACGGATATCTTCCATCAGTGGCTTAACGTCGGAGCAATATGCTTTGGCCATAGCCGTGGCATCATCAATTTCGTTCGCTTTGCGACGAGCCTCCGTCATAGCTTCTACGCCCTTTTTCATTTTATTCACATTCTCGGAAATGCGCTTAATCAAATCATGTTGCGCGTCGAAGGCTTCTACATCCAGACCAATTTCACGCAGGTGAGCCACGTTAGTCGCCAACTCATTTTGATAGGCAATTGCTGCCGGTAGAATATGATTGATGACCATTTCGCCCATAGTGCGCGACTCGATCTGCAACTTCAAGATGTAATTTTCGCACATTACTTCGTGGTGTGCTTCCAACTCATGCTCCTTGAAAACGCCACTATTGGCAAACAGCTCACGCGCATCTTTAGCGATGTAGGCATCGAGCGCATCCGGTGTATTCGGCGTATTACTTAAGCCGCGCTTAGCTGCTTCGTCTCTCCATTCATCACTATAGCCGTCTCCTTCGAAGCGGATAGCTTTGGAGCCGATAATGTACGATTTGAGCACGGAAAGAATAGCCTCATTATTCTTGCGACCTTCTTTCTTGAGTTTTTCTACTTCTGTAAAAAAGTCATTTAACTGAGCACCTACGATGGTATTCATGACGGTCATCGGAGCGGCACAGTTCATTGTGGATCCTACCATACGAATCTCAAACTTATTACCTGTAAAGGCAAAAGGCGACGTCCGGTTACGGTCCGTATTATCTTTCTCCAGATTAGGAATTTTGCTCAACAGGTCGAGCGTTTCCTCTACGGTGTCCGCTGTAACTTCTCCTCCATTTTCGATGGCATCCAGCACTTTGGTCAGCGTCTCTCCAATAAACACGGAGATGATCGCGGGTGGTGCCTCATTAGCGCCCAGTCGGTGATCGTTCGAGGCGGAAGCTACACTGGCCCGCAATATATCAGCATACTTGTACACCGCCTGAATCGTATTGACAAAGAACGTCAGGAAACGCAGGTTTGTACCTGGGTCTTTACCCGGCGAGAGCAGGTTTGTACCGGTGTTGGTGCTCATCGACCAGTTGTTGTGCTTACCGCTACCGTTGACCCCGGCAAAGGGCTTTTCGTGCAGCAAGACGCGCAATTTGTGACGATTAGCTACCCGATCCATCAGATCCATTAGCAGCTGATTGTGGTCGACCGCCACGTTCACCTCTTCAAACATCGGTGCCAACTCGTATTGACCAGGACCAACCTCATTATGGCGTGTCCGTACCGGGATGCCTAATTTGTGGCATTCCGTTTCCAAATCGCGCATATAGGCGTAAACGCGCTCGGGAATAGACCCGAAATAGTGGTCATCGAGTTGTTGGCCTTTCGGGGCATGCTTACCTAACAGGGTACGGCCCGTCATCAGCAAGTCGGGACGGGCATTAAACAATGCTTCGTCCACCAGGAAGTACTCCTGCTCCCAGCCAAGAGTAGCCATCACGCGGGTGACGTCTTTTTCAAAGAACTTACATACTTCAATAGCAGAACTTTCCAGGAAAGACTGAGATTTCAGCAGAGGCAGTTTGTAGTCAAGTGATTCACCACTATAGGTTACAAAGATCGTTGGGATACAGAGGGTTTTACCATCACCAACTTCGAGGATGAATGCCGGAGAGGACGGATCCCAGGCCGTATAGCCACGTGCTTCGAAGGTGGAGCGCAGGCCACCACCGGGGAAGCTCGATCCGTCGGGCTCCTGCTGCGCCAGGGCATCGCCGCTGAATTCTTCCATAACCTCGCCCGTTCCCGGGTTGATGGTAAAGAAAGAATCATGTTTCTCAGCCGTACGGCCAGTCAAGGGCTGAAACCAGTGCGTATAGTGGGTTGCACCATGATCCATTGCCCACTTCTTCATAGCCGCAGCGACGACATCAGAATCCTCACGGGAAAGTTTGGCCCCGCTGGCAATGGCTTTGCGTACTGATTTATAGGCATCCTTGGACAGGTATTCCTGCATGGTGGAATCGCCAAATACATTGGCACCAAAGAAGTCAGAGATTTTTTTGGAAGGAGGTCCGACATACTCCATTTCTTCGTTTTGTCGGTTGAGAATAGTTTCAACCGCACTGAATCTTGATAGACTCATAGTTTGTTTTACGTTTAGTTCCTAGTAAAAGAAAGTTCCAATATGCTCTCAAAAAGAGATGTTCATCATTAATTATAGTCCCCACAAAATAAGCTTGATAAAACCCGCCCCTCCTTTGGGGGCGGGCGAAAGCATATTTCTATGCAGGAACTAAAGTTCTTCAAATACTTTTTGGCGACAGCCTGCAAAAAAGCACGCCCTACGGGAATGCTGACGCTTACTTGACCGATAAGGCATAGCCCGTCTGCTCGGCCGGTGCTTCGTAAGCGTGCATGTCGTGCTCCGCAACATCCAACCCTCGCTCTTCGTGCTCGCGCGGCACCCGGATGCCAATCGTAACCTTAAGCAGATACATTAACCCAAAAGCCGTCACAAAGGCAAAAGCGCCTACCGCAGCGACGCCATATAGTTGGGTCCACAATTGCCCCAATCCTGCTTTTGCGCCAAAAATACCTACCGCCAGGGTACCCCATATACCGCACATCAGGTGTACTGACGTAGCCCCTACCGGATCGTCGATGCGAATCTTATCAAAAAAGACTACCGAGAATGGTATGATGACCCCGGCAATCAGACCAATGAGGATAGCCTCGCCCGGCCCCATGAGGTCGGCTCCGGCCGTAATGCCCACCAATCCACCCAGGATACCGTTCAGCACCATGGATAAATCGTGCGACTTGAACAATGCATAAGAGGTAATAAAAGCACCTACCGCACCCGCAGCTGCGGCTAAGGCCGTAGTGACAAAGACCAGGGAGACGCCTACCGGATCGGCCGATAAGACCGAGCCTCCATTAAATCCAAACCAGCCGAACCAGAGCAAAAACACCCCGATAGCCGCCAGCGGCATAGAATGACCAGGAATAGGCCGAATACCTTTACTGGTATATTTTCCATGGCGGGGGCCGAGCAAAATGACTGCTGCCAGGGCAGCAAATCCCCCTGCCGCATGTACAATAGTTGATCCGGCAAAATCGTAGAAACCAGCCGTTTCCAGCCAGCCACCACCCCATTTCCAAAATCCGGTAATGGGATAAAATACCGCGACAAAAATAGCCGCAAAAATCAGGTATGCATCCAATTTAATGCGTTCTGCTACCGCACCGGATACAATGGTTGCCGCCGTGGCTGCAAACATCGCCTGAAAAATAAAATCGGTCCAGTAGGTATAGCCTCCCCCGGCATAGTCGATGGCGCCGGCCGTCCCTTCGGGCATGGACAAACCAAAGCCGCCGAAAGCAAAAAAGCCTCCCGGGTTAGTCCCCGGATACATGAGGTTGAATCCACAGAAATAGTACGTGAGCAGCCCGATCGCAATGATCATGGCATTTTTGAATAAAATATTTACGGTGTTTTTTTTCTGGACAAAGCCGGCTTCCAGGCTAGCAAAGCCCAGATGCATCACAAAAACCAGCACGGTGGAAAATAGCATCCACACATTATTGGCGGTAAATAATGCTTCGTTCATATCGTTTTACATTAGGCGTTTGACAAATTAATGCAGGATTAAAGGGCATCAGCTCCGGTCTCTCCCGTGCGGATCCGCGTGACGCTTTGTACGTCTAAGACGACAATCTTCCCGTCACCTACCTCTCCAGTACGACCCGACTCCGTGATGACACTCAGGATATCCTTCACCTGATCATCCCGACAGAGAATATCGAGCTGCAAACGGCCTATGTAATCAGAGTCATACACACTGCCCCGGTAGACCAATTTGGCCCCCTTCTGCAAACCGAATCCTTTAACTTCCATAAGTGTAAAAAAGCGCACGCCGATATTAGCAAGTGCGTCCCGGACTTGTTCAAACTGAGATAGACGAATAATCGCTTCTATCTTTTTCATACGTTCAATTTTTTCACCCGGCGGATAACCCCGGGCGCTTTAGTTCCTGAACTTTGCCAGAGCGGCCAAAGTCCATACGAATAGCAGCAAAAGTAGATTACCTAGCATCGCAACGCGCATTATATTTTTATCAGGCTGTTATACCCAAACGCCTTATTTTAACCACAAAACGATGTATTTCAGCCACTTAAATCATTTCATTTGTGTTTACCAGAGGGCTAATCCCCAGGCTTTCGCCAAAAAAACTTATCTTGTAAGGCGCTTAGTTAATCCCTCAGCCCATGCGTTTTGCCATCGTTCTGGCCTGTTTGTTCTCCACATTTGTCACTGGTGCCCAGGAAAGAGATACCACCTTTTTACCGCCGCCGGGCACTACTGAATTCATAGAAGACTTCCTGCAAAACACCGATCGCGACGGCGACTTTGATTTCAATGCCATCCTGGAGGAATTGGCCCTGTTCCGGGAAAACCCACTCAACCTGAACGAAGCCAACGAAGATGAATTACGCGATCTGCGTTTATTGAATGATGTACAAATCATCAACCTGATCAGCTACCGGCAACAGGCAGGGCCTCTCCTGGCCCTGTACGAGCTACAGGTCATACCCGGTTTTGACAGGACGACTATCCGCCGGATTTTACCGTTTGTCACCCTCGACAAAAGCCTCGACGATTTCAATGTCCCGGTACAGCGAATGATGACTGAGGGTAAAAATGAGTTTTTTCTGCGCTGGCAACGCATCCTGGAAGAACAACGCGGCTATCAGCCCGCCGAGCGGCCGGGAGCCTCTCGCTACCTGGGGGATCCGTCCAGGGTGTATTTCCGCTATCGGCACACTTATTCGAACCGGCTTAGTTTTGGCCTGACCGCCGAAAAAGACCAGGGAGAAGAGTTTTTCACCGGCAGTAACCCTCAGGGCTTTGATTATTATTCGGCCCACTTCTTTTTGCGCGATTACAGGGAGTGGCTACCGGCGGTGGCCATCGGCGATTATAATATTAGTTTTGGGCAGGGACTGATTCTCTTCTCTGGCTTTGGGGGAGGGAAAAGTGCCTTTGCCACCCAAATTAAGCGCTCGGGGCGTACCTTAATTCCCTATGCCTCCGTCAACGAAGCACTCTTTATGCGCGGAGCGGCCGTTAGTTTAGCTCCTGCCAAAAACCTGGAAATCACCACCTTTGCCTCTTTCCGGCGACGCGACGGCAACCTAACCGCTGCCGTCGACACTTCTTTTGGCGGCGACCTGGAATTCCAAAATATCAGTTCCTTTAACGAAAGCGGCCTGCACCGTACCGCCCTGGAAATCGAAGATGAGAATGCTGTCGGGCTCTTTACCACGGGAGGTAGCATAGGTTGGGAAAACCGGGGTGCGTCCGTAGCCTTCAATACATTATACCAGAAGCTGGACAAACCCCTCAACCGTCGGGCCTTCCCGTACAATAGGTTTTATTTCGGGGGTGATCAGCTTTTTAATGCCAGCCTCGACTATTCTTACATCTACCGCAACCTCAACTTCTTTGGGGAAACCGCCGTTAGCGATAATGGTGCTCTGGCTACCATGAATGGGCTGCTCATCGGGCTCGATCGACGGGTAGATCTGGCCCTCGTCTATCGCAACTATGCCCGCAATTATCAGGCCCTAAACGCCAATGGCTTTGCGGAAACCGGTGGCACCCGCAATGAAGAAGGCATTTACCTGGGCCTGGAAATACGGCCGGCGCAACACTGGACCATCAGCGGATATTTTGATCAGTGGCGGCACCCGTGGCTGCGCTTCAACCTCGATGCCCCTTCCACGGGCTACGAATACCGGACCCGCATCACCTACGAACAACGGCGGCAGCTGCGCGTCTACCTGGAGGCCCGGCAGGAAGTAAAGTCCCTCAATCTTCCCGGTAACGAAACACCTTTCAATCAACCGGATCCCCGCAACCTGTTTCAAACCCGGCTACACGTGGCCCGCAACCTGAGCAAAGCCCTCGAAATACGAACCCGGATCGACTGGGGCTATTTCGAGAATAAAGCCGAGGGGCGGCAAACCGGCTTCGCAGCCCTCTTCGATGTGCTTTACCGCCCCCTGGGCTTTCCGTTGTCGTTCACCTCCCGTTTTGCCCTTTACGATACCGATAGCTATGACGTACGATTCTACCACTATGAGAATAATATGCTCAACACCTTTGCTATTCCCGCGTATTACAACCGCGGTTCGCGATTTTATCTAAATTTGCGCTATCGCCCCGTCAGTCAGTTTACACTGGAGGGGCGTATTGCCCAAACCTTCTGGTCGGGCGCCGATGAGGTGGGCAGCGGTCTTGATACTGTCGAAGGGCCCGTGCGCACTGAAGTAGGATTACAGATTAAATATCAGTTTTCGCGATAAAGAACATACTACATGGAGTTATTCAAAGAATTTAGTTTTGATTCGGCTCACTTTCTGCCGAATGTCCCCGAAGATCATAAATGCCGCCGCATGCACGGCCATACCTACCGCATGCGCCTCTGCCTCAAAGGACCACTCGACCCTCATCTGGGCTGGGTGCGCGATTTTGCCGATATTAAAAAGGTTTGGAAACCCCTGGAAGCCCAGCTCGATCATCATCTGCTCAATGATATTCCGGGCCTGGAAAACCCCACCGCCGAACACATCGCCATCTGGATCTGGGATCAACTCAAACCCCAACTGACCGAGCTCGCCTATCTCGAATTGTGGGAAACCCCGAATAATGGAGTGCGGTATAGTGGGACTTAGGGACTTAGGGACTTAGGGACTTAGGGACTTAGGGACTTA
>Ga0209938_1000815_pt1 | contig 16866 bp, 12 predicted proteins | sample SalPonR2_C_D1_MG_FD_185708 | JGI IMG/M metagenome (GOLD analysis project Ga0209938, IMG submission 185708) | Salt pond soil microbial communities from South San Francisco under conditions of wetland restoration - Salt Pond MetaG R2_C_D1_MG... ... | reverse complement strand
CTGGCCCGTACCATCAGGCCAGTGACGGCTACCTCTGCCAACTGGAAAGGAACGGCGCGTGATCTGCCCAAGACGACGTTGTGAACCAGACCGATCAGCTTGGTCGCAGGCTCAATAGTTCACCTGTTCGAACCCATAGGTGCCTTCGTAGTCGTGCCAGTCCACAAAAACAGACCTGTGATCGATCCGGGGGCAATGCTCACCCCACCGGGCAAGGCCCACATGTGCAGGGGGAAGGGCGCCAGTGGCGGATCTCTGCCAAGAGAAGTCGCCTTGGGTCCCATAGGTGCCGAGGGTGACAACCGCGCTTCGATCACAATCGCCGGTGCTCTCGGATTCTTTCTGGCGCGCATATCGGACATCGAAGACGCGTATCGACCGGACGAAATTGAACTCTGGTCCACTGATGTCGATATCCGCCCGATCCTGGATGAGACGCAGTGCAAACTCTGCCGCGGCAAGAGCGTCCGAAACTCCGTCAAAGGGAAAACCGGCCGGTTCCGAAATCGCGCCGGGTGAGCGATGGGGGACGGAAAAGCGCTGGCTCAACTGAGGATCATCGGTTCGGAAGAAAGCGTTGAAGATCCGATCCATCTCACGCGGGTAACCTTCGATCACGTGGGACGCACTCATCGGACAGCGCCAGATCTGCAGCGGCGGTTCGATGGGCCAGGGCGTGATCCGGCGAATGAATTCCGCGCGAGCCCGCGAGCATGGCACGGAGGTTGGCCAACCACCCGACAGACAGAGCAGGATTGCGCAGTCGATTGGGTAGGTTTGCGCTCGGCTGCCGGTGGGCAGTGAAATGCTTGTCAAAGCCATAACTATCGCCAACGGGGCGAAAAGCGTCTTGAATGAAGCGCGCATGCTAGGGATCCTCGAAAACCGATGCCAATCTAATCGCGATAATATATTATCGTAAAATTGCAGACCGTTGCAACCAAGTAGAAATGACCCTTGAGCAAGACATCGGACCCGCAACTGCAAGGACACGAGCAAAGCCTGACAGAGCGGAAATCTGAGTTATCTCAGGCGTCAGGGGCGGGCGCGGCGGTCAGCGCGGGACGGCTGCGCGGCTCTGCCTTGCCCGGCGCAGTTGCAGGATGCCCACCGGGGTCCAGAGCAGCAGGCCGAGCGCCGTCGTGATCAGCCCCAGGGCGATGAAAAAGCAGCGATGCGAGCGCCCTCACTCAGCCCTCGACGGCAAGCCACTGACGCTGGTCAATTGGCACAGAAATAATATCAACCAAACCAATCAGAAAGTGTAACAGTCGCTTAAATTGCACCGGATCCTGTCCAAACATTGGAGAGCAGGTATGAACTGTCTTCCCTTTCAAATGGTTTGCTGATGCGTCGCTGATCCTGCTTCTATGTATTCGGTCTTTTCTTGGGGCCGTTCGGTTTACCCCTGACAGAGATGGGAAGTCGGCCTGCTGGGCGGGCAAGAAGGTGATTGTCGTGGGATCGAACAACTCGGCCCACGATATCTGTGCCGCGCTTTGGGAGAATATTGAAACCCCGGTTTATCAACTGGCCCCCATTTCAACCGGACACCTTGGCTTTACCATGGAGCTTAAAGATAGCCTTAAGCACGTGCTTATGTCTAAATTTGAAATCATCACCAATGGCGGCCGTCGTAGGCGCTGCTCGGCGGCTGTAATGTGCTGACCATGTTGCAGACCACCACTGGCGAGCGACGAGAAAGATATGGGTGATGCGCGCGCAATTGCATGCCCGTTCCTTTCAATCAGTCTGTGGTCGTCGCATAAGAGGCCGACGGAGTATTACTTTCAGCCATCTCGCGTTCTTTTCTCGCGATGGCCTCGTCCAGCGGTGTGCGGTCAAGCATGCCGGAAAAGCGTTCTTCGGTTGGCATCGCTTTGCGAAACAGCGCAAAGCGTTCCTCGGAAACGGCGAGCAGTCTTCGCAATTCATCAAGGGGCGCAGAATGGTCGTCGGCCCGGATATCAATGGCGGGATAGGCTTGCCATTCATGCACCACCAGCGCTGCGGACTGCCGGCCTCGCTTGTCGCCGCCCGCCGCTTCACCCGCGTCCATTGCAGTGAGCAAGCGCTCAACAAATCCTTGATCCTCTGCCGACTGCCAGGCGACCAGCATTGCCTCGATGACCTCTGGCCCAGCCAGCATGTTGCCCGCGATCGAGACATTGTCAGCATTGCAGTGACCAGCCCAGTCGACGCACAGTGCCCCGGTGTGCTGCGCAATACGTCCCTGCGCATCGATCATATGTGCCTGCCTGTTGGCCTCTCCGGCATCTCGCTCCACAAGATCGGAGAGAACCTCGTCTGGCGCGCGCCCACCGTCGAGCCCTCTCAATCCCTCAATCCCCCATAACGGGCTAACGAAGGCCTGACTGGCAAAAGCGGCCCGAGCGGACAGATACGGCACCATTGCGCCCACAGCGAAGAAGCGGCTGGCGACAGCTATGCCGACTGCGCCCGTGCCCGGGTCTCTTGCAACGATTGAAAAGGTCATTCCATCCTCCATCTTACGGTCCACCGGGGACTGAGGCCTCGTCCAGCCGAAGGCAACAGGCACTATTGTCGATCGGCACCCCAAACAACCTATGCACAAAAAAAATGCAAATAATTGCAATGGAGCGTACCAATGGTTTATTGGTACGCGAATGGGAGCGGACAAGATAAAAATTTCAGAAAAAACTTTCCGTCGAAGTCTGGTCGATTTAGCCGACCAGTTAAGACGAAAGAAATGAAAAGGACCGCGCCCCGTGTCGTTGCTTGAAATCGACAATCTGACCGTTTCGCTGTCGCAGGACGGGGTGGAAACACCGCTCGTGCGTGGCGTGTCCTACAGCGTGGCGCCCGGCGAAATTCTAGCGCTGGTGGGGGAAAGCGGTTCGGGCAAGTCGGTCTCTTCACTGGCGGTCATGGGGCTCTTGTCAAAATCACTGCGTGTAACGTCTGGGACAATCCGATTTGACGGGCGCGATCTGCTCTCGGTCAGCGATAAACAGATGCGCAAGATCCGGGGACGCGACATCTCGATCGTGTTTCAGGAGCCGATGACATCGCTCAATCCGGTGCGCACCATTGGATCGCAGATCACGGAGAGCATCGAGGAAAATCTCGGGCTTTCAAAAGCCAATGCCAAGCAACGGGCCATCGATCTTCTGAAAGAGGTGGGCGTTGCCGATGCTGAGCGGCGGCTTAAACAATATCCACATCATTTCTCCGGCGGCATGCGACAGCGCGTGATGATTGCCATCGCATTGGCCGCCGATCCCAAGCTAATCATCGCAGACGAGCCCACGACGGCGCTGGATGTGACCATTCAAGCGCAAATCCTCGATCTCATGGCGCGGGTCTGCCGCAATCACAACACCGCGATGGTGCTCATCACACATAACCTTGGGATCGTCGCGCGTTACGCGCAGCGGGTAAACGTGATGTATGGCGGCCGCATCGTCGAGTCCGGGACCGCACGCGAGATATATACCACTCCACGTCACCCCTACACCGAAGGATTGCTGCGGTCAGTACCGACGCTGACCCAAGACAGGACCGTGCCACTGCAGCCTATCCGGGGCAACCCGGCCGACCCTTTCACGACGATTCCAGGCTGCCGTTTCCACCCGCGCTGCCCTTATGCCCAAGACAAATGCACGAAGGTGGTGTCACCCTTCAAGGACGGCGTGGCCTGTCATTTCCCGCTGCAAAGTGCACAAAAGGAGGCCGTCTGAATGAGTGCGCTTTTGCGGATCGAGGATGTTTCGGTCCATTTTCCAATCCACAAGGGACTGTTGCAGCGCGAGGTTGGCGAGGTGCGTGCGGTCGACAGCGTCACGCTGGAATTGAAAAAGGGTGAAGCCTTCGGTCTGGTCGGCGAATCCGGTTGCGGCAAGACAACCCTGGCCCGTGCCGTTTTGCGACTGGTCGATCCGACATCGGGGGCCATCTGGTTCGATGGTCAGAATATCAGCGGTCTGACCGCCAAGGGCCTGGCCCCGTTTCGCAAGCGCATCGCTGCGATCTTTCAGGATCCGTTCTCATCGCTGAACCCCCGGCAGAAATCCGGTCAGATTATTGCCGAGGTGTTGAAGGTTCACGACTACGCCGGGGACGTGCAGGCGCGTGTTGGGGAGTTACTGTCCATCTGTGGTCTGGCCCCACGGTTTGCCGAGCTTTATCCGCACGAGATGTCTGGCGGCCAGAGGCAAAGGGTCGGCATTGCCCGCGCGCTCGCGCTGGAGCCAGAATTGATTGTCTGTGACGAGGCCGTCAGCGCGCTCGACGTGTCGATCCAGGCGCAAATCATCAACCTGCTGGAAGAATTACGGGCCAAATTTGATCTGACCTATCTATTCATCGGCCACGACCTCTCGGTTGTCCGGCACCTTTGCGACCGCATTGCGGTGATGTATCTCGGGCGGATCATGGAGATGGGCACCTCTGAGGAGTTGTTCGACAACCCGCGACACCCCTATACCAAGGCTTTGATCGACGCCGTGCCCGAACCAGACCCCGAGGGCGAGGACATGCGCGACCATGTTGCGCTGAAAGGTGAGATCCCAAGCCCGCTCAACCCCCCATCTGGCTGCGTGTTCAACACACGCTGCCCGATTGCCTTCGATCGCTGTACGAAGGTGGTGCCATCGGTCACCCGGCTCGGCAAAACTCATACGGCAGCCTGTTTCGCGCTCCAGACCGATGCCGCGCAAAATTGAAAAAATCCAACCGGGAGACAGAACTATGAACAACAAAGACATTATCAAGCGCGCGCAGGACGAGATGCGGGATGCCCATGATTTCGATCCACGCGATCCGATGTTCGGCCTGAGCCGCGAGGAAATGCGTGGCAACAAGATCAGTCGCCGCGCAACATTGCGCCTTCTCGCCGCGGGTGGCGCGCTGACGATGGCGCATGTCCTGCCGGGCCTTCGCCCGAAACCCGCTATGGCCGCCGGCCATGGCGGCGGCACGCTTAACGCAGCATGGGGCGGTGTCGCGGAGATCACCACACTCGATCCGGCGCAGATCGGTCAGGTTCTGCAGTTTCAGATTGCGTCCAACGTGCTGTCCGGCCTGATGCACATCAACAACGACCTCGTCGCCGAGGGCGATCTTGCCGAGAGCTGGGACGTGTCCGAGGATGGTCTGGTCTACACGATCAAGCTGCGCGAGGGTGTGACCTTCCACAATGGTGACCCGTTCGACGCCGAGGATGTGCTCTTCACCTTCAATCGCTCCTCCGATCCCACGAAATCGCGTCACTCCAGCGTGATCGCCAACGTGGCGAACCTAGAGAAACTCAGCGATTACGAGGTGCAGTTCACCCTGAATGCGCCTCAGGCATCGTTCCTGACCAAGGCATTGGAGCGCGCTTCGGGCCGCGCCATGACGATCGTGTCACGAGGTGCGCTAGAAGAAATGGGCCTGGCGCAATACGGCTTGACCCCAGTGGGCACCGGCCCCTTCCAGATCACCGAACACGAGCTTGGGGGCCGCATTGTACTGGACAAGTTTGAAAACTATTTCGACCCCGAGCGGCCCAAGCTCGACCGCGTGATCATCACACCCGTCGATGGCACCGAGCCTTTGGCCGCTGCGATCGAGGCGGGCGATGTCGACTACATCGGTGGCAACCCACTGCCGGGCGAGCTGGTTGACCGCTTCAACAGCAACCCCGATCTCAACGTCGACATCAAGCCGGGCCCCGGCTTCCAGTCGATCTGGATAAATCCCTGGCATGACGCCATGAAGGTCACTGATTTCGATAAGCCGCTGGACGAGCTGAAGACTGAGCCGGGTTTCATGGTGCGCCTCGCACTGGCCAAGGCGCTCGATCGCGATCTTTTTGTGCAGCAGGGCTTGTTCGGCAATGGTCTGCCCGCCTACGGCTCGATCAACGCAGCGATGGGCTTTTACTATGACGAAGGCCTGGCTGAGACCTCCGAGCAGTCTTTCGACCCCGAAGGGGCAAAGGCGCTGATGGCAGAGGCGGGGTATCCAGACGGCGAAGGGTTCCCGTCGCTGCGTCTTCAGACCACGCCGAACGGCCGACGGCTCGGCCTTGTCGTGGCCAATATCTACAAGCAAGTGCTGGGCATCGATGTGCAGGTCGACCCCAAGGAATTCTCGGTCGGTATCGAGGAATTTAACAAGATGGACTTCGACCTTCGTCTGGGTGGCTCCGGTGGCGACTACGATCCCGACGATGGCCTGATCGACTGGATGATGACGTCGTCCAAGTTCAACGGTCCGCTCAGGGACACCGCGGAAATGCCCTTTGGCTTCTTCTCCGAGGCGGAGGTCGACAGCCTGTCCCAGCAGCAGTCGATCACCGCTGACCCGGACAAGCGGCGCGACCTGGTGCAGCAGGCCAACCAGATCACCTCAGACAAGGTGTGCTGTGGCTTCCTGTATCACCCGGTGGACATCCTCGTGCACTCGACCCGGGTCAACATCCCCGAAGAGAGCCGCATCCCGGGACTGCATGATTTCGACCGCATTACCTTGTCCTGATCCTACCAAGGAAAGGGCGGGCAGGTGCTTCACGCCTGCCCGCAAACGCCCATGGCAACATATCTCCTCCGTCGCCTGATCGGAGCCATCCTCGTGATGGTGGCGGTTGCGACCCTGGTGTTTTTCATGATCCGGCTGGTGCCGGGAGACCCGATCGCCGCGATGCTGGCCGACTCGGGCAGCCCCGAGGCGCGCGAGGCCATGATTGAAAGATTGGGACTGGATCAACCTCTGATCATTCAGTTCTTCAAGTGGTTCGGAGGGGTCTTGCAAGGCGATTTCGGTGCATCGATCTACGGCTCCAATCAGCCCGTGGCCGATATTCTGCTCAACGCGCTGCCCAAGACGATGTCTCTTGCCTTCCTCTCCTTCGTTATCGCGCTCGTCATTGCCGTTCCTGCGGGCATCATCTCGGCGACCCACAAAAATACGTCAGCCGACACGGCGTTTTCGCTTTTCGCCTTTCTCGGCCTGTCGATGCCGGATTTCTGGCTGGCGATCGTCCTGATAATCGTCTTTGCTGCCAATCTGCAATGGTTGCCTGCCATCGGATATGAGCCCTTGTCCGCAGGATTCTGGCCGTGGTTCAGCCACCTAATCCTGCCCTCCATCGCCATTGGCACCGGCTTCTCAGCTGTCATTGCCCGCATGATCCGGTCCTCAATGCTCGAAGTGCTTCAGGCCGATTACATGCGCACCGCAGCGTCCAAGGGTCTGGCCGACAACGTGCTGCTGCTGCGTCACGCTTTGCCCAACGCGCTGATCCCGGTGCTGACGGTCATCGGCATAGCCTTCGCACTTTTGATTTCAGGTGCTGTGGTGGTCGAGAACGTCTTCTCGATCAAAGGGCTGGGCCGTGTACTGATCCAAGGGATCCAGAACCGTGATTACCCCGTGGTGCAAGGCGCTGTGCTTCTGGTCTCCGCCTTCTTCGTGTTTTCCAATCTTGTTGTTGACCTGCTCTACGCACTGGTCGACCCCCGAATTCGGTACTCCTGATGGCTGACGCGACGATCGACACCGCATCCGAAACGCCGAACCGCACCAAGCGGCGGTCACGGTTCAAGGCGGTCCTCTCCAAGGACCGCAAGGCGCAATTCGGGCTTGTTGTGCTGGGATTGTTCATCCTCGGCGCAATCCTTGCCCCCTGGATTGCGCCCTATGACCCCAACGCGATGACGCTGAACATGATGAGCGGACCCTCAGTTGAAAATGTGCTCGGCACAGACGATCTGGGCCGGGACCTGTTCTCGCGCATCCTCTGGGGAACGCAAATCTCTTTGTTCGTGGGGGTAGCGACCGTCGCGCTTTCACTGTTCTTCGGTGTGCTTCTGGGCGTTCTGGCAGGTTATTACGGTGGCTGGATCGACATGATCATCATGCGTTACATTGATCTACAGTGGGCGTTCCCGAATTTCATCATCGCGGTTTACCTCGTGGCGGTCTTCGGCACCGGCCTGTTGAACGTGATTGTTGCGATCGCACTGGCGTTTCTCGACGATTTCGCCCGCGTGGCACGGTCGATGGTGCTGACACTCAAGGAAGAGCAATTCATCGATGCCGCCCGCGTACAGGGCTACTCGGACTTGCGCATCATGCTGCGGCACATTTTGCCAAACGCCATGGCGCCCATTATCGTCATGGCCACAGTTTCCGTGTCCTACGCCATCCTCGGCGAGGCGACCCTGTCATTTCTCGGTCTCGGTGTCAGTTCGAACACGCCCACCTGGGGGCTGATCCTGTCGGACGGTCGCAGCTTCATCACGCGCGCGTGGTGGCTCGGCGTCTTCCCCGGTCTCGCGATCATGCTGGTCGTATTATCGATCAACTTCATCGGTGACGCCCTGCGCGATGCATTGGACGTGCGAGAGACCGATATGTGATGCCGCAACCTCGCTCTTCTTCAGTCAATCAGGTACGGCGCTACACATGACTGAGCCGACCGCCTTTGATGTCCGCAGTTACTTGCTGAGTTTGCTGAACGACGGACGGCTAGGGAAAGACGGACGTCTTCCGACAGAACGTCAACTGAGTGAGCGCACCGGCGCATCACGCCGCGTGATACGACGCGCACTTGCCACGCTGGAGGCCGAAAGTTTGATCTGGCGACGGCAGGGCAAAGGAACATTCGCGGGACAACCCAAGGAATCTATCCACATGTTGGCGAAAGAGGTTCACGAAATGTCAGACCCAATAGAGGTAATGGAAGCGAGGCTTTGCCTGGAGCCCGAGATTGCCGCCCTTTGCGCGACACGCGCCACGCCCGAGGAAGTGGCGCGAATGTGGACACTGGCCCTCCATGTCTACGAGGTAGAGGACAGCGAGATGACCGAGCTTTGGGATTCCGCCCTGCACCGACTTATCGCGCGCTCGGCGCGCAACAGGCCTTTGCAGACCGGATTTGCGTTGCTGGACAACACGCGTTCCACCGAAAACTGGCAGGGCGTCCGCGAGCGAGCCCGTTCGGAGGAATCTTTGAAGGAGACTTACGCACAGCACAAGGCAATCGTTTCGGCAATTGACGCCGGGGACCCAGAGGCCGCACGCCAAGCGATGCACATCCATCTTCTGGCCCGCATCACAGCTCTGTCCAAAATTCTCGGTGTGTTCAAAAGCCCGCCTGCGGCGCCAGCCGGAACAGAGGAGGGCTGGAAAATCGAGACACTCGATATGCGCAAAGAAGACCATTCTGATACTGCGTGAAATGAAAGTATTTGCCATGAATATTGGCACATTTTGCCAATCTCCATGCTGCACTGGTTGTGCAGAAAGAGGCCCTGAACTGCGTAGGGTTTGATGGAAGCCCTTATTCATGAGTGGAATGGCGCATCATGACAAAGACAGCGAACAAGCATCCACCAAAAGTGCGCGAACCTGCCATGAGGATGCTTTAGGACAGAATAGGGTAGCATGAAAGCTGTTGGACGGCGGTTTATCGATCGCATCGAAGCGCTAGCCGAACATTCCGGCGAACTGGTTGCGGGCGCGGCGGTCAGCGCGGGACGGCTGCGCGGCTCTGCCTTGCCCGGCGCAGTTGCAGGATGCCCACCGGGGTCCAGAGCAGCAGGCCGAGCGCCGTCGTGATCAGCCCCGGGGCGATGAAAAGCAGCGACACCAGCCCCACCACCCAGCGCTCCAGGCGCGTCAACGGGGCCAGCAGGAAGCCTGAAAAGGCCACGCCCAGCCCGGCAATGCCCAGCATCGCACCGCCCAGGGTCGTCGCGAAGGCGCCCCAGGAGAAGCCCTCGGCCACCAGCAGCAGCGCCGGCGAGTAGACGAAGACGAACGGCACCAGCGCCTTGGCGATGCCCAGCCGGAAGGCCGTGTTGCCGGTCCGGAACGGGTTGGCCCCGGCGATGCCCGCCGCAGCATAGGCCGCAAGCGCCACCGGCGGGGTGATATCCGCCAGCACCCCGTAATAGAAGACGAAGAAATGCGCCACCAGCGGCTCGACCTGCAGCTGTGCCAGCGCCGGGGCGGCCACGGCCACCAGGATGATATAGGTGGCGGTTGTGGGGATGCCCGCGCCCATGATGATGCAGGCGATGGCGATCAGAATGAGCGACACGAAAAGCGTCCACTGCTCGATCACGAAATAGCTGAGCGGCCAGATCGTGCTGAGCACGGCCCCGATATCCGTGGCCGTCTGCACCACCACGTAGCCCAGCCGGAAGCCGACCCCGGTCAGGGTCACGACACCGACAACGATGCCCACCGTTGCCGCAGCTGCTCCCACCGCCAGGGTGTTGCGCGCGCCATCGGCCAGCGCCTGCCAGAGATCGCGCAACGTCAACCGGTTCACCGGGTTCAGAAACCCGACCACCACGCAGGCGATGATGCCGTAGACGGCGGCGAAATCCGGCGTTTTGCCGCTGAGGATCAGGTAAACGAGAATGCCGAGCGGAATGATCGAGAGCCAGTGATCGCGCAGGACACGGCCCGCCTTGGGCAGTTCGGACGCCGAGAGCCCGCGCAGCCCCAGCTTGCGCGCCTCGAGATGCACCATGATGAAAATGCCGAAGTAATGCAGAAGCGCCGGGAACAATGCCGCAGCCAGGATGTCGCGCAGGGGGATCTCGAGATATTCGACCATGATGAAGGCCGCCGCCCCAAGGATCGGCGGGGTGATCTGCCCGCCGGTGGAGGACGTCGCCTCAACCGCGCCAGAAAAATGCGGCGGGTAGCCCACGCGCTTCATGGCCGGGATGGTCAGGGCGCCCGTTGTCACCGTGTTGGCGATCGAGGATCCCGAGATCGTGCCCATGAAGGCCGAGGAAAAGATCGCCACCTTGGCAGGCCCCCCGGCATAGCGTCCGGCGATTACCATGGCGAGATCGATGAACAGCTGGCCCAGCCCGATCCGCGTCGCCAGGACGCCGAACAGGATGAACAGGAACACGTATTGCGCCATCACCCCGATGGCGATGCCGTAGATGCCCTGGTTTGTCATGTAGAGGTGGTTGATGAGCCCTTCCCAGCTCGCACCGCCATGCTTGAGCGCGCCGGGCGCCCAGGGTCCGAAAATGGCGAAGGCCACGAAGATCAGCGCGATGATCGGCAGGGTGATGCCCACCGAGCGGCGCGTCGCTTCGAGCGTCAGCAGCAGCAGCGCCGTGCCCATGAGCACATCCGTGCCCGACGGGTTGCCGACCCGCACCGAGACCACCTCTGGCGGCAGCAGCGGCAAGTAAATCGCGGCCCCCACGGCCAGACCCGCCAGCAGCACGTCGAGGATCGGCACGCCGCTGATCCGGTGCCAGGCCGGGGCCGGGACAGCCGTGCTCAGGCTGCGTTTCCAGGAAAACAGAAGGAATACCAGGCCCAGCACGAAGGACAGGTGAATCCCGCGATGCAACAGCTCGCGCACCAGCCCGAAGCCCGAGGCGTAGAAATGATAGGCCGACATGGCCACCAGCGCGACCGAGATCACCACCGCAAGGCTGCGGCCGGTGGGCCGGAAAGCCAGCTCCGGATCGTATTTGCGTTCGATCTCGTGCAGCTCTTCGGCTGTCAGGTCCCGATCCGGGTCGTTCTGCGGGTCGACAGCCATGCGCGATGTCCTGGACTGGGGAGGGGCAAATACAGCCCGGCCACCGATGCGGCGGCCGGGCAGGTTTGTCAAAGGCCGTCGATCACTCGATCAGCCCGGCTTCCTTGTAGAACCGCTCGGCCCCCGCATGCAGCGGCACGCCAATGCCGTTGAGCGCCGTGTCGGGCGTGATCGTTTTGCCCTTGGCATGGCCGACATCGAGCAGCTTGCGCGAATTGTCGTTCCAGAGCGCCTTGGTGATCTCGTAGATCAGGTCCGGGTCCTCGTTGGCAGAGGTGAACCACTGCGCGCCCACGGCAACCGTTTCGGTGGCCGGCACCCCCTCATAGGTGCCCTCGGGGATCGCGCTTTGGGCGAAAAAGCCGAATTCGCTCGTCAGCTGTTCCGCACCCGAACCGGAGATCGGCACCAGCTTGATGTCCTCGGCCGAGGCAAGCTCCACCAGTGACCCGGTGGGATAACCGGCCACCACGAAGAACGCGTCGATCCGTCCATTGCGCAGCGCGTCCGAGGCGGCATTGCCCTTGAGCGCCTCGGCGGTCACGTCGTCCACGGACAGACCGTTGGCCTCGAGGATCAGCCCGGCATCCACGTATGTGCCCGAGCCCGGTTCATCGAGCGAGACACGCTTGCCTTCGAGATCCGCCACAGAATTGATGCCGCTATCGGCGAGCGCGACCAGGTGGATATGTTCCTCGAACAGCGCCGCGATGGTCCGCAAGTTTTCCGCCGGGTCCTGGCCTTCCATCGTACCGGTCCCGGTATAGGCCCAATAGGCCACATCAGATTGCGCGAAGCCGGAATTGCGCAGGCCGGAGGTGATCGCGTTCACGTTGTCGACCGACCCGCGCGACGAAACCGCCGAGGCGATGAGGCCGTCCACGCCGCAGCTGCCCCCTTCGGCGCAGGGCCGGGAGCCCGGCGGCTTGGAGATCGCGTTGGCAATCACGCCCCCAACCGGATAATAGGTATAGGCCGTGCCGCCGGTTCCGATCGTGAAGAACTTGAGGTCTTGCGCCGCGGCCGAGCTGGCCAGGCCGGCCACCAAGGCCAGTCCGATGGCCGCATCGCGCGCGGCATTGAACAGATATGTCATGAATCTCTCCCTGTTGTCCGGGCCGCCGGCAGACGGCCCGCATCTATGCAACACTCCCCGGGAGTGCCGGATCGACGGTATGCAAACTCTCCGCGGCCTGCAACAACATGCACGGCTCCGGGGCGGTGTAGGGTGGGGCATGTCGACCTGGCAAACGTCCGGCGCACTTCCAGGCCCAAGTGAGGGCCACCGCGTCTCAGCGTTGATCTTGCCTGCAAGATTTTGTTTTTAGACAGGATTTGCAATTCGAATGCGCTCCAAGCACGTTCGATCGACGTTGCAACATCGTCACAGGAATGTCTAATTTTAGCCTCTTCTTTCAACAAGGATAAACCCTTATTGGCATGATGGGGTTTGCACCATGGAAGCCGCAATCTTCTTGAGTCTTGCAACCATACTGGGCGTCTCAGTCGGTCTGGTTGACGTATTTGGTAACGATACACCTGTTGAGGAAGATGAAACGGTATCGACGGACGAAGATACCGACGTTTCGGAGGACGACACGGACCCGGCTGATGACAATATCCCGGTGGCCCGGAACGATACCGCGTCGACGGACGACGATATCCCGCTGGCCGAGGATGACACCGCCGAGACGACCGGGGACACCGCTGTCAGCATCGACGTCCTGGGCAATGACAGCGATCCCGATGGCGATCCGCTCTCCGTCACGACCGCATCGGCAGCGAACGGCTCGGTCACCGTCGAGGATGACAACAGCCTGACCTACACCCCGAACGCCGGGTTCACGGGCCCCGACACGATCACCTATGAGATCAGCGATGGCGCCGGGGGCACGGCAACCGCCGGTGTGGAAGTCAGTGTGGCACCGGCCCCCATGGCTTCGGTTGCCGTGTCGCCGAATGACGGCACATCCGACGATGATGGGTCAATTGTCGGCGGATCAGACGATGAGCTGCTCGTTGGCAGTGAGGGGGATGACGATATCTCCGGTGGAGACGGCGCGGATACCATTTTCGGTCAAGCCGGCTCCGACACGCTTGATGGCAATGCCGGAGATGACGAGATCAATGGCCTTTGGGACGGCAATGCTGACGCAAAGATCGAAGAACAGGACCGTCTTGACCCGGATGTCTTGCTGGGCGGTGAGGGCAATGATGCAATCACGATGGGCAGCGGCGACACCGCAACGGGAGGAGACGGAACCGACACATTCCATACCGGGACATGGGTCGATCCGGACAGCGCGCCTGTCGTCTTCGATCTGGCGTCTGACGAGTTGTTGGTTGTCTCGGTTCCTGAAGGGGCGTCGACAAGCACCTCGATCACACTGGAAACTGACCCTCTCACCGGTGATACCCTTGTCCAGGCCAACTTGCAGACCGTGGCAGTCGTTGCGGCCGGGGCCGGTCCGGTGGTGGCAGATCAGGTGCTCGTGGTCGAAAATCCCGATATTGCCTGAGGAAATCCTCGGGCAGGGACCTTGAAGCGGCGCAATCCTCTACCCGCCGCGCCGCCGGTGCCACACTTACTTCCACACCGGCGGACGCCGTGCCCCCGCCCGGCGCCACCCCCCTCCAGCGTCGAAGCCGCGAGGCCGAAAAGGCGATGGAGACGGGTCCGCATGGGCCACAGAATCGCCCGAAACGGAGTCTAAATCTATTGGGAATCTTCGGGAAAGATTCGCTGGATTGTTTTTGTGAGCCTTGTGCCGAGTGTGCGGAATCCGAGTGCCTGTCATGCCACGAAAAAACAAAGAGGGTGAGGAGTAATCCGCCATGCTATTCACCCAGCCCGTCTTCTGGGTATTTTTCTTAATCGTATCAGCGCTCTATGTAGTCCTCCCGCATCGTGGCCAAAACCGCATGCTGCTCGTGGCGAGCTACGTCTTCTACGGCGCTTGGGACTGGCGGTTCCTCAGCCTCATCCTGACCAGCACGGTGGTGGATTACCTCGTTGGCCTGCGGCTGGGGCAGGAGTACGTCGAGCGGCGGCGGCGATGGCTTCTCGGGCTGTCCCTGACCGTCAACCTCGGCATGCTGGGTGTCTTCAAGTATTTCGGCTTCTTCGCGGAGAGCTTCCGCCAGATGCTGCTTGTCGCAGGCTATGAAGCCGACCCGGTCATGCTATCGATCGTGCTGCCCGTCGGCATTTCGTTCTACACATTCCAAACGCTGTCCTACACCATCGACGTCTACCGGCGGGACCTGGAGCCCACACGCGACGCGCTGGACTTTGCGCTCTTCGTGGCGTTCTTTCCTCAGCTCGTCGCCGGCCCGATCGAGCGGGCGCGGAATCTTCTGCCCAACATCACTGCCCCTCGAAGGCTCAGTTGGGAAGCGCTTGGCCGCGGCGCTGTCCTGTGCCTGCTGGGGCTGATCAAAAAGGTGGTGATCGCAGACGCGATTGCACCCTCCGTGGACGCGATCTATTCCAGCCCCGATCCCTCGCGACTGGACATCATTTTCGCGACCTGGCTGTTCGCGATCCAAATCTATTGCGATTTCTCCGGCTATACGGACATTGCCCGCGGTGTTGCCAAGATGCTGGGCTTCGGGCTGATGCGGAACTTCGCCCAGCCCTATTTCGCCGCGGACCCGCAGGAATTCTGGCGGCGCTGGCATATCAGCCTGTCGACCTGGCTTCGCGACTATCTCTATATCCCGCTCGGCGGGAACCGGGGTGGCGGATGGCGGACCTACCGCAACCTGATGGCGACGATGACGCTGGGCGGCCTGTGGCACGGGGCGGCTTGGAACTTCGTTCTCTGGGGCGTCTACCAGGGGGGGCTTCTTTCGCTGCACCGGGCGCTGGCGGGCCGGCACCGGCAGACGGGAGAGGGCAAGCGGCGGGGCCGCGCGGCCTGGGTTTGGCGCGGGCTGGCGATTGTCACTTTCTTCCAAGTCGTCTGCTATGGCTGGCTGCTGTTCCGGGCGCAGTCCTTCGACCAGATCCAGGACTTCACCTTGCGCCTTGCCGGGCTCGGCGGCGCGATCCCGCAGGGCCTGTCGATGCCGGCTCCGCCGCTGGCCGCCATGCTGGCGATGGGCTTCGTGCTGGTCTGGGACATGCTGATCGAACGCAGCGGTGATGTGCGCTTCTATGCCACTTGGCCGCTGCCGGTACGGGCGGCGCTTTATGCGGGGATGATCTACCTGCTGGCCTTCGGCGCCACGACACAGACGTCAAGTTTCATATACTTCCAATTCTGAGGGGCAAGGCATGAAACAACAGGCCAAGATACTCGCCCTGACGCTGCTCATGGTCATCGCGCTCGACGCGGCGGTGGCCGGTGTGCTGGCCGTGGCCGAGCGGCAGGGTCGCCTTGGATCGCTCGTGCAGTATTTCGAGTATGGCAGAAGCGTGCCCGGCAAGATCGATCGGTGGCGAGAAAGACCCGGCATCCCGGGCAACCTCCTCGAAGTGGCCTGGCGCGACGACATTCTTGCCACCTCGCGCGAAGGTTTCGCAGCCGAGCAGGAAGACCCGGTTGTCCGCAGCTACGGCATGTCCTTTGTCGACCAGATTCTTCAGGCGGCACAGGAGCAGGAGCCGGGACTGACCCTCGACCTCCATGCCGGCCCCAGTGCTCCGCCGAATTTTACCTACGCCCTCTTCCAGGACGACGCTGCCAACCGACGGGCAGGCGATGTGGTGGTGCTGGGGATCCTCTCCTCGTCGGTGTCCGGCATGGCGGCGCTCAGCAACCGCACATGGATTTTTGAGCAGCCGGCCCCTTTCACATACCCGATCTACGAACCCGAGGACGGGGGCCTGATCCGGATTGATCCGCTTGTCGCCACGCTCGAAGACGAGGAGGCGCTGCAATCCGATCCCGAGGCGGCCGCCGCTTGGAAACGCCAGCTCCGTGAAGACGACCGGTTCTACTCTCCTGTCACCTTCGCCGCGACCTGGCTCGATCATTCCCCTTTCCTGCGGCTCGTCCGGCGCGCCTCCGCGGTCGACATGCTGGACGGCCGGTCCCGCGCCATCCTTGCCAAACCGTCATCGGGCGGATTTCCTTACCGTGAGACGCTCCGCCGGATGGTCACCGCCTTCGCCGACCGTGCCCGCGCCGATGGCCAGCACCCGGTGGTGTTCCTGATCCAGAGCCGCGATCCCGCGGACCCGGACCTTCGCGTCCTCCTCGGCGACGTCCTGACCACCCATGACATCCCCTTCCTCGCCACGGCCGACCACTACGACATCCGCAATCCGGTCGGATTTTTAGATGACGGTCACTACACAGATAGCG
>Ga0209938_1000809_pt1 | contig 16939 bp, 13 predicted proteins | sample SalPonR2_C_D1_MG_FD_185708 | JGI IMG/M metagenome (GOLD analysis project Ga0209938, IMG submission 185708) | Salt pond soil microbial communities from South San Francisco under conditions of wetland restoration - Salt Pond MetaG R2_C_D1_MG... ... | reverse complement strand
TCTATTATTCAGCGCAATGCCTACTTCGCCAAACAAATTGGAGAAGGCAAGTTGGATATTGACCAAAATGCTTTTGACGAAAACGATTTACTTGGTCAATCCCTCATAAGGATGCGCGACAATTTGCTTAAAACCTCACAAAAAGAGTCAGAGCGCAGTTGGATTACAGCCGGTAAAGATAAAATTGCTACAATACTGCGGTTGCACAACGACCTTGATGAGCTTGCCTATGACACACTGGTTAATCTCATAGAATACATAAAAGTTGTTCAGGGTGCATTTTACATTTATGACGAAGATGAAAAAATCATTGAGAACAGAGCAACTTATGCCTATAACCGAAGAAAATATGTAAACCAACGTTTTAAAATTGGAGAAGGGCTCGTTGGTCAGGCAGCCTTTGAAATGGATATTATATATCGTAAAGAAATCCCCGAAGACTACCTTTCCATTACTTCAGGTTTGCTTAAAGAGCAAAAACCAAATACAATATTAGTTGTTCCGCTTATAACCGACGAGAAACTACAAGGTGTACTTGAGTTTGCCTCACTCGAAAAAGATATCACCCCGCTAACAATAAATTTCCTCAAAGAACTAAGTGATGTAATTGCCAGAACACTCTTCAATCTTAAAGTCAACAAAAGAACAGAGAAGCTCCTGCAAGACTCACAAAAAATGACCGAAGAGCTCAAAGAGAACGAAGAGGAGCTCAGGCAGAATGCTGAGGAAATGCGTGCAACACACGAAGAGCTCGAGCGATCAAATGCCAAACTTGAGCAACAAATAACAGAGGTGGAAAATGCTCAAAAAAGGTTGCACTCACTACTCGAGAATGCTTCAGAGGTTATTTCAATTTACGATCAGGAATTGAATCTCAAATATATCAGCCCATCGGTAGCCAATATTTATGGCTTTACCCCTGACGAAATGATTGATGGCAAAGACATGGACAGACTCACAGCAAAAGGCACAAAAGAAATCCAGCAAATGTTCAAACGTTTGCTCGACGATCCATCTGAGACCATTGTCATTCAATACACATACATGAACAAAGCCGGCAAGAAAATTTATGTAGAAACCACTGGAAGAAACCTGCTCAACGACGAAGCTATTGCCGGAATTATTCTTAACTCACAGGATATTACAGAACGAAAACGAGCCGAGAAAGAGGAGCGCATGAAAAGTAAAATGCAGGCATTATCAGAAAATTCGCCTGACATGATTATGCGTATGAACGAGGAAGGTCAGTTTTTCTACGCTAACCCCATTGTTAAAATATTCACCGGAGTCGACAATAAAACAATTGTTACACGCAAGCTTCACGAAGTAGAGTTCAACGATGAAATCAAAAACTTCTTTACCGAGGCTATAAAAGACACTGTAGAGAGCGGCCAAAAGCAAAATTACGAAACAGTATTTCCAACAAATTTCGGGGAGAGAATAATGCAGGTTAGCACCATTCCGGAGTTTAATGAAGAGAACGAATTGGAAACTATACTTTTTGTAGCGCACGACATCACTGAACAGAAAAAGATTGAAAACGAAATAAAAGAAAAGAATAAGAATATCACTGAAAGTATTAATTACGCTGAACGTATACAAAAATCATTACTTCCAAGCACAATACACATTCAGGAATTCTTACCCAAATCCTTCATCTTTTACCGCCCCCGTGATGTAGTAAGTGGCGATTTCCCATGGTTTTTCCAAAAGGATGATTATATTTACATTGCAGCTGTTGATTGCACCGGTCACGGAGTACCCGGAGCACTCCTTTCATTTATTGGGTATTTTATACTCAACAATGTGGTAGACCACGACGACGGAATTAATGCAGGAAAAATTCTGGACAGGTTTCATTTGGGAGTGCGTTCAGCGCTGAAACAAGACAAAGCCGGGGCGAATGCCCGCGACGGAATGGACATTGCCTTTTGCAAAATAAACCTGAAAACAAATCAGTTAGATTATGCAGGAGCGCACAGGCCACTTTATTTATTAAGAAACAATGAGCTCTTTGAATATAAAGGAAATCGTAAAGCCATTGGAGGAATTCCTTTAGGCAAAAAACCGGAAAAAGATTTCAAAAACTATGAATTGCAAATGGAAAAAGGAGATAAAATATTCTTTTTCTCAGATGGATTACCAGATCAGGTAGGTGGCCCGAATAAAAGAAAATATCAGCCTAAAAGAATTAGAGAGCACCTAAAAGAAAACGCAGAATTATCAATGGCACAATACAATGATTTTTTTAATAAAGATTTTCTTAAATGGAAAGGAGATAACAAACAAATCGATGATGTGTTATTAATAGGTATAGAGTTTTAATATCCTTCAAACTAAATAACTGTTATGGATGACAAAGTAGATATTAAAGATTTCCTCGAGTTTGTCTATAGTTTTTACAAAACTATGAAAGACCATGAGGTAACCCTTGTTTATGAAGGTGAGGTAACCCACCAAATAACCAAGGCCTTTACCTCACTGACAGAAACAAACATGGAAGCCGAAGAAGAGGGGCCGTCGACCCAAAAAAAGGTCTTTCATGTTATGGTAGAATGCCTGCAAAATATGAGCAAGCATGCCGAAACAATTGATGCCAGCAACCTCAAAAAAGATGGTCGTGGCATTTTTATGCTAAGCAAAAATGAAGATGCCTACAACATTACCACCGGAAATGTGCTCAACAATTCAAAGGTTGCCCATATTACGAAAATGCTTGAGCAAATAAACGACCTTGACAAAGATGGGCTGAAAAAGCTTTACAAACAGCAAATTAAAGAAGGAAGACTTTCGAACAAAGGTGGTGCTGGCCTGGGATTTATTGATATTGCCAAAAAAACAGGAAACAAACTGTATTATAACTTCTTATCAATAAATGACGAATTTTCGTTTTTCGTTTTTACATCTAAAATTTCAAGAAACAACTAAAACAATACAATAAACCATGGAAGTAATTAAGATTATAGGAACAGATGATACGCCAAGTGTAACCCTGGATGCACAAAATGAGATTTTTGAAATTTCAGGGAGATCCCTTCCAGAAGACGTAGCTGCTTTTTACGAGCCTATTCTTGATTGGCTGGATAGATACGCTGAAGAACCTAACGAAAAAACCGTTTTTAACTTCAAGTTGGTTTATTTCAACACCGCATCCTCCAAGCTAATTCTTGACATCTTGCTTAAACTGGAAGAAATGCATGAAGACGATAAAGAAATACTTATCAGATGGCATTTCCCCGAAGATGACGAAGATATGGAAGAAGCCGGTGAAGAATATGCCGATATTGTAGAAGTACCTTTTGAACAAGTAAGCTATTCGCTGGACTAATTAAAAGCAGTTATTGTATTACTGTGGCGTAAGATCTAATATATGAGTGAAGAAATTCTAAAAGCATTAATGCAGCTGTTTGCCATCATCGCAAAACAAGATGATGGAGTTGAAGACAATGAAATAGAATTTGTCAAAACATTTCTCAGTTCGCAGCTTAATAAAGAAGCTGTGGAAGAGTATGTGGCATTATTCTATAAGCATGCCGGCATTAATCCTGATGATCTTCACAATGACAAAAAAGACAAAAAACGCCAGCTTACTTCGGTTAAAGATTCGGTAAAAATTCTCGGAATCTGTAAAAAAATTAACAAACGACTCAACCAAAAACAAAAAGTCGTCGTGCTTGTGCGCCTGTTCGAACTTGTAAACGCCGACAGGAAATTTACAGAACAGAGAATGGCCATTATCAACACCGTTGCTGAGGTTTTTAATATTGACCCGGATGAATTCGAAAGTACAGAATCATTTGTAGTAGAATCACCTGAAAAAATCAGCAACCCACACATCCTTAAGATTAACGGAAAAGAAGAAGAAAACACCAATAGCAAACACATCCATAGCGAAGACCTCGACGGAAATCTACTTGTCTTGCAAATTAAAAGTGTTGATCTCTACTTTCTGCGTTACACAGGAAACCAGGATATATTCTTAAATGGATTGCCACTCAATAACCGGAGTATTTATCTTTTTGCCAACGGAGGAACCGTAAAGCTGACCAAAGGCAAGCCGGTCTACTACTCCGATGTAGTAGCACATTTTCTTGCCGACCTTACATCATCAAAAATTTCATTCAATGTCAACAACGTAAACTTCACATTCCCCAATGGCGGTATTGGGTTACGCGACATTGAACTTTCAGAAGAACAGGGGCGACTTATAGGGATAATGGGCGCTTCCGGAGCCGGTAAAACAACATTGCTTAATGTTCTTACCGGAATGGAAAAACCTTCTGAAGGTAGCGTAATAATTAACGACATCAATATTCATGAAGAGCCCGAAAAAATCGAAGGCGTAATTGGCTCAATTCCGCAAGATGATTTATTGATCAGTGAATTAACAGTTTATCAAAACCTGTATTATAACGCAAAACTCTGTTTCAAAGACAAAACAGAAGATGAGATAGATGGATTGGTATCAAAAACACTCACCAGCCTTGGGCTTTATGAAAGAAAAAACCTTAAAGTTGGGTCGCCGCTCAATAAAACCATTAGTGGTGGGCAGCGCAAGAGGCTGAACATTGCCTTAGAGCTTATTCGTGAGCCATCAATTCTTTTTGTAGACGAGCCGACGTCAGGTCTATCGTCGCGCGACTCTGAAAATGTAATGGACCTGCTAAGAGAACTTGCATTAAAAGGTAAGCTGATATTTGTAGTTATACACCAACCATCTTCAGACATTTATAAAATGTTTGATAAGATGCTAATACTTGATACCGGGGGATACCAAATCTATTATGGAAACCCGGTAGAAGCCGTCACCTACTTTAAAAAACTTGATAATCAGATTAACAGTGAAGTGGGGGAATGTCCCACATGTGGTAATGTTAATCCGGAGCTCATATTCAATATTATCGATGCCAAGGTAGTAGATGAATTCGGCCGATATACCCAAAACAGAAAGGTTACACCGGATGAATGGGAAAAAAGGTACAAGGCAGAAAACACAGTGGAAAAAGTACCAGACGTTCAGGAAAATCCACCCCAAACACTCAATATTCCACAATGGTTTTCGCAGTTCAAGATTTACACTATCAGAGATTTTATTTCGAAAATCACCAACAAACAATACGTTATACTCAATTTACTTGAGGCGCCGCTACTCGGTTTCATCCTATCATTTATTATCCGATATATTGAGCCGGATGCAGACAATTATATTTTTCGGGCCAATGCCAATATTCCGCCTTACATCTTTATGGCTCTCATAGTAGCCTTATTTCTGGGCTTTATGGTTAGTGCAGAAGAAATCTTCAAGGATAGAAAAATATTAAAACGGGAAGCTTTTCTCAATTTAAGTCGCTCCAGTTATCTCATATCGAAAATACTGATCCTGTTTTTTATCTCAGCACTTCAGGCACTCCTTTTTGCTGCCGTGGCAAATATAGTTTTAGAAATACGCGGTATGTTTTTCGAGTACTGGTTTGCCCTATTTACAATAGCTGCTTTTGCCAATATGTTAGGATTAAATATTTCATCAGCATTTAACTCTGCTGTAACCATCTATATTATGATTCCTTTGCTCATGATCCCACAAATGGCACTTGGTGGAGCAATGTTTAGTTTCGATAAACTTAATCGCAACATTTCCAGCGTGGATAAAGTACCTGTTATTGCAGAATTTATTGCAGCAAGATGGTGCTATGAAGCGCTCATGGTAAAACAATTTAGAGACAATGAATTCGAAAAACATTTTTACCAAATTGACCGGGCAGTAAGCATTGGAAGCTACCGGGGAACAAAATGGACAGAAGAAATTGAGAAACGGGTAGACGTGGCTTTGCAAAGTGTTCAATCAAATAACGATAGTATAATAGAAGCCTCTAAGGATATATTTGAATTACTAAGACATGAGCTGGAAAGAGAAAACAAGCGCAACAGCAAAATTACTTTCCCATCAGTATCTCGAATAAACAACAAAGACTTTAATGCGCAGCTGGCTGACAGTTTACTTAATTACCTGGGCAATATTAAAGATTATTACGAAACTATTTCGCTTAAAGCCCGAAAGAAAAAAGATGCTATGATTATGAAGCTGGATGCAAAAAACCCCCAGCTCTACATCCAGCAACAGAACAAGTATCATAATGAAGCTGTATCAGATATTGTCAAAAACATCTATATGAAACAGGTAGTCGAGTACGACAACAAACTTGTAAGGCAACGGGATCCAATTTTCCGTTATCCGGAAGTTGAACATGCCCTCGACTTCAGAAGTCACTTTTTTGCACCACAAAAACATTTCCTGGGTGTTTATATGGATACATATTATTTCGATATGATGGTAGTCTGGTTAATGACCATAGTGCTGTACATCACATTGTACTATGATTCATTAAAAAAACTACTTGAAATGACATCTAAATAATCAGAGTTTTTGACTTTTGAAATATTTTGTATATTTACTCATAGAAAAAATCATATAGAAATATGAAGAAATTAATAATAATTTTAGCTGCAATAGCCATTGTTTTCTTTGGATGTGACTCAGGAAAAAACAAGAAAGAAAATTTTGGTGAAATCCTGGGAGACGATCCAAAGTTAGATAGTACTCAGGTTTCTGAAGAACTTCCGACTGAAGCTCAACAGGTATTACAAAATATTTCTTCTTCTCCAGTCGAGATGGCCGCTTTACTACAAAGTGCGGGTGTTGAGTTTTCGGAAAGATATATTGCCGAAGTAAAAGATGTAGACAGATACAACACTGACTTTAAAAGAGCTGTAAACCTTGGAATCCTTGGTGCAGATCTTGGGTATTTAAATATGTACAAAAAAACCGGCCCTGTAATGAATAATATGCAGGCCATACGCAAACTCTCAGAGGAGCTGAGGGTGCAACAGTTTTTTGATTTCCAAACAATTAAAAGACTTGCGACCAATAATGAAAATATAGACTCTCTGATGTATATTACGCTGCAAAGCTTTAACAATATGGATACATACTTGCAGCAAAACGGTAGAAGTGAAATCAGTGCACTAATAATTTGTGGTACCTGGATGGAAGGAATGTACATTGCCACACAGGTACTCAAAGAGGCTCAAACCCCTAATCCGGAAATTGTAGAACGCATTGGTGATCAAAAAGAGGTTATCGAAAACCTGACTACAATGTTGAGTTATTACAAAAACAATCCACAGTTCAAAACCCTCCATGACAGCTACGCTCGTATACTTAGTGCTTATGATGGAGTTACAAAAACAATTGAGCAGGGAGAACCCGAACAAAGAGAAATCGATGGAATCATGGTAGTTGTTCAGAACGAAATCAGCCATGTAGAAGTTCCCGATGAGACTCTTGAGACCATTATCCTGACAATAGAAGAAGTAAGAAATAATTTAATTAGACTATAATATGAGGAAAGCAATAGCATTACTCGTTATAGCATTGACCTTTATGGCAGGCAATGCCTTTGCCCAAAGTGATGAGTTGGTCAACACCTGTGCACTAAACATTGGCAATGCTACCTATATGAAAGATTTTAAGGTGAAGCTCCAACAAAGCAGTGTAAAACCACCTCCATCGTCTAAGTTCTCAATCCTTATGAATAAAGGAACCATCTACAAACTCAACACCTGTAATGCCGATGGTTACGCAGGAAAGGTTGTCGTAGAGCTATACGATGGTACAAAGAAACTTACAACAAACCTGCAGCCAGATGGTGAGCTAAAAGAAGCTTTTGGTTTTTTCTGTCAAAAATCTGGCGTTTATAAAATACGAGCATATTTTAAAGATGGAAAAGAGGGTGCTGCAGTTGTTATTTTGAGTTTTATGCAGAAAAAATAAATTTATATACACCTACTCAAAAGCTGCCCCAATCAGGCAGCTTTTTTTATGGGAAATTTTTGCATACTAAAATGGCATAAATAATAGAGCAAAAAGCCAAACCCAACGCCAAGCAAACCACCAAAAAATATATCGGCCGGATAATGAACGCCCAAATAAACCCGGCTATATGAAACCAGGGCTGCCCATATTAATATAGCAATTGTATACCAACGCCTTTTAATAAACATAAGCGAAAAAACAGCAAACCCGAAAGTATTGGCCGCATGGCTTGACACAAAGCCATAAGCACCTCCATGGTAATTATTTAACAAATGCACGAGACCTTCAAACTCCGGATTATGCGATGGCCTGGGCCGTTCAATGGCAAACTTTATAGCTACTGATATCTGATCATTCGCAACAACAACTAATACTGCAAAAACCACCAGCCAAATAACGTTCCACTTCCACTCTTTTACCCACCAAATTAAAACCGCAGCATAAAGCGGTATCCAAAAATACTTTTCGCTGAACCACCACATAATTTGATCAAAAAAACTATTATGCAAGCCATTCAGGAATAAAAACAACTCTTTATCAAATTGCACTAAAGTATCAAACATCTTCTTCAAAATTTAAGGTATTCCAAATCAGGTCTTTAAGTTTATCGAGATTCATCTGAGCTACCGAAGAAATAAACAAAACCGGAATATCGGGCAAATCCTCTGAAATCTCCTCTATTAACTCTTCATCGAGCATATCGCTTTTTGTAATTGCCAAAATTCTGGATTTATCGAGTAATTGCGGGTTATGCTTCTCAAGTTCCGAAAGTAAAATTTTATACTCATTATGAATATCATCGCTATCTGCAGGAACCATAAAAAGCAATGCCGGGTTTCGCTCAATATGTCTCAAAAAGCGAAGCCCCAAACCTTTTCCTTCAGCTGCACCTTCAATGATACCAGGAATATCGGCCATTACAAAGGACCGGTTATCACGGTATGGCACGATTCCAAGGTTCGGGGTTAAAGTTGTAAAAGCATAGTCGGCAATTTTTGGTTTGGCGGCCGATACAACTGAAAGCAATGTAGATTTCCCAGCATTGGGAAAGCCCACCAAACCAATGTCGGCCAGCACTTTCAACTCGAACACAAACCATCCCTCCATACCTGGTTTCCCTGGCTGAGCGTGATGCGGTGCCTGGTTTGTTGATGTTTTAAAATGCGTATTACCAAGGCCACCCTGACCTCCTTCCAGCAACACAACCTTCTCATCATGCTTTGTGACCTCACAAATTAGCTCATTTGTTTCTTCATCCCGCACTATGGTACCAATGGGCACGTCTATTATCACATCTTCACCCTGGGCTCCAAAGCTCCTCTGACCTCCTCCTGGCTGACCATCACCTGCAAAAATGTGCTTTTTATAACGCAAATGCAGCAATGTCCATTGATTCTGATTACCACGCAAATATATATTTCCGCCACGGCCACCATCACCACCATCGGGACCTCCTTTAGGAACAAACTTTTCTCTGCGAAAATGCTCTGAACCTGCCCCTCCTTTACCCGAACGACAAAATATCCGGATATAATCTACAAAATTTGATTGTCCCATTGTTTATTAAATAAATTGTTCTATAACGCAGCTGATGCGGTTAAAAACCTCATCGACAGTTCCAACTCCGTCTATATCGTAATGTTTATGATGTCTTGTATAAAAAGTTATGACCGGCTCAGTACTTGCCCTGTAAGTTTGCAGTCGATTTTGCAATACATCTTCGTTCTGATCATCGGCCCTACCCGATTCTAAACCTCTTTTCCGCATGCGCTCAAGCAGTTCTGCTTCCGGAACTTTCAGATCTATCATCAGTTTTATGGTTTCGCCCCTTTCAAAAAGTTCAGAGCGTAATATTTCTGCCTGCCTTATAGTCCTGGGAAATCCATCAAAAATAAAACCCTTTTCATCGTTGTGCTGATCAAGGAATTTCATCACCAAATCAACCACCAACTCATCCGGCACAAGATCGCCCTTTTCCACATATTTTTTTGCTCTGAGACCCAAAGGCGTCTCTTCGTCCATTTCCTTGCGGAAAATATCGCCGGTAGAAATGTGTCTTAAGTTATATCGTTCACTAATCCGATCAGATTGTGTCCCTTTGCCAGAACCCGGGGGGCCAAAAAGTACAAGGTTAAACATAAGCTGTTATTTTTTTATTCGACCTTATAAATATGCGGTAAATTTCGCCCTAACCCATCATAATCAAGACCATAGCCTATAATAAAATCGGGTGGGATACTAAAGCCAACATAATCTATGTCAAAATCTTTTGTATAAGCTTCAGGCTTATACAAAAGTGTTGCTACTTTAATATCGGCTGGGTCATACCCTCTGAGTTGCTTAATAATCTGCTCCAGGGTTAAACCCGAATCAACTATATCTTCAATAATAATCACTGTTTTATCGGCAATATCTTCGTTTATTCCGATTAGCCTTTTTACTTTACCTGAAGAAAAAGTCCCCTCATAAGAGGCTAATTTAAGAAACGATATGGGGGCAGGAACAGTTATATATTTAAACAGATCTGAAGCAAACATAAAAGAACCATTTAGGATACCCAGAAAAATAACATCCTTATCTTTCAGGTCTTTATTCATTTGGGCTGCAATAGCCTTTACCCGCTCCAGTATTTTATCATGATGAATGGAGATTTCGAATATTTTGTCGTGGATTTTAACTTTATTCATAAATTTGGATTAAGGTGGTTTTTGTATATTTGATGCGAAAATACAAAGGTTCATCTACAATTTCATTATTTTATGAAAAATAATGAATTAAATGATTTGATTAAGAAGAAATTTATTCCAGAACTTAATGTGAAAATAATTGTTTTTTTATTGAACTATAAACCGCCCAAATGTTATTATTATGACACCAAAAGTTAGTATTATCATGGGCAGCACTTCTGATTTACCAATAATGGAAAAAGCTGCCCAGGTGCTTGATGAGTTTAAAATCCCATTCGAAATCAACGCACTTTCTGCCCATCGCACCCCGGAAAAAGTTGAAGAATTTGCTCAAAATGCTTATGATAAAGGAATACGCGTAATAATTGCCGGCGCAGGTATGGCTGCACACTTACCAGGCGTTATTGCTGCTTTAACACCAATTCCGGTAATAGGGGTACCCATAAATGCTTCTCTCGACGGTTTAGATGCTGCCCTCTCTATCATGCAGATGCCCCCGGGGATACCTGTTGCTACAGTGAGTATAAACGGAGCTAAAAATGCCGGTATTTTAGCAGCACAAATACTGGCTACAGATAATAAAGAAATTTTTGAGGCCACGGTGGCTTATAAAGCAGACCTTAAACAAAAAATTGTTAAAGCCAACGAGGAACTAGCAAAAATAAAATACGAATACAAAACAAATTAATATAGTAAGGCAAAATATTTTGCACTAAAGGGATTTATTCATATTTTTCGAATAAATCCCTTTTCTTTTTAAGAAATCTGGTCAATGCAAAAGCTACTTTTATTATTCATCTTTTCGCTAATAGTGCATGCAGGGTTTGCAGGCAATTACTATTTTTACGGAGGAGCGCGTCCGGCAGCTATGAGCAACGCTGTTGTGATGTCGCCCAAACTTGCCTATATGCAAAACCAGGCAGCACTCGGATGGTATGACTCAACTGCTGTTTCAATTTACAGCATGTATCAACCCGATTTACCTCAGCTATCGGTAATAGCTGCGCAAGGGCGCTTTCCGCTTCTGGGGGGAGGTATGGGGCTACAGGTACAACGGTTTGGTTACGACATTTATAACGAAAATAAAATTGGCCTGGGTTACGGAAGAAGCCTGGGTGATCATTTTTCAGCGGGTGTACAGTTCAGCTATCTTTACACACATTTAAACGGGCCTTACGAATCATTTCACAGTTTAGTTGCCGAAGCCGGCATACAGGCTCAATTTGGAGAACGCTGGCTATTTGGAGCACATATATACAACCCCACCCTTAGCAAAACCGGTGACCATGGAGATGAAACTCCGGAAACAATATTGAGAGTTGGTGCAGGAGTACTTGTAACAGACGATTTTCTTATAACATCAGAAGTCGAAAAACATATCAATCAAAAAATCAATTTCCGGGTTGGCATTGATTATGAGTTTTCAATGGGTCTGAACATACAGGCAGGTTTCCAAACCGAGCCCCAAAGTTTTTCAGCAGGAGCCGGCTATAACTTCAACCAATTTGCTGTGCAGGTGGCAGTTACCAGCAACACTTACCTTGAACCAGGAACACATTTTTCATTGCAATACTTTTTTTAAATCATGAGCAGGAAATTAATTCTCATATTAGGCATATTGCTCATTAATATGGCTATTTATGGCCAGCAAAAAAGTGCACAGCAATATATTTCGAATATTGCTGAAGAATTACAGGAAAATGAAGTTGCAGAATCAACAATCGAAGAAATATCCAATACCCTGACCTATTGGTCTGAAACAAAACCCAACATAAACACCATCACAGCAGAAACCCTGCTTGGCTACCAGCTAATAAATCCGATGCAGGCAGCAGAAATGCAGGATTACATAAAAAACAACGGCGATTTGCTTTCACCTTATGAGCTCATTTACATGCCCTCTTTCACCCGACAAACAGCTCAGACCCTTATGCTTTTCTTTACTTTTGGCAAGGAGGAAGAAGAAAAAAAGGACCTTCGGGAATATTTATGGGGCCGGCATGAAATAATGACACAGTATAACCGCTTTTTTGAGCAAAAACAGGGCTACAAAGATGGCGACTATGAGGGAAAACCCGGTAAAGTATACTTTCGATATCAATATAACCGCTCGCAGCAATACTCAGCCGGGATTACAGCTGAAAAAGACCCCGGAGAAGCTTTTTTTAAAGGAAGCAATAATCATGGTTTCGATTACTACTCAATGCACATTTTTCTAACGCCCGGAGATAGACTAAAAACAATGGCTATAGGCGATTACCAGGTTACAATGGGGCAGGGTTTAATATGTGGGCAGGGCATTTGGGGTGGAAAAAATTCAGCTACCACACAAATTAGAAATACCCGGCAAGGATTTAAACCCTACAGAAGTGCCACTGAATATGGTTTTATGAGGGGAGCCGGTGTCGAAGGGAGTCTTAAAAACATAAATGCAGGTCTGTTCGCAAGCTACCAGGATATTGATGCAACCGTTGACACTTTAGACAAGCCCGTTATTTCGAGCCTTTCAGCTACTGGATTGCATCGTACTACAGGGGAACAAGCCAAAGAAAACAGCGTAAAAGAATTTATTGCAGGGAGTTTTATCAATGGCCGTTTTGGCAACCTGAACATTAACCTGAACAGCATTTTCACAAACTACGAGCACACAATTCAAAAATCGGGTCAATTGTATGACCTTTACGACCCTGAGGGACAAAAATTTGCCAACTTATCGGGAGGGTACACTTACCAGCTACACAGATTTACATTTTTTGGAGAGGTGGCCTGGTCGAAAAATAATCACTGGGCAAACCTGCATGGTCTCTCATTCTATCCTTCAGAATCAGCAGGCTTAGCATTGCTTTACAGGAACTACCAAAAAGAGTTCACTGCTTTACACGGCTATGCGTTGGGCGAAGGATCATCGGTTCAAAATGAAGAAGGCTTTTATTTTGGTTTGGAATGGCTTCCTTTTAAATACACCAAAGTTAATTTATATGCCGACTTGTTTCGGTTTCCATGGTTACGTTACGGGGAAAAAGCACCCACAGATGGAAGCGAATATCTAATCAACATAGATTATGCGCCACAGCGGGAAATTGATATCCAGACACGCTTAAAATACGAAAAAAAGTCCACAACCGTATCTGACCATCAATATGCCGATTTAGTTTACGGAGAACTCTACAAATGGCGCATTCAGGCTAAAATGGACTTTACCAAAGAATGGTCAGGTCAGGCCCGGTTAGCTTTTAGCCATTTTAAACAAGACACAGCCAATTACGATGGGTGGCTCCTTTTTTACGAACACTTTTACGATCCTCCAGAAAGCAAATTAAGTGCAAGCTTCCGCATAAATATTTTCGATGTGGAGGACTATACCGCCCGAATTTACACCTATGAGCGGGATGTACTTTACAGTTTCTCTGTGCCATCGTTTCAGGAGACAGGTGTTCGGTATTATTTAAATGCAAAATGGGATATTACAGAATACATCTCTTTGTATGCCCGGATTGAGCAAACAACCTATCTGCACAAAGACGAAATATCATCAGGGAATGAGCTTATAGAAGGTTCAGAAAGAACAGCCATTCACACAAAACTGAGAATAAAGTTTTAACGTAATCGATTGCAGGCTTAAACAATTCACTCCTACCATAGTTTCAAAAGAAAACGATTTGGCACAATGAAATTATCACAAAAATCATCTCTGAATTATGTCCACGCAGGTTTATTAATACTGCGTATTGGAATAGGAATCATGTTCATATTTCATGGTTTACCCAAACTACTAAGTGGCCCCGAGGGTTGGGAATCCACAGGCAAAGCAATGTCTGTTATTGGCATAAACTTTCTTCCCGCATTCTGGGGTTTCATGGCGGGCTTTGCTGAAGCTGTAGGTGGTTTACTTTTAATATTTGGATTGGCGTTTGTCCCGACCACCCTGATGCTTGCTTTCACCATGCTAATTGCTTTTCTAAATCATTATTTTGGCGGAGACGGGTTCATAAAATACTCACATTCACTTGAGGCTTTTATATTGTTTGCATCACTTGCATTGATAGGTCCGGGAAAGTACAGGTTAACCAAACTAATGGTTAAATAATCGTTAAGTTTTTTATATAGTTTTCAACATCAGGCTAATAAAACAATTTATTCAATTAATTTTGCGTCCGTTGGCTGATCACACATTTCTAACCATTTAATATTTTTTTATTATGACAAACATTCGTTTTAAAGCCCTTGAGCAAATTATGCACGATCAGTGCACTACGCCGAAACAAGAACATCAAAAAGTATCTGAGTATTTTGCTCAATACGTTTTCACGCATGAAAAAATGCAAAACTATCTATCTCAAAAGGCTTATAACGAATTTCAACAGTCAATCAGCAACAATCAACCTATATCGCTTCAACTGGCCGACCAAATAGCATCTGCGATGAAAGGCTGGGCTATGGAACATGGCGCAACCCACTACACTCACTGGTTTCAGCCATTAAATGGAGCAACAGCTGAAAAACATGATGCATTCATCGACTTTGCAGGTGGCAACCACAACCTGGAAAGGTTTTCAGGCAAACTGCTGGTGCAACAAGAACCTGATGCATCCAGCTTCCCCAGCGGAGGAATGCGTAACACATTTGAAGCACGCGGCTATACAGGTTGGGACCCAAGCTCACCAGCTTTCCTTATCGATGGCACCCTGTGTATTCCAACAGTTTTCATATCATACAAAGGCGACTCTCTTGATTTTAAAACCCCATTGCTCAAATCGCAGCGTAGCCTGAGCGAAACAGCAGCTAAAGTTTGCCGTTTGTTTGATCAAAATGTATCGTCGGTGAAAGTTACACTGGGTTGGGAACAAGAGTATTTTCTGGTAGACGAAAGACTTTATATGGCCCGCCCCGACCTTCACCTAACAGGACGTACTTTAATGGGGCATGCATCGGCCAAAGACCAGCAGTTGGAAGATCATTACTTTGGCAGTATTCCATCACGCGCAATGCAATTTATACAGGATTTTGAGCAGCAATCGCACTTACTGGGAATTCCGGTAAAAACGCGCCATAATGAAGTTGCACCGGGCCAATTCGAATGTGCACCTATGTTTGAGGATGTAAACCTTGCTGTAGATCACAATCAGTTGCTAATGGACCTGATGAAAAAAATTGCACGAAAACATAAGTTCAGGGTATTGCTGCACGAAAAACCATTTCAGGGAGTCAATGGTTCTGGTAAACACAACAACTGGTCGCTATTAACCAATACAGGAGTAAACCTGTTATCACCCGGAAGTATGCCCGGCAAAAACCTGATGTTCCTTACATTTCTGGTAAATGCCATTAGTGCAGTATATCATAATGCCGACTTACTACGCAGCTCAATTGTTTCGGCAGGCAATCAACACAGACTTGGGGCCAATGAAGCACCACCAGCAATTATTTCAGTATTTATTGGACAGGAACTCACAAAAATTCTTAACCAAATTGCCGACAGCCCAGAAAAGGAAGAGCTTACAGATGAGCTATCGGCTAAAATACAATTGAATATTGCCAATATTCCTGAGTTGTTGCTGGACAATACAGATCGCAACCGTACGTCACCTTTTGCCTTCACAGGAAACCGTTTCGAATTCCGGGCTGTTGGATCTTCGGCCAACTGTGCATCTCCGATGATCACCCTTAATACCGCAATGGCTGACCAGCTTGATAAATTCTACCAAAAGTTATCCGGTAATATGAAAGAAGGTGCAAGTTTCGATAAAACCCTCATCGCCCTGTTACGCGATTTAATTACCGAATCGAAAAACATTCTTTTTGAGGGCGATGGATACAGTGATGACTGGATCAAAGAAGCTGAAAAAAGAAACTTAACCAATGTACGTTCAGTTCCCCTAGCCCTGAAAGAATTTACTAAAAAGCATAATGCAGATCTGTTTAGCAAACATAAAGTATTTTCTGACAAAGAACTTGAAGCCCGATATGAAATATGGCTCGACACTTTTATTAAGCAAATGCAAATTGAATCACGGGTATTGGGAGACCTCGCTATTAACCATGTAGTTCCGACGGCTATAAACTATCAAAACATACTGATAGACAACGTTAAAGGATTAAAGGAAATACTTGATGGCAAGGACTATCGTGAAATGTCGCAACCTCATATTGATTCCATAAAGAAAATCTCCGCACATGTAAAAAACATTCGTCAGATGGTGAGCAATATGGTTGACGCCCGTAAAAAAGCCAATGATGCTCAGGATATCGCCGAAAGTGCGTTACTTTATGATAAGGAAGTCCAGGTATGGTTCGATCAGATAAGATACCACATAGATAAACTTGAACTCATTTGCGATGATAATATCTGGCCATTGCCAAAGTACAGGGAATTACTGTT
>Ga0209938_1000788_pt1 | contig 17206 bp, 18 predicted proteins | sample SalPonR2_C_D1_MG_FD_185708 | JGI IMG/M metagenome (GOLD analysis project Ga0209938, IMG submission 185708) | Salt pond soil microbial communities from South San Francisco under conditions of wetland restoration - Salt Pond MetaG R2_C_D1_MG... ... | reverse complement strand
AAAGTGCTGATTTAGTGATTCTTAAGACGTAGCGACGTAACGATTTTCGATCTTAGCCTCCCTTCCACCGGAGGGGACAGCCTAACAAAAGATCGCAACGCGAGACTTTTGTAGGCAGGGGTGGGTCCCGTAGCTACACGTGATTTCTTGCCCCCACAAACCCACCTCTGCCCCGTCGCTGTCTTACCTGCGGCAGTCGCTTTAGGGGCTGTCTCCTCCCGCGGAGGAGAGATCATAATCATATTTCCCAATAAACGAATAAACCAATCAACCATTCACGCCTCTTTTATCGCCCCGGAACGGTACGCTTTTAGCAGCGCTTTAAGATTTTCAATTTCGCGACGAATCTCTTCTCCGGTATCGGTATCGGCTATTCTGATACGATTCATCCGCTGCTCAAGAATTCGGGTCTGCGAGTGAATGTCGATCTCCTCTTCGATCGCTTTTTCAGTTGACTGAAACGGCTGGTGAGCTGACAGCAACAGTCCCCACGAATTATAAATAAGCGTATAGCCTGCAATGCCCGTTTTTGACTGGTAAGCTTTCGCAAAGCCCCCGTCAATGACCAGCAGCTTGCCGTTTGCCTTTACCGGGCTCTCCCCTTTTTTCACTTTTACAGGAACATGACCGTTCAAAATATGCCCTTTTTCGGGGTCCACGCCAAACTCTTTTAAAATGCCTGAAGCCACATCTACATCCGTTCTGAAATCGTAATACGGGTTCATATTTTCAGCATGGGTTGACGCATCCTCAATAAAGTAGCGCTCGAAGGTGGCCATCTTATCCTTACCAAACAGCGGAGACTGAGACCCGGTCCATAAATACCACATGGTATCCATACCATACTGCTTCTTTTTAGGGTCATTGTTAGCAAAATACCCCTGTCTGGACAGCCGCTCCAGTCTGTCCATAAAACTTTTCGGCCCATGGCTCTCATCACCATAAGTGAAATGTTTCAGCAGTCCATTTGGCTTCATGGGAATGCAGCCATGATAGAGCAGATTATTGTTTTTCACCAGGTACATACTCCCCTTTGCAAACAGAAATCGCACATGTTTCTGAAGACGGTTGCTGTTTTTAAATGACAGGCTGAGCCGCTCCATAACAGATGCTTCCTCGGGTGAAAGCTTGTAGGGATCATCCGGGTCGATGGTAGGAAAATTGGTATCCTTCATTGGGTAAGTTTTGCCCTGAAGTGTCACCGTCCCATTTTCATGATCAATTTTATCAAGAAGCAGCCGATCCTCCATCTGGAACTGAGGGCGCCGTTTAATAATCTGTCCCTCAAGCTTGAACTGCATAACCGAAATAGCCTTTTGCATTCGGGCCATCATCTGCTGTTCCTGTTCGGTGAACTGGTCTTCTGCTTCTTTGGGCTTGAAAATATCGCACGGATCATCACCGTATATATCAACGGCCAGGGACACAAGCGGCAGCATGCTGATGGCATAGCCATTTTCAACCGTTTCCATATTGGCGTATCGCAGCGATACCCGGATCACATTCGCAATACACGCCTCGCTTCCGGCCGCTGCTCCCATCCAGACGATATCGTGGTTTCCCCACTGAAAATCGACGGCGTGATAATCCATCAGCTCATCCATGATCACATGTGCTCCCGGTCCCCGGTCGTACACGTCACCAATCACGTGTAGCCTCGAAATGGTGAGGCGCTGAATCAAGTACGCCAGCGCTTTAATGAACGCACCTGCCCGATCGGTTTCAATGATGGTAGAGATGATGCTGCTATAGTACTGCTCCCGGTTCTTGCTGCTCTCCTGCTCATGAAGCAGCTCTTCGATGATATAATCAAAATCTTTAGGTAGAGCTTTACAAACTTTGCTCCGCGTATATTTCGATGAATATACCCGGCAAAGCTTAATCATTTGAAACAGCGTCTTGCGGTACCATTCATTCGGGTTCTGCTCATCCTTCAAAATAATAGGCATCTTTTTATCAGGATAGTAAATCAGCGTTGCAAGGTTCTTTTTTTCCTGTTCGCCAAGCGTATACTGAAAAATTTCATCAATCCGCCGTTTGATGGAGCCCGACCCGTTGCGAAGTACATGGGAAAACGCCTCATACTCACCGTGGATATCCGAGACAAAATGCTCGGTTCCTTTCGGCAGTTCAAGTATGGCGCTGAGATTTATAATTTCTGCTGATGCCGTTCGTATGGACGGGTATTGCTTCGACAGCAGCTTTAGATAGCGCAGATCGTCAATCGGTACGTCAGTCATCATTAATTGATGGATTGATTGTTGATAAATATTTGCAGAGCCTGCTCCAAGCCCGTTTACCGGACTTCTAATATAGTGCAACAAATATCAGATTCAAGTTTCTTAGTCAAGTTTGGGAAATTTTACCCTGATTAATGGGCCGCTTTGAATCATTGCATCACAATAATATGTCATTTATCTAATCTCCTCTTAAATATCTTCCCAAAACCACATTTCACTCATAGGTTGCAGATTATACGCCATTGACGTACTTTTATAGAATACATGTCGTTATCGAATGGAATTTTTTGGAACATCCATTTTCACGAAACTGATGCAGAAACTTATTAGTGATAAAGAGTATCACCTGCTTCAACTGCAGTTGTCAGTCCGTCCAGAGTCTGGTGACATTATTAAAGGAAGCGGTGGCATCCGAAAGCTGAGATGGGCAGGATCAGGTCGTGGAAAAAGAGGCGGTATCCGGGTCATTTATTACTATTTCACTGAGGATGAACAAATTTATATGCTTTACGCGTATCCGAAAAACAAAAAGGACGATCTCACTTCAGATTAATTAAAGCAACTGAAACAACTAGTTGAGGACCAGCTGTCATGAATGATGAAATGTTTAATGAATTACTTGAAAGTGTGAAGCAAGCCGGAGATATTCGGAAAGGAAAACGTGAAGCATCCAGATCTTCAACAATTGAAGAACCGGATGTTGTAGCAATCCGGGAAAAATATGACATGACCCAACAGGAGTTTTCTTCGCTGCTTGGAATCAGTGTCGGTACCCTCCGAAATTGGGAACAAGGAAGGCGAAAGCCTCAGGGCCCGGCAAAAGTGCTTTTAAAAATTGCAGAAAAGAGACCCAAAGCAATTTTGGACTCTCTATCGTAAACTAATCTTCAAATCATCAGAGGCTCAACCTTACTGTAATTGGGCTTAGGGCAAAGGCAAGTTCGACCCGCCAGTTAGCCACCAGCCCTTTACCTGTCTGTATCAACCAATCTGACTAAAACGCTATGGCATACACTCTTGCATTTGATGTTTATGGAACGCTCATTAACACGTCGGGCGTGTTCGATAAGTTAACTCGTATGATAACAGACAGGGCCGAACCATTCATGAAATTATGGCGGCAAAAACAGCTCGAATACTCCTTCAGGCGGGGATTGATGCGGCAGCACACCGATTTTTCAGTCTGTACCCGCGATGCGCTTTCCTACTGCTGCACATCGCTAGAGGTGCCGCTGACTCAGGAACAAAAAGACGATCTGCTGCAAGAATACACAACACTGCCCATATTTGAAGACGTAAAGAACTGCCTGATTGAATGTCGCGAAGCCGGGCACGACCTCTATGCTTTTTCAAATGGAAGTGCCTCCGCTGTAAAACAACTTCTGGAGCATGCTGGGATTATAGAGCTATTTGATGGGATTGTAAGCACTGAAGAGGTTCACATGTTCAAACCCAGCCCCATTGTATACCGGTATTTCACAGCACATACCGGGGCTGGCACATCAGATACCTGGCTAATTTCCGGGAACTCATTTGATGTGATGGGCGCAAGGGCGTGCGGCTGGAATGCGGCCTGGGTTCAGCGTTCAGGTGATATCACGTTTGATCCATGGGGTGAGTTTGAGCCGACAGCTGCGATTAAAAGCCTGCAAAATCTGCCGGGCGTGTTGGCTGATTCCTAACTAAAACCCTCCAAGGTTTTCCGCAAAGCGATCCCTACGGAAGAAACCTTGGAGGATTGAAATCAAAGTAATATCCCATGTCCAAACAACTCTACCTAATCGCACTGGTCCCTCACGAAAAACTGCGGGATGACATAAGTGAACTAAAACTTGAGATGAAAGAGCGGTTTAATGCCTCCCACGCACTGAAAGCCCCAGCCCATATCACGCTTCAGATGCCATTCAGACGTGATGAGGAATTTGAGGAGACCCTTACCGCCGGGCTTGATTCATTTACAGCGGGACAGCAACCGTTCGAAATAGAGATCAACGGATTTGATGCCTTTCCCCCGCGCGTTCTGTTTCTGAAAATAGATAACCATAGTCCGGTTGTCGAGTTACACTCAGACCTACAGCCGGTACTCAGGGAGAACCTCGGTCTTTCGGATAAGGAGATCATGGACCGTTTTCACCCGCACCTGACGATCGCCACCCGCGACCTCAGCAAAAAAATGTTCAACAAAGCATGGCCTGAATTCAAAGAGAGAAAGTTCCGGGCCTCATTTACAGCTGACAGACTTCATTTGTTAAAACACAACGGTAAAAACTGGGATCTGTACAGGGAGTTTTTGTTTGACAACATCGAGTCGTGAGATATCAGCAACCTGAAAGAGTAGCGAACAACTAGAGCTTCCTGGCAGAGTTGCCGGGATTTCAACCCTGCACCTTGCACCTTGCACCTTGCACCTTGCACCTTGCACCTTGCACCTTGCACCTTGCACCTTGCACCTTGCACCTTGCAAAATTTAAAAAAAGAATTGCTAAGTAATCCAAAATCTCCCTATTTTTGTTGTCTTGATTCAATTCGCTGACTAAGTCAATTGGTTAAGACACTTGCCCGAGTGGCGGAATTGGTAGACGCGTGCGCTTCAGGTGCGTATGTCCTCACGGACGTGGAGGTTCAAGTCCTCTCTCGGGTACTAAACAGCTCAACAAAGATAGCTTCTGTTGGGCTATTTTTTTTGGTGCATGTTTTTTTACCACCAAAATCTGAGTGTTAATATTGCGAAGAAGTGCTTCGCGGTTCAGGTCTCTTTCAGGTACTAAGCCCTGTAACTAAACAGTTGCAGAGCTTTTTTATTCGTCAAACTTTCTTTGGTCATTTTGATTATTATAATATCGAAGCGTTGTTATTGCGGAGACATGCTCCGCGGTTCAAGTCCTCTCTCGGAACACGATTCAGTAAGATGGGCTAGTATTTTTAATGGTCCTCTATAAATCTTCGATCCTGGAAGTGACATAATGATACTTTTTCCCTGCCTCTCGCCTTATTTCTGAACTATTTGTCTCCTCATTCATCTTTAAAATTAAAAGCCATTAAAAAGAAAGCCTGATTCGGTGCGAACGAATCAGGCTTGTTATCAAACCTTTAATTGAAGAATATTAAGCCGTTTCAAACTCAATCTTTTCGCCTTGAAACGCTTCGTCTAATGGAGTAACTGCAATATGATTTGTATAGTTACTAATCGTTTTCAGCGCTGTGATGAGGTTAATTTCCAATATGTTTTGTTTGGTATAACCTGCTTCCACGAAAGATTGTATATCTTTCTGAGCAACATGTCCGCGTTTTTCAACTACTGTACGCGCGTAAGTAACCAATGCATTTAATTTATCATCTGGCAGCGGATCACCATTTCGAACAGCATTTACGATTGACTCGTCAGTATTTAGTTGGTTTTTCAGAATCGTTGAGTGGATAGCTGAGCAATAGTGACATTCATTTTCAACACTAACTGCAAGTATTGCAATCTGCTGTTCTTGTGGTGAGAAGCTTGTTTTTCCAACTATGTTGTCAAGTGTCAGGTATCCCTCCAAAACAGCTGGAGCTTCAGCAAACTCACCAAGCAAATTTGGTATAAAACCAAACTTTTCTTTAGCTCCATTTAAAAATTGTTTGGAATCTTCAGGTGCATCTTCAGTATTATAGATTGTAAAGTCCATATTTGTAATTGTATTTATTTTGGTTCTTATTATTCAATCTATAGACATGCTATCATTAAAAGATCTTACCAGTTTTTATTAGATGATAAATACATTGAATTGAATTTCTGATCTCAAGAAGCTTTGACGTATTATTATAAGGTGGGATCTTCGAATGAAAGAAGTGCGGAACTAATATCCATAAATCTACTCTCTGATTTTTATAAGCGGATAATAATCTTCAATTAAAGCTACTATTTTAATACGCTTAATTGAGTAGTTTAATTGCATCAAGTAAAGCCTGATATTCTTGCCGGCATTCACCACAATTGTCTAAATGCTCTCTGATCAACGGCATAACCTTTTCAGGAGATTTTCCCTCGAGTTCCATTTCAGCAAATGTATGCAGCTCATCAAAGCATTCATCACAACCAATCTCATTTTCATGAGTGCGGGGTATTTTGCTGATTATTTTTTTTAGTACGTCTATGTTCAATTTCATTTCTTAAGTTCTTTTATTTAGATGCGGCGTGCTCCAACTTTCTTACATCTGGTTGAAAATATCTTCAGGATTAATGCCTTCAATTTCCAGTCTGTTCTTTAATTTCATTCGTGCATCGTGGACTAATTTGTAGATAGCGTTTCGATTACTATCCATCATTTCAGAAACTACAGTCATAGGAATTTGATCGATCATCAGTAGCTGAATCACTTTTTTCTGCTTCTCAGTGAGTTCCTCCTCCATCATTGCCTGCACCTTATTGAGCATCATCGATTCGTGGGTTACCTGATCAGGACCTGCTTGATCATGCTCAATTTCTACCGCCTCTTTTTCGTCGGGGTCATAACTGCTGTACTGCTCCAGCGATATATCCTCATATTTTTTCTTTCTTAGTTCAGAATAACCCTCTCGAACGGCTATTTTCATCGCCCAGGTTGTAAACTTACTATCACCACGAAACGTGTCATATTTGTCAAGAATCTTCAATAATGAATCCTGGGCAATGTCTTCTACAAAGTCATTCAGATCTCTATCTACATACTTGTGCAGAGATGCTTTCAATCCCTTTACCAAAAAGGTACGAAGCTGTAAAATGGCAGCATCTTCAGGTGGAGGCTTAATTGCCGAAATCCACTCCTCATTCGTTTGGTAAGATTTTGACGATTTGCCTCGTCTCTTAAACCAGTTGAGCATACATTAAATTTAGTTTTAAAATCATCAATCCCATGAAGCCATTCTGCTACACGAGGTTTTTCGTCATATCGTTATTATTCACTGTATTTACCACAAATTATGCGTTTGGACAAGAATTTAGGGGATGGAATACAAATTTTAAAAAAAAGAGCATTAATCTTTCTGAATTGAAATCTGGCGGGCCTCCAAAAGATGGAATACCATCCATTGATAATCCTGTGTTTATTTCCCAAAATGACGCTTCAAAGTGGATTGAATCAGCTGAACCGATTATTGCATTTTCGCACGAGGGAGAAGCAAGAGCCTATCCTTTGCAAGTCTTAATATGGCATGAGATAGTAAACGATAAAATGGGTGATACTCCGATTCTAGTCACCTTTTGCCCACTTTGTTACTCCGCCATTGTATTTGACAGACGTATTAATAGTGAAACTCATGAATTCGGTGTCTCAGGTTTTTTGCGGCATTCAGACATGATTATGTTCGATCGAAAAACTGAATCGCTATGGCAGCAATTTACAGGTGAAGCTATTGTTGGGGATTATACTGGTACAGAGCTTAAAATACTTCCCAGCCAGATAATGTCCTTTGAACAGTTCAAAAAATCCTATCCAAAAGGAATTGTACTATCAAAAAAAACTGGCTATGAAAGGCCTTATGGTCAAAATCCATATACAGGATATGACAACATCAATAATACTCCCTTTTTGATGGATGACATTGAAGACGATCGTTTACCACCTATGGAAAAGGTTATAGGCGTTCGGATTTCTGAAACACAAAAGGCATATCCCTACAGTTTAACAAAAGAGTCAGTAGTAATTAATGACAACATAGAGCAAACTCCTGTTGTGGTTTTTCATACAGAAGGTGCCCGGTCCGCACTGGACGCCTCTGAAATTTCAACATCCCGTCAGGACGGCTCTACTGGTGCATTTCTTCGAACAGTAAATAAGCAGGTTTTAGAATTTACCTATCGATCCGGTGAAATTATAGATACTCGAACCAATAGTACGTGGGACCTATCAGGAAAGGCCATCGAGGGTGAACTAAAAGGCGAACAGCTTGAACCCCTGATCTTCGGTGATTATTTTGCATTTGCCTGGCTTGTTTTTTGGCCAGACACAGAGCTCTATCAGCAATAAACTTGAACTTGATATAATGCAATGAAGTCGATCGAGCTTATACCTACCATAACCTGCACAAATTGTGGCCAAGAAGATATTGAAAAGATAAAGGAGGGCTCCCGCCGAATTTTCTGGGAATGTCCTGTATCTTAAAACGTAGCCCGGCCGATGGCAGGCGACTGCTTTATATTCTGTTCATATGCCAATATTCCCTGGCCGACCATTCAAAAATCTCAGCTCAACCAACCAAAACTCCTTTTTAATTTCTAAAATCACTCAAATAATGTCAGACACACAACACTTCGATGCTATAGTAATCGGAACCGGTCAAGCCGGGCCTTCCCTGGCAGCACGCTGTGCTTCCGAAGGACTAAAAACCGCCGTTATTGAAAAAGATAAATTTGGAGGTACCTGTGTAAATACCGGCTGTACACCCACTAAGACCATGGTGGCTAGTGCCCGCGCAGCTTATATGGCTCGGCGTGGAAGCGAGTTTGGCATTGAGATAAGCGGAGATATTAACGTTGACATGGAAAAGGTAAAAGCCAGAAAGGATAAGTTGGTTAAAAATTCTACCGAAGGTATTGAGAACTGGTTAAAAGAGACGAACAACTTGACCGTAATTGAAGGTCATGCCCGGTTCACTGACAATCACACGATCAGAGTTGGTAACCGGTTGTTAACTGCAGATAAGATCTTCATTAACACCGGAGCCCGGCCATTTGTACCTCCGGCACTCAGAGATGTTGATTATATGACTAATGCAGAGATCATGGAATTAGAGGATGTTCCGGAACACCTCATCATTGTCGGCGGAAGTTATATCGGCCTGGAGTTTGGTCAGATGTTTAGCCGGTTTGGCAGTGAGGTTACCATAGTTGAACAAAATGGTGAAATTATTGGACGTGAAGATCCTTCAACATCAAAAACTCTACGAGAAATTCTGGAAAAAGAAGGAATTAAATTTCGACTGAATTCAAAATGCATCAGTGCCAGTCAATCTGGAAAAGAAATTACGGTGCATGTTGACTGTGAAAGCGGACCTCCAGCATTAACGGGCACTCACTTACTGGCAGCTACAGGACGGCGGCCAAATTCCAATGATCTGGGACTTGAGCATACCGATATAGAAACCGACGAGCATGGATATATCAAAACAACCGATTTCTTAGAAACGACCACTGAAGGTGTTTGGGCTTTGGGTGATGTTAATGGAAAAGGAGCTTTTACGCATACTGCCTACAATGATTTTGAAATTGTAGCCGCAAATTTATTTGATAATGATCCCCGCAAAGTTTCAGACCGTATTCTTAACTATGCGCTATACACAGATCCTTCTTTGAGTCATATCGGCATGTACGAACATGAAGCCAGAAAATCTGACAAAAACGTACTTATTGGTTACCGTGATATGTCGAGAATAGCGAGAGCTAAGGAACGGGGTGAAACCAGTGGCTTCATAAAAATCCTGGTTGATGCAGATACGGAAAAGATTCTCGGAGCAACTATTGTGGGAATTGACGGCGATGAAATCATTCATTCCCTACTTGATATCATGTATTCCGATCAACCCTATACGGTCATCAGTCGTGCAGTGCATATTCATCCTACCATTTCTGAGTTGATTCCAACAATCTTGCAAAATCTCAGGCAATTAGAATAAGATGTGTACTTTTATTATCTAAAATGATCATTCCCTGGCATTGAATCTATCATCAGCTGAATTGTACAATAAGCCGAATTGTACAATAAGTTAACCGCCAATATTAAACTTAAGAGAAGCGCCTATCTCACAAATAGTATATGCGGATTGATTCTCTGGTAAGCAGCAAAAAACTTAAAGCATATAATTTAGCCTGTTGAGGTAAGATATAGATGTTCAAGAACGTCTATGTGTAAACAAACAGAGGAATTTGCCATGATGATCATAGAACGACCTTCAAAATCTTTACTGCTGCTCACCACATTTTTAACGATAATCTTTACATCCTGCAATTCTGTAGATTCAGATATACAACAGCCGGATAATAATGGTTCACAAGCTGGAAGTTCTGAATGGTTGATACCATCTAATGAAGTCATTGACGGAGGGCCGGGGCAAGATGGTATACCGTCTATTGATGAACCAAATTTCATCGCCTTGTCTGAAGCTGATTTCCAAGACAACCGGCTCGTCCTGGGAATAAAAATTGGAAGTGAAATCAAGCTTTATCCTCATCAAATACTTGATTGGCACGAAATAGTAAATGATACGTTTAATGATGAGTCCGTCGCTCTTACATACTGTCCGCTAACCGGAACAGGCATTGCCTACGACAGGGTAATCAATGGATCAGAAACTGAATTTGGCGTGTCAGGCTTGCTGTTTAGAAACAACTTGATCATGTATGACCGGAATACTGGGTCTCGCTGGTCCCAAATGCAGATGAGATCAGTAAATGGGGAGCTTATTGGTAAGGAAGGAGAAATTATTCAAACAATCCAAACAGAGTGGAAAACCTGGAAACTCCTCTATTCTGATGCCAAAGTATTAAGCCGGTCAACCGGTTTTTCCAGAAACTATGATAGCTTTGCTTATGGTGAAGGTTATTTGACAAATGACAACTTTTTTGTTTTTCAGCCTCAACGGCAGGATGACCGGCTGCCAAACAAAGCCCAGGTACATGCTGTCTTTCCATCTGATTTTGAAGGAGAATCAACAATACCCAGGATTTATCCGATTGATAATTTTGATGCAGATATTGAGATTATCGAGGAATCGTTTGACGGACAGAAGCTGGTGATCGTGGGCAGTTCAGAACTTGAGCTGGCAGTCTCTTTTCTGAATCCATCAGCAGATGGAAGCGAGCGCAGCTTTGAACCTGTACAGAATGAACTGCCTGTAATCATGCAGGATGAGGAGGGAACCAGGTATAACGTCTTCGGCGAGGCTGTAAGCGGCCCCGGAGCGGGTTCAAAACTTTCAACAACTACTTCATACAACGGTTATTGGTTTGCATTTGCTGATTTTTATCCCGGCTCGTGCATCTTTCCAGAAACGTCTTGCCTGATTCCAAGAGGTTCAGCAAAGTTCTGATATCAAATTGTTTCTCATAATTTCCCGGTGTGAATCGCTCCGTACAACTCGCCCCGCCCGCTCTCAATTAAAATAATCCGGGGTGATTCATGGCGAACATCAAGTGCTTCAGCTACATATAGAGAGAGCCCGTTGCTCAATTACCTCGGTCAAATATATGTCAACGAGGTTAGTCAAAGTATCCATATTCTCTTCAAGATCTTGCTTAGACAGATAGCTGATGCTGCACCTGCCGCTATGTTTATAAATCACCTGAGGTAAATATTCCGATCTTTCTAAAAGCGCGTTTAAACTCTTTCTACCTCAAATATAGCTCCAATTCACAGATTCATGACCTGTATACATTTTCATTATTTGTGTTATTTTTTGGTTCTATATGAATTTGTATGGGTAAATTCTCGTACATCATAAATTCAAAAAGAATTGAAGATAACATTCGAATGATTCCCCCGGTACTTTTGAACGGCCAAAAGTACCCATGCCAAAGGCATACCTTCGGTGAAAACCGCCGGGCGAGTGATTTGCTCCGCCGGGCTCGAGCGGACACTTTGCGATGTAAAAACAAAGGTCCACCTCGCCTTATCACTATAAACATAGATTCGACCGGTGAGTTTTTACACCCATCGCATGCGCGTCCTCTTGAGCAATCACCGCCTGCACAAATCAAAGGCCGGGTGGGTGATACTTTTTAAACATGATTTATCCTATGATGTGATTTACGTGTCTTTAGGGCAAAAATTATTTGTTTAGCATGCAGTTTTAATCTCATAAGCTACGGTAACAGCAACCTGTTGGCCTTGAATGCTATGACTTTTGGTTCGTTTTGTATCAAGGCAAAATGAACAGGGAAACCATTTATGGTAAATAGAATTAATTTTGCTTCTTCGCAATGTTTTCTATTAAACATAGAATACTCATGCTACCCACACCAAATGACATAGAGCCTATTTTTTTTTAATTGATAACCCTTTACCGGTTTGTTTTGACGGGCATGGAACAGAGCCATAACTACAGTAGACACAGCAGTCATTTGGTTTAGGTTTAATTATCTTACTACAGAAATCAGACTCCTAAAAAAAACTGACAAAGATCTTCCTGCATTTTTTCAATGGAAGTTTGATTACAATCAGGACACGTAACCTATGATCTGGCGATCACCTTTTATCTATATTCGGGATTTTCAAAATTCCACCGTGTACCATCATCCCACTGCTCTCTTGAATTTCCCAATCTCGGATATCCACTCTGATCTTTTAGCATTCTTGCCAAATGGAGCAGATTATAGGTCATGAAGGTTGTGTTCCGCTGAGTGAATTCATTATCAAACCCGACAGGCCCGTCTTCTCCTTCATCACCGTAACTTAATCCCGGTCCGGCTTCACCGATCCAGCCGGCATCTGCCTGGGGCGGAATGCTATAGCCGACATGCTGTAGGCCATACAATATTCCCATAGCACAATGTTTAATGCCATCCTCGTTACCGGTTACAAGGCAGCCGCCCGCTTTTCCATAAAAGATGTACTGACCTTTATCATTCTGAAGCCCGCTCATGGAATAGAGTCTTTCAATTAGTTTGGTGGCGATAGATGACTTCTCTCCAAGCCAGATGGGTGTTCCAACTACCAGAATATCAGCCTCATCCACTTTTTTCCATATCTCAGGCCACTCATCTTTATCGGCACCATGTTCTGTCATATCGGGATAAACGCCATAGGCTACATCTTTGTCAACCAGGCGAATACACTCCGCGTCTGCTCCCTCCTTTTTCATAATGTTCATCGAAACATCAATCAACGTCCGGGTATGGCTTTTTTCCGGCGAGGTTTTAAGTGTACAATTAATAAATAGTGCTTTTAAGTCTGAAAAATCTCTTTTGTCAGTTGGCATAAGTTTTAAATAATAATTTGAAATATTTTAGACGAGGGCTTTGCAAAACCCCATCAAAAGTCATCCCGTAACTTGACACGGGATCTCCTAACCGTTATTCAGCTTTTAAATGACGATCAGAATTCTTAATTGAAGCTAAGGGTAGTTTTGAAAAGCCCTCTAGAGAATGATTTTAAAAAGTAACGACCTGATATCCATCCGCGATAAAAGTGCGCAGGCTCGGGTGACCATCGTAATCATCAAGCAATGACACACTTGTTTTCCGCACCTTATTGATTACGCCAAAAGCCTTAGAACAAAATTTACACGCCCCGTGAATACTTCCCTCAATAGCTTTATAGAGTTCATGTGCATCGTGATCATCTTTGGCTAGTTCCGGAACCCACGTCGTTCCTGCTCCGTCAAAAACGATCTTTACATGATCGTTGTGGTCTTGTAGTTCTTTCGCAAATTCAAGTGCGTTTACGACCTTTCCCAGGGCTTCATGTGTTCCTGCTTCACTCAAAATTACTACTGCTATTTTGTTACTCATGGTTAGTTGCTTATTTATATTTAAATTAATGAAATCAGGTGTCGCTTATAGCGCAAAACCAAAAGCGTCACGGATTAGTATACTCCTCCAAACTCTCGGTCAGGTAGGCATCAGACACAATGTAGGTTAGCAGAGTGACCATCTCTCCGGAATCGGAATAACCCACAAAATTACCGATTATATCCTCATTTCTATCTAAAAATAGAATGGTGGGAGTACCGTAGATACCGATGCTTTTACTGTACTCCATTTTTGAGACCATATTGCCATTGACCGGTATTCGATCTTGTGATTCGATATCCATCTTTACAGCAAAAAAATCCCTGTTTATCAGTGAAGAAACCTCGTTATCCGTAAATACCTCCTTATGCATTCGCTTACATACCACGCACCATTCTGCTTCAAGAAAAACCATTACTTTTTTCTCTTCAGCTTGTTTGATTGCGTCTGCATATGATATCCAGTTCACACCATTTTCGTCTGTAGGCTGCGCCTTTACTTCGTATACAAACGGTAACGCCAGAATCAAGAATATGATAATAACCACCTGTTTGCAAAAAATCATTAAACTCTTCATAATTTCATTTTTTTCAATTGTTTATAGGTTTCCCAAAGTTGAAGCCCGATTTCAGTTTTTTCAAGCTAAAAAAGAGAGACGTATTGACGATATAGCTTGTTGTCGGCTGTGTTCCAACCACATCCCTGTAGAGTGGGATCTCTCCGGCTGCCTGAAGAGAAAACCTGTCCGATAACTGAAATGTAACTCCTAATTCTGCGTTCAGCCATTTACCGCCTGTACTTGGCATAAAGGATCCATTTCTGAGATCCTGTTTCGAGCTTCGGTATTTTAATTTCAACCCGTACGAAAATTTATTGAATGCAGGGCCCTGAGAACCAGCTATCACATTGAGTTCGTCTCCAAACCTATAGTTATCGTTGCTACCAAAGCGTTCAGCAGAGCCGTTTATCTTATACGAATTCATGGTAAAGAAATGTATGTTCTTCGATCTTAGCGTGTAGGAGAACAACATCCATCCAATTCCGTCCCATGAACCGGTTCCTGGCTGCATATCAGCATTCAATGACAGACCTTGCGAACGAAGTGAATTTGAGCCTAGTGGTGCTTTACCACCCCCGCCTATTACAAACTGGTAAGGTTTCCAAAGTGTTTGTTTGATCAGGCTATATTTTAAGAGTAACACAGCATCCCCAATGCCGGATGTTTGTAACGTTTGAGCTCCTGACTGAGTTTGCAGCCCAGTTACCCTCTCCTTTGTAACGTATGTGAAAGCTCCTGTGAATGATAACCTCTCAGTCAGGCCATAGTTTATTTCAAGCAGGCTTGTAAATGTACTACGCTCCGACGTCCGGTTATTCAGCTCCTCAGCCCCAGAATAAAGTTTATCGATATTATTATAGTTGCCTGTTAACCCCAGAACCAGATTACCTTTTTCCGGTATACCTAACGACTGGCTGCTAATTAAGGGCGCCCCGGCACAACTGCAGGTTTGTGCTTTCAGTGGAAATACTGCAGCTAAAACAATCAAAACCAAAAAACTCGTGATAGACAGCCCTCTGACACACAAAGTTCCCCTAAAAAACGAGCTCAGCTTAATCATGTTTACACCAATCATACTGTTTTGATTACAATCTTTAAAAAACCTTCAGCTAGTAGACGAGATGTGTTTGCTTTTTCTTACCTGATACTTTTAACTCAATAGATTTCAAGAAACTGAACACAGAATTTATTTTCAGCTCCGGTTCTCGATGTTATATAATGAAATATAGCTCTGATAATTTCATGAATGAATCCTGAGAATATTTATGAAAATTCTTGGCGCAAGCTGAATCACTAACTTCAAAAGTAGTTCAGGCCAATAATTTCTAAAAAAGCCAACTTTTTGCGGTTAAAATGGTTTATTAGTTAAACATTAAATTATAGAGTGAAAAAGATTTTATCGGGAATGTGAAATTTTATATTGTTTTATAAAGCAGGTAAATTAATTCCTTTCGCTGGCCATCAGGCCTATTAAGCATACTATAAAAACTTGATTTTATATTGAGGTAAGAACAAAACAGTATAAAACGTCTAATTAGCAGTTTAAATCAATATTTCTGGTGTAGCATAATCGATATAATAATATCAAAGAGCTTTTTGAAAATTACATGTTACTATCTTGGTCTTTTTGGGCTCATTCTTCTTTTTGACACGCATACTACTTACGGGCAGACTGCTGAAACGACGCCCACTGATTCAGTAACTATTTCAAACAGCGACTCCAATCCAAATATAACTCCTTACACTTCCAATCGAACAGCATTTGGACACATCCTCGCCTTCCCTTCTTATCTTTTTGAATGGAGCACAAAACCGTTAGAATGGGGATTAAAAATAACGGAAAAAAAGCTCCCTCAGCTCTTGCAGGGAGAACGCGGTGATTATGGCGTGTTCCCGCTTTTTGAACTCGGAGGAGATATCGGATTTTCGTATGGGCTGCTTCTTTTTCACAACCGGCCGTTTTATCAAAATCACAGTGCACGCATTGAGGCCCTGTTCGGATCCAGTGACTACAACGATTTTGACTTTGAATATGAAATCGATCGCTTTTTAACAGACAGAGGTCAGCTCGATATCGATGCAACCTACAGCAACAGGCCTGACAGGGTGTTTATTTTGGGCAACGATGCATCCCTTGATGAGCGAAGCTTTTTTGACAGGGAAGATATTGAAATAGCTGCAAGCTATCGGTATAACCTTTTCGACAAGTCATATTTATCTTTTAATTCCGATTACCTAAGGCGGAAAATCATCCGGAGTGACAGGTCCCTGGAGGAAAGTGCGCCTGTTTTTCCCGAACAATTTCTCACCACTGATGCTCTGATTTCAACAGGTGTAATGCTTGAACTGGATCAAGCAATAGGCGTGCCGAGGATCAACCGTGGATACAGACTAATCACCGATCTTCAATGGAGCCGATCAGTAACAAATGACCAATATCACTATCTCAATTATCATGCTGAATGGAATCAGTTTATCCCTGTTCCTTTTTTGCCGGACGACCGGCGACTCGCCTTTAAAGGTGAACTTCATAAGGCCAAAACACTTGGTGATAAGGATATACCTTTTTACGAAAAACCGAGCCTCGGCAGCTCAAGGGATCTGCGTGGTTTTTCATTTGACAGGTTCCGCGACACCGGTTCCCTCCTGTTTACACTTGAGTACAGATATCCCCTCTGGGATTTTTCTGATGTCGTACTCTTTGTAGATGAGGGACAGGTTTTTAACCAATATTCCGAAATCGGCATTAATGATTTTAATACAAGTTACGGGTTTGGTTTTCATCTCATTTCATCAAAGGGATTCGCCTTCCGCTCCGAGTTTGCCTTCAGCCGGGAAACCTCACGATTCATTCTTTTAATTTCTCCAAATTTTTGATGCCAGTTTTGAAAACAACCATCACAATAAATCCCCTGAAAACCCATCTGACGCTAATCATTGGAGCGATAT
>Ga0209938_1000785_pt1 | contig 17248 bp, 14 predicted proteins | sample SalPonR2_C_D1_MG_FD_185708 | JGI IMG/M metagenome (GOLD analysis project Ga0209938, IMG submission 185708) | Salt pond soil microbial communities from South San Francisco under conditions of wetland restoration - Salt Pond MetaG R2_C_D1_MG... ... | reverse complement strand
GTCAGCAGCGATTGTATTTACACCAGCAATGTTATTTGCGACAGTTGTGACATTAGAGCTAATGTCAGAAACACTAATAATGTCGTCTCTAATGTTAAATAAAGTAATAATGTAGCCATTAGGTGTACCTAACACACCTTCTGTTACAGCAGTGATAGTACCTAAGTCATAATCAAAGCCAGCTCCAGCTAAATCGGATGCAATAATATCAACAGCATCGGTTGATTGGGACACATCAACAATTTCTGATTGAAGACTAACAACGGTTGTAATATCTGTACTGATACCTGCAACTGCATTTACATCAGAAATGTTAGTTGCGACAGTACCAATGTCCGTGCCATCAGCCGCTACACTGGTTATATCCGAGTCAATGGCTGCCACCGAACTAACATCAGTGCTAATACCAGCCACTGTGTTTATATCAGCAATATTAGTAGAAACCGTGCCGATGTCCGTGCCGTCAGCGGCAACCGTGGTTACATCCGAGCTAATGCTGGAAACCGTCGTGACATCCGTGTCGATGCCAGCAACCGTAACAACTTGCGTTTCGATGCCAGCAACCGTCTGAATCTCAGTAACGATCGCGTTAACCGGTGCGGCGTTCTGCTCCGACTGCAGGGCAGCCGCTGCGCTGTCATCGGCCTTGGCTGCATAGTGCAGTGCCGAAAACTGGCCAGTCTCAACTTCTACATCTTCAGGATTTTCTGCCCATTCCTCAGCTTTGTCCCTTGCCGCTTCGGCTTCATTTAGCGCTGTGTCAATAGCCTGCTGGCCAGCAGCAAAATCAGCAATTAGCCGCCAGTAGCCCTCAGTGTTGAAGTCAGTGTTAAATACATCCGAAGTATGCTGCTCGGTAGCAACATAAATGTTGTCGTCTGGGCCAAGAACAACATCAAGCTCGAAGTAAAGCTGATTAGTAGCCCAATCGCCACGGTACTCGTTTACAATGCCATCCTGAATAATAGCCAAGAAGTTATCAAACTCAGCGTTTAACGCTGTAGCAGTAATCGACAAGTCATCAAGAAAGATTGACACCCGATCTACATTAGTAACTCGAGTAATTGTTAAATCAGTATTTCCGTCACGCGGCGCATTTGGATAGCGGATCGTGATACCGGTTGCCGTAGCACTAGCACCAATGACTTCGTATTCCGAAGACGGCAGGACGCCACCGGGCACCAGCTCAACAACAACTTCACCCGCCGTCCTTACAGGAAACGGAAAGAAAAACTCTGTAGGCCCATCAAGGGTGTATGTCTGTTCAGTCGCCATTATTGCCGCTCCCGTTCCCAAGTTCTTTCGCGTCGCCGCATGTAATCTGGATCAAATTCCCACATCAAAGCCTGGAACGCTGGTTCGATTGCGGCTCCTTCGAGCCACCACAAATTAGGAATTGCTGTTTTGCCTAATTTTATCGCATTGCTGGCGGCTTCGTAGGGTTCGTCTGTAAAAGCAGCCTGCCCAATGTTACCAATTTGTCCGAATGCTGTAGTGATTGTATCAGCAACTGGGCCTAAAGAGGGAGACGCTCGCCAATCACCCATAATACTTCCGATTATAATCTCTCCCGGTGGGGTGAGCAATCCAGAACGTACCATTGAGCGCCAGTACAAATTCTCATTATCCCAAACATACCCAGGCTGCCCTCGAGCAACAGCGTAAAGCTGTTCAGCGGCTACCGCACCTACAAACAATCCCGTGTATGCAGCCAATGCGCCGGGCACGCCCATCTTCCATTGCCGAATAGTAGCTGAACGCACAAACTGAATCGGCCAAGACAAAAACGTGGTAGCCATGCCCGATATTTCTCGGTTGATTGTGCCTCGACGCCCAGACCGAAGAAACGCGCGAGTGGTGCTGTCAGGACGCAAGATGGTGTTCTCGGTTTCTCGCACCAAGAAAGCCCGCACGGACATCCGCAACTGTGTGTCCTCAATAGCATTAACCTTAATCGCGCCCGTTTGTGGATCAAGCACATCGTTGCCCAAAGCTGTCAGTTGGCTCCAGCGTTTTGGCCCAATCGCATTGTTGTTGAGCATTTGCTGAGTGCCAGCATCCAAATCGCTCCATGCAGAATCAAAATTCCTTGCCATTTCGCGTGACAAAGTAAGCGCTTGAATTCCGCGTTGCTGCTGTTCTACCCACTCAGTGCCTGCAAGCCGCATGCTTTGCATAGCAAATTTGCGGGAAAAGTCTTCAATGTTTGTGGCAGGCGATTCCAGCATTATCCTTGCATCAGAAGTCATCAGGTGAGAAACGTGCTCCTGAATACCCAAATCCTCGCGGATGGTCTGGCGGGTATAACTGTCAAACATCGAGCCGTAAGACTCAATCGTGGAAGCAAAGCCTTTGCCCCAGCCTAGCGACCGCGCGTTTCGCAACGGTGCTAATAAAGAGTCCTGAGACACTTGTGCCAAAGCCACAGATCCTAGCAACAGCCCCGAAGCAAAGTTTTTGCCGGAAGAAAATGCAGCAGCAGTGTTTGGGTTTTGAATAAAATCGTTGCGCCCCGCTGCAACTTCGTAACGGTCAATTACGTTTTGTGGCTGAAACCGGATAGTAGGATCTGTTTGCGCTGCAGTACGCCCTACTTCGCGAGCAATAAAATCTAAAGTAGTTTTAGAATCAGGCCCGAGTACTTGGGCTTCAGCGATAGCACCTGATAGCTGACGCACGTAATTATTCATCGCATGCACAATGTCACCGTCGCCAAACTTGGTCATGTACTCAACCCGCGCTTCCGGTGTTTTAAAAAACACTTCGCGGCTTAATGACAGCACATGATCTTCCGGCGGAGTTGGGTCGATTATGCTGTTGGTAATAAACTCAACTGACTCCTCAACATCTGGATGGTACTCAGGATCAAGGTTTTGTCGAAGAAAAGATTTAAACTCCGGCACGCGCTTAAGAACTTTGCCTTGCATCGGTGAGCCCGGTGACCAAAACTCTAGCTCATCCACGTATACGCCAAGCTCGCGCAACTCTTGCAAGTACGGACGCAAGGTTTCTTTTAATTGTTTGGCGTCATTAACAATGTTTACGTCGCCTGGATCGCCGCCTTCCATAGCTAAACGAAGCAAGTCTCCATCTTTTGTAGAGGCTAGGCGCCCACGCTTGTAATATTTGTCGTGCAAGATAGGCCGAATTCTAGTCATTAGGTCAGCTTCAAAACTTTTCCGTAAGCCAACTAGACTTAAAGGGCGATCAGCGCGCGCTATATTATCCGCACCATATTCAATCATGTCATTAAGCGCACGAATGGCACGCTCAGGTGATTCTCTAGCCAACTCTACTAGCGACGATACTGCCTCTGCACGTTTTTCTTCAGAAACTACCCGCCCGATAGTTTTACGAAACTGCTTTTTGCGAGCTTGACGAGAATACTGAATCGCCATGCGCTTTTTGCGAGCATTGCTAAGGTCTTGCCGTTTGGCTAATTTTTCTAGTGCTTCCACGTAGGGCTTTAGCTCTGGGCTGTCTTTTATCCCAGCTTCGTCCCAGACTTTAATGGCTTCGCGGATGCAATCAGCTGCGCTCATAATGGGCAGTCCTCTAAAATCTGTTCATGCCTAGCTTGTATGTCTAGTGCCTCATCATACCCGCGTTGTCCTTTTAGGGCACGCATGCCAGCATCAGTCTCAATAGTGTCTTCTATTGTTTCTTTGGCTTTAGCATAGTCATTAACATCTTCGGTACGTACCGCGCGCACTGCGTCGTCAGAAATAGGCCGACGGGTTTGAAATGCTTCCAAAAACTCTGCAACAAATTCTGCTGGCAAAGGCTGATCCGTTTTGGCAACCTCGCTAGCTAATTCACGCAGCGCTTGCCGTGTGTTAATACGGCGATTCATAGGATCTGCAGCTTGCTCAAGCCCCGCCCTGCGCTGCAGCCGTCGCCGTGTAGTGTTACGCAACTCGTCTAATTTTAGCTGTTCAGCATCAACCCGGTCTTGGGCCTTTGCAACTTTTGCTTGCGTTAACCGAGCTTGCTCCGCATCGGGAGCCTTTTTGACTGCAGCTTTTAGGTTCTGAAGTGTTGCTTGTTCCTGTTCGACAAGCTCGCGCTGGTTGCGCACTCGAGCGTTGCTATCTACCTGCTCGTCAATTTCAGACAGCATGCGTTTTTGCGTAGCGCTACTGGTAGAGCGGCCACTAAGGCCGTTACGCTCGGCACGAGCTGTGCTAAGCGCTTTGTTTTCTTCTCTAAGCTTACGACTTGCTGCGCGCCTAGCAGCGCGGTCATCACCAGCCTCAAGCAATGTTTTCTCGGCCCGCTTGACTCTACGCTCAGCGTTTTTTACTTGCTTGCCCAGCGATTCGATTCTGCTGTTAAGGGCGTCTGGCGTATCGCCAACAGGCGTTCTCTCCGCCTCATCAAGCTGGCGCATGGCACGCTGCATTCCGAGAGTAATATCCTGCCGGCGCGTAATGCCTGTTCGTGCAAAAGCTTCACGCAAGTTATCGGCAATATCATCAGATATTTTGTTAGCAACTAAGGCTTCGTCTAGCTTTTGGAAAAAAGTTTCGGTCGTATCTTCAGGCGTCAAACCCAGCGTATCGGTCAGTTCTTTTTGTAAACCGCTTGGCACCTGCGTCTCATCTGGGGAACTATCTGCAGATTTAGGCGGCGACTCTACACCAGTTTCTTGTGCCCGAACGCGAGCAGCCGCACGCCGCCCTTGGATAGCACCGATGCCAGCGCCAAACGCCAAAGGCGCACCAAAAGCCAAAGACGCTTCTAATGGGTCAACTTCGCCGTAAGCGGCTTGCTGAGCCAATAAGTTAGTGCCGCCAACCATCGCTGACGCCGGCAATTCACGTGCCGCTCCTGACAAAGCACTAGGCGTCGAGCTACCAGTGCGAGTGCCAGTGTATTCCGCGGCTGTGTCAAACGCAGAATTTGCGCGCCGTGCGCTTTGTGTGCCTGCTCGGCCTGCGGCTTTTGCAATGGTTGCAGCCCGCAACGGAGGAACAGCAAAACCAATAGCACCTTCAGGTGATACAAACCAAGGCACAGTCCCGCCTAAAAATCCACCAATAACACTACGTACGTTGCTGTCAAACTGGGTAGCACGTTGTTCTCTATCAAACCGATCAATTAGCCGGCGCGCTTGGCCTACAGTAACTGTTTCAGCTGGCGCAGCTATATTTCTACTGCCTGCCATGTTCTGAAAAGTTTCTACATCAACCGTTTCTTCTTCGTCGGAGAAAACATCACCAATGCCTTTCCAGTGATCCAGCACCGTAGCGCCTTGGTTGGAAAAGGAACGCGCAACTGACGAAAAGAATCCGGTTTCGCGGCTGCCTGGTGCCCATTCCCCTTGCGCATCTTGGTTTAAAAACATCAACTCCATGCGGAGCCGGTGTTCGCTAGGTTTTGGCAAACGGCGTGCCATACTTACATGCCCCTTCCTGTCATGTTACGTGGCCCACGGAACTCGCTTGGGTTTGGCAAACGGCCTCTAAACGCTTTAGGTACGTACTGAAAGTCTTCAGATTCATAAAAAGACATTCCGTTACGGACAAAGTTTTTCATTGTCGAAGGTGCCGAATCAAGCCAGTCGTCTCCAAACGCGTCAACTAATTCTTCAACAGCGCTGCGGCTTGTCCAGTACGCGGCTAACAGTTTTCTCGGATCATCGCCCAGCACGTTTTTGGTCTGGTTGATCCAGTCAGCTTGCTCACTAAATCCAGCTTCGCCACCCTCAATGCCGCGCTCAAAAACAAAAATATTAGGTAGCGCATCCAACGTCGGCAAAGGTTGTCCGCCAAAACGAGAAGCATCCTGCTCAGTCATAACTTCAGCGCTGCGATTTGCTTTCTGCTCCGGCGTAAGTTTGTCACTAGCAGCAACGATAGCGCGAAGTAAAGGTTCTTCTACACCGCTGGCTTGCGAAATGCTGGAAATGCGCTGGTTGATATCCGCCAGCGTGGCTTGGTTTGCACGGCTGGGATCTGACTCATTGAGGGTCTGTGTCCATTGCGGATTTGCTCTTTCGCGAGCTGCCGCATCGCGCATCTGTGCAGCTTCAAGTCTAGCGCTATCGCGCTGGTCTGCTACTTCGTCAAAAGTCCAAACCGCGTCGCCATCGGGAGACATCAACCGAGTGTTGTAACCCAAGTTAGCAAACACCTCAATGCCACCCTCTGCAGTAGGCCGCATAATTACGCCTTCAGTAGATTTACCTTGGGCCTCAAGTTCTTCTGCAATGTTGTCACCCAAACGCTGAGCACGCGTGCGAGCCGCTTCTGCTCCTTCGCCAGGCAAAGCAAAATCCATAGCTGGGTAACTTCTGCCCGCAACTTCAACTAACTCTAGCCCACTTTGAAACTCACGCACAACTTGCTTTGCTGTTTCGCGGAAATCAGGATCTACGTCTTCGCTGCGGTCAACTCGGCCTGCAGCAATTAAAGCCATGCCATGCTGTAAGCGCCCACGAATAGCTGGGTCACCGTACGACAGAGCACTAACAATATCAGTAACGCCTTCGGCATTTTCAAATGCTTGAGCAAATTGTTTTTGCTGGTCTGAAGTCAAAACGCCCGTCGAGTTTGCAACCTGCTCAGCAAGATCTAACAAGCCGTTTTGTTTAAGCTTGATCGTTGTAATCGCTGCTGCGCTAACATCACTAGGCAAACCTTCTGCGCGCACTAGCGTTTCGATTAAATCATTGCCACCAAACTGCGTGTTTTGCAGTAATTGATCTATGGTAGGACTTAGTTCTCCACGGCTAACAGCATCAGGCAAAATACTTTCGATCTGCCCTGTTGAATAAGTGGGCACGTCTGCAGGATCTAAGCCTGTAATCCTAGCCACATCAGCGATTGGCTGAGTAGGAAACAAATCCCGCAAAGCCTGCGGATCATCCTGAGCAGCTCGAATTTCCTGAATCCGTTCATCCGCGTACTTTGCAACTTGGTCTCGGTACTGTGGGCTTAAGTTTGGATTGTTAACCAAACGATCCCGGTCTTCTTCAAGCGTATCAATATCACTAGAGTTTAAGTCATCCCGAACCCAAATTTTAGCCGCATGATCCGCTAAAATGTTATTAGCTGTAGCTCGTACTTCAGGATCGCTTGTAGATACAGCAACATCCCGCAAACTTTGCAGAGATCCTGCAACACTTTGATCTGGCTGGCCACCAGCTAAAAGAATGCTAGATTCAGTTTTGGCGTTGTTTACCAGCACCTCAGCTGTTCCGGCTGTACCAGACTTCACGCGATTCATATCCACGCGAATTTCGTCAGCCAAAGCTCTTGCGTTGTCCAATGCCATTGTGACACCAACGCCACGATTTAGGTCATCAATGTAACCTTCAACAACCGCGAAATCGCCGTTTTCAAACGCATCCTGTACATCGCCGCGAATGCTACTAAAGTAAAGAGTGTCATCGACTGCGGCTAAGCTTTCTTCGTATTCAACTTCATTGATAAGGCCCAAATCTAAATCTCGGGCAAGCTGAGAATACAAATCCCCAGTGCGCTCAGCAATCAAAAGTTCACGGTCAGCACCAGGCTCTAGCAACTCTTGCGTAGCTTGAGTAAGCGTTTGCTGAAAATTAAGCTTGGCTTGATCTTTGTTTTGCTGAATTTCGTTTTGAAAAGCAACTTCCGATAAACGTGAAAACCCATTAGCGGTCTGCTTATCAAGCGTGCTTTTCGCAATCTGATGTATTTCAACGCTTTGTTCTTGCAGACCATTAAGAGTTTCATCCACATAGGCTTGCCGCGCAGACGCATAACCTTGAGGGTTGTTGTAGTATTGCTGACGAAGCTCGTTGTCTACACGGGTGCTGTCAAGTTCCAAATTCTGCACAAAGACTTCAGCAGCCGCTGAGTTAAACGCATCCTGATACTGCTGATCCCATTCTGCATTAGGTTCGGCTAATCCTTCAGCGCCCATTTCTCCCTGAGCTTCTATGGCTAATTCCTGCGCACGTTTTTGTGCGGCAAGTTGCCGTTTACGAGAAGCTTCTTGCGCCCAACTGTTTAACGTTTGCTGGATGCCGTTAAAATCGGTAGCCGGGATACCCGGCGCCGCTGGTGCTCCGCCAGTCTGGAAAGACACAAGCGATCCACTTAGCGGAGTCTCGGTGTATTCTCTACGAGCCATTTAGCTTCCCTCTGGCTTGTTCTGAAATAAATCAGAATTGCTGCTAGCTACGCTTAAAAGATTACTGGCAAGGTTTACGTTTGATTGACGTACTCTAGCTTGAGCAGTCCTTGATGCATCTGAAATACCCAAACGAAGATTTTCCATTTCGGCGCGCTGGCGCTCCTCGCTAGCTAAAAGCTGCAATCTTGTTTGCTGATCCGCTAAGGCTCGGTCTTTACTGAACGCTGCCTGTGATCGGGCTTCAGTCAATCTTTGAGTCCGACCGCCTACAACTCCAGACGAAGCAAAAGAAGCGCGCTGCGTTCCAATGGTCTGAGCAAGTTCTTGTCTGCGTGCACGGCTTTGTGAGCGCGCTGCGTTTTGGATCTGAAACCGTTCGAGCGGCCCAGCGAAAGCAGCACGACCCGCAGTAATCCCCTGACGCTGAATATCAGCAACCATTTGTGCTTCAGCAGCTCGCGCAGATTCGCGTGCCTGAAGCAAACTTGTGCCAACTTGGGCTGCAGCTAACATCCATTGAAACGCCATCAGACTTGTACCTCGCGTGATACTGACCGGAGCTTAGCACGGTACAGCCCGGTAGCTGTAATCTCTGTACGCGGCTGTTCTTCCCATCCAAAAAACCGCCGCTCGTATGTGCCCTGCCGTTTTGCAAATCCGGTCACATTATTTACCGCTAGTGTACCAAACAACGGCTCATCATTGACTGAGAGTTCGTATGCTTCTTCGACGCCGATGAGTACACGTACAAGCCGTTGCTTGCGATTAAGTGTTCCCCCACGGCTGCCCGATCCAGTAACCACCACAGGGAGCATATCAAGCCTAGAGGCATACGTTATGCCAATTACTACCTCGCCATTGAAATCAGTGTTGTTTATATCAAGTTCAGTATCGGTATCAAAAAAGCCCAAAAACCGGGAGCCGTCAAGAACAGCAACCGTAGAGTTTTTGTGGATGTCACTAACAGTAACTACGCCGTTAGTTAGCGTGTAGGTCTGCGGTAGATCCATAACGTAAAACTCTGGGCTGTCAATGTCTAGCACCGTTAACACATACGTTTCATCAAGTGGGCATTTGATTAGCGCAAAAAAGTCATCCGGCGAAGTAGCAATCGCCCGTGGCTCATAGCCCTCAGAAAAAGAAATCCGGCTCCAAGCAATCACATTTTCGGTTTCAGCATAGGTGCAGGTTCGCACTTCCAGTTCGTCGGTGATGACAAAGATCCGTGGTGCCCGGTCGCTCTGTGTGCCAGGGCGGAACACCATATCTTTTACCCGGTTAACCAACAGGTGCGGCGCCAGCAAACTAATGTCGTTGCCCACAAAGCCAGCGCGTGTGTCGTTAAACGCAACACCTTGTACACGGGTACGGCCTCGGTTAACAAAGACCGTAGTGGCGTTTGTAGAAAATGGTTGCAGTGAAGTGCCGCCGTTATTACTAACTCGGTAAAACGAGAACGACGTTGGCGTCAGCGGAGCATCAGCAATCGTATCAATAATGTACTCAGCCTGCTCACCACCTAGCAGCACCTTGGCGCCGGAATCAACCCAACGGAATGATTCAGCACCCTCGGTAAACAGCTCAAGTTCAATCGGCGCATCGTCATAGGTGCTACCAGGAATAATTGTGAACGGGTCATTGGACTTACTTGCCCACATGCCCACTGGCTTTAGGCGGCTTGAGAAAAGCATCAGCCGGCCTTTGTAAAACGTGCACAGCCGAGGCCAGTCAGCATCAAAGTAATCTGACTCTTTTTGAATTCGCTCGCCTGCTACACCAACGCCGGTGTAAGTTTCGACACTAAACAACTTTGTCTGGCTGTTAATGCTGTCAACTGTGTACGGTTCGCCACGGAAATAAAACGTATCGCCTGGCGATAGCTGGTCTTCAAAAAGCGTATCAAGTCCGTCCCATTCTTTTTTACCGCTGCCTACTTCAACTGTGCCAATTAATTCTTCAAAAAACTGCACTAGTTCAAGGTTGGCGGTATTGCTAGTATCAACAAACACGCGGTACACCGGAAATAATGGTGAAGTAATAAACACAGCGGGGCCAACCTGCGCAATGCAAACATTACGTGCTAGGTTAACTAAAAACTCATCAGGCACATTGCCGTCGAACGAGTCCGGCGGCAGGTTTTTACCAGCGTTTGTTAGCGCCGTTGCTAGATCCGTCGAAACATTTGAGTAGTAGACAAGGTACTCGTCTTCAAACTGCGTGGTTAGCGAGTTGTCATCTTCGTAGCTGTAACAAGACAGCGTGACAGTCTGGTAGCCGTCCTCGCACACTCGCCGAAACAGCAGCAAAAACGTCGTGCCGCGGAACGCAAACGTGCGCATGTGAAACTCGCCACAATCTGACCCTGCAGGGACTTCAGGCGGCCGAGGTTGCACAATGAACGGTGCGGTTTTACCCGTTGCCTTAAAAGCAGGGCGCCGATCTAGTGCACCGGTGACATCAGGAAACCAGTTGTCGATCAGCTTACTAGCTGCCCGGTAGAAATCCACGTCGAATCGGTCAAACAGTGACGACTCGACTTCGCCGCGGGTAAACCCGGTTGTGTGCGAAAATACCGTCATCCCTGGGCCAGCGGGTTGTTAGTGCGCTGCGTGTAAATGCGCATCAGGTTAAACACATGTGGCGGCGTCTGCAGCGAATCAATGCTACGCGCCATCCGACGCTGCTGGTCAGCTAAGGTAAACATTAACTCCGCACGAGACGTCTGCTCGGTCAATGTAATAGCCACGGCCGCGGCAAACTGGAACGAGATTAGCTTGGCAAAGTACGACGGCCACGCAGACTCCGGTACGCGGGCAACGTAGACCACCTGCGCTTCGTTGTCGTTGCTGTACATCTGGTCGCCCGCCAGCTGGTAAAAGTAATAACTACGCAATCCAAGGACGCGCAAATAATCTACTGGCAGCTGGTAGACGTACTCAAAGTCGCTCGCCCGCAACTCCTCACTTTCGAGGCTAAGCTTAGGCAAACGCTTCTCGCGATAGGCAAACGACCACGGGTGCTCTGACAATGCAGCATCTGAGATCGTCGTGTAAATAGAATCCGCAGCTAATGCTTGCGCACTCTGATCCGAGAGGGAAGCTAGAGGGGGAACCCCTAGCCGCACAAGCCCGTCATTTATGACTTCGAGCCTACTGGCCATTGGGATTCCCCCTTAGCGTTTAAGCAGCGGGTACAGTTGCTACCGTAACCACTCCGTCCGAAATGGCGCTAACTCCAACGAAGCCGGCCCCGTCTACATCATAGACAAGATCGCCAACGCTAAGCTCAGCAGCTGCGTCGTCAAAGTAACCCGAAGAAGTCACGGTGTCACCGTCAGTATTCGAGTAGTACCAAAACGCGTTGCCGCCGTTAGCACCTGTGTAAGCCATCTGGCTTAGTTCGTCTTTATTAAAGGCCATCAGTTAGTCCTCCTTAGTTTTCTTCGAGCTTGATAACGCCAGGCTCGTCGATGATGGTGGCCCCCATGCTCATGTAGGAGTTCACAAGGAACGCGACCTTTTGAGCAATGTAGTTAACCTCGGTCGTGACTTCCTGGCTAATGCCGTGACCCACAGACTGGCTGTGGAAGAAGAAGCCCTTGACCCCATCAGGAAGACCCGTGTGCATGATCCAGCGATAGCCCATCCACATAGCCGGCTCACGAGCATTCATAAGCAGCTGGGTGGTTGTAAAATCAGTGCTGGTGGCCTCACTAAGCTGCAGCAGCTCAGCATGCGTCTCGGGATTGACCACGCAGTAACGCATGCTGTCCATTGGGACATCCGCAGCATTGTGAATCCGTGAAAGACCCGCGATCACTGGTAGCGTCAGCTTGCCACTTGCCGAACCATCAAGTGAGTTCGGATCGGTGGTGTTAGTCGAAGCATCCATGGCATCAATCAAAATCTGATCGGTCTGACGACCCAAAGCATTGCCGGAAGCCCGTGCATACTCTGAAGCCAGTGACCAGTTCAGTTTGGCCTGATCTAGCTCGTCGATGTACTCAGGAGCATAAAAATCAGACATTTCAGCAAATGCCCGAGTGTGCTCGAGATCCATCGGCGTAACGTCAGCATGACGCGCTTTGCTGGTAGCAGAGCCTTTACCAAGGATAGGGAAGTAAACGCGCTCGGCGTTAACCTGGGTACGCGTACGAACCGCGCCACGCAGCAGCGAACCTTCACGCTGATAAACCTGCTTGACCTCGGCCTCGTACTGCTCAATAAAAGAGACAGGTACAGTTGTAGACATTTCAGTTCTCCATACACAGAAAGATAAAAGTTTATTACCTTGTGCCTGCGCCGGGTGAGCCAATACGGGGCCAGCTTCAGCATCAGTTAGGACTATCCGGGGCCGCTACGCGGGTAAACCTTCAGCATCCTCTAGGGACTGAGCATAAGCCCAGTCCCTTTTCCTGTCAAGAATTATGCCAATCGTTACTTCTTTTTGGCAGTTTTTGCAGATTCACGGAACGCTTTGTCAGTAGGCGCACCTTTGGAACCCGGCGAGCGCATGCGCTCACCAGACCCTGCTTCAATGCGTTTACGCTTAGCGTGAATGTTTGCGTACAGTCCTGTTTTAGGCATTTCTAAATCCTCTAGTCAAAGGCACGAGAAAACTGCTGGCGCACATATTCACGGTAATCTTCGTCACCATTCCAGTAACGATCATCGTTCATCAGATCATTCAGCTGTTGCTTGTCCATGCGTTGGTTTGAATTATCACCAACAACACGATGTGACGCCGCGCCCTGCTCCATCAAGTTTGCCAATGTGGCAACCCCCTGGGCAGTACGAGACAGCTCAGTAACCGCCGCTTCCGGCATGTTCTGCTGTGCCCAAGATTTAACCTTAGCTAGCTGCTGAGTAAATTCATTGCTATCAGCACCAAGGTTCCACTCCTGCGCCAGCCGTTGCTTTTCTATGTCAGCCTTAGCCTCAATAATGTCAGGCATCACGCTGTCGTAGAAATACTCCGTTAACTTTTGCGCTTGCTCGTTGGTTAAACCGGCGTCTTTAAATACGCTGACATCGTTCTCAGTTAACTCGACAGTTTCAGGATTCTCAGAATCACCAACCTTAATGTCGTAGCTTTCCGGCGGTTCACTTTTCTCGCGGATCTTAGCGCCCATTTCATTGTACGCTTTGACCAGATCCTCAGGCGTTTTAAATTTCTCCGGCAGCCATTCAGGCCGGGCGTCAGGATTTTCCGGCGTATCGACCAGATCCTCTTGCTGCTCAGGCTCTGCAGCCTCGACACCATCAAGCAAAGTCTCAGGCTGCTTAGGTGCTTCCGTAGTTTCCGGTTGTGTATTCTCAGCCACTGTGGACTCGGGGGCTCCCTCCTCGGGAACTTGTGCCTCATCATCCATCATACTTCTCCTGCTAGTTTAAGAATCTGCAGCGCCATCGACCGCTGACCTTCATAGAAAGCCACGTCTCCGGGAGCTGCGTTGGGGGAATAGCTCACAGCGTGAGCTTTGGTTAAAAGATATTCACGTAGGGGTTTTTGCTTATCACCAGAAACTGCAGTACGGGATGCTGTACGCAACGCCCGTATGCTTTCTTCTTGTTTCTCATGGTGTGTCTGTTTTTCTTCTTTGGCGTTAGCGCCCTCTAATTCATTCCATCCCATCGGCAGCTCCCATTTGCTGTTCTTCTTGGGCCTGTACTTGTGCAGCCTGCTGCTGCAACTGGGTAATCTCCTGTTGCGTACGCAACACCTGCGGCGAAATGTGCTTGATCTCAGCAAGCTTGCCAAGCGCCTTATGCACATCAATGATCAGTCCCGCCTTGGGATCAACCTGACCAAACGACACAGCGGTCTGCGTAAACTCAAGCAAGTTCTGCTCGTCCACCGCCTGCTGGGCCTGTGCTAGCTGGCTGACAAACTCAAGCTGCAAGCCCTCGTCGTTCAGATCCAATTCCTCAGGGGCTAGATCAAGCTCAGCCATAAAGCTGTACACAGCGCGGATAATTGGGAACAGCATCTCCTGCTGCATGCGAGAAATAGTCGCGCCCATGTCCTGAGCAATAATGCGTGTGCGTGCCTGCACTTCCGTGGCCGTCATCGGCGTGCGATCTAACGGCCCGTAGTTATCAGCCATGAATGTGCCAAGGATGCTGTTACGCAAATCCTCAATCGTAAACAACGACACATCAAAATTACCTGTCGCAGGCAGCTCAGCAATCGTTGGGTTCTGCCGGTCGTTACTGCCAACAGGCATAAACGTGCCAGGCTCAAACGTCAGCGTGTAAGGATTGACCACACCGTCATCGACCACAGTGTAAATACCAGCGACCGCTTTGGCCGCGTTCTTTAGCTGTAGCTCTTTAATCTTGTTTAGCGCGCGAACGTCGGACAGCGCACGCAGTCCCGGCCCACGGCCATACACACTGCCAGGTACTTTGCTCCAACGCGACACAAAAAACACAGGGTTCTTGGTTGTCTTTTCTTCAAGCTTAGCGCCGGTGCCTTTATGGATAACAGCGTAATACCATAGCCCTGACGCCGTTTCATCGTTCAACGCAATGATGTCTTGGTCAGGCTTGCCCTGCTTTTCGCCAGAAATATCACGAAGTTCTTTAGGCACTTTGTTGCCATAAGCTTTGATCATCTGTTTGATGCTAAGTTTAAACTTACGTGCGACACTGACAATGTTGCCGCCATCATCCTCGTCAATAGCCAGCTCGCCCAGCGGGACACACTTAAAGCGCAGACGCTGATTGTCTTTGTCTGGCTTCATCATAATCGCGCCGGTGCCGCCAACAATGCGATCCAAGATCGCTGGCTGCATTTCTTGATAGAAGTTTGAGCGTGAAAGCAACGAGAACATATTGTCTTCAATCACCTGCAGGGCAGGGCGCAACGCTTCACGATCCTCAATGCTAGGCACACCAGATCCCGGCGAGACGCGGAACCAGCGCTGCCACGGTGGCACAAGACCAGAGACAATGAGATTAGTCAGACGTTCAGCGGAATCAATCGCTGTTGAGTCAAACACCTCATCCTGAATCTCATTCGGCGTGCGTTTGTCACGGGTGTAAATCAGTGCGCGCTCGGGCGCAATGTACTTGTAAGCTGTCTCCCACAGAGATTCATACTCCGTGCGGCGACTAAACATTCCTTCCACTCGGGAAGTAGCTTCACGCGCATCCATAAATTACCCCAGTGTGCTGCGGCTGCCGGCGCCAGAGCCAGCTTGGCTTGACCCAAGAACAGAAAACAATGACTCCGAAGGTTCTAAGCTAGCGCGCAGCTGACGCCGCCGACGCTGATCTTGTCGTTCTTCTTCCTGCCTTTCTTGCGCTACCGTAGCTTGCGCTCTTTCTTCTTGACGTTGCACCTGCTGTTGGGCTCGCTGCTGCGCTTGTTGTGCCGCGCGCTCTTGTGATTTACGAGCGCTACGCGCTTGGCTAGCAGTAAACAAAGTACCGCCCACTACCGCCGCTGTTATAGGATCTGCCATGATTTATCTCCAAAATTCCAATTGGTACGTATCTACGGGTTCTCCATAGCATCTTGCAATAATTGGCGAGATACTTTCGACCCATTCCATACCGTACAGTTTATATGCGAAATAATAGAAAAGGTCAAAAAATCCTGCGCGGTACACGTAAGCAACCGCTTTATTCTGCGGTGTAGCATCCTCATCTTGTTCGATCATATTAGACGCTCGCCATTTAGCATACTGTACTCTCGCTACAGCGATTGCTCCAGGATCCCATAACCAAGAACTACTTAACTCAAACATTGCGCCAGCAAACGCAGCGTTTATGCGATCCACACTTACCGAGTCACCGTCTACTATATCATCCCAAGCATGAATGACATTAAGCAGCTCTACGCTAAGGCGAATGGCTTCAGCGTCACCTTGGTAGATAAAATCAAATAAGTGCTCAAAGCTTTCCGCAAACTCTGGCTTCATCGATGCTTCTAGCCTACTTTCCATGCGTTGTATCCTTTGGGTTTAAACGGTTTGCTGTGCTGCTTACTGCCCCACCGCCGGCCTGCTTTGCCGGCCAGCTGCGGCCCCTCATAAACGACGAGCCCATGTTGTAGTGCGTCATGTACGTGCGACTCAAATGTTTTATCCGGCACATCCCGAGGCTCGCCACTTTTGTCATGGGTTGTGTATTTGTACCCGCCCATAAAGCCCTCAAGCAGCGTAGTGCACTCGGCATTGATTAGCATGCCTGGCCTCCCCTCGACCATACGATTGAGAGGACGCCGAACGGCACCTAGCCGCGTGTCAAGATCGCTTGGCCCAGCGCGCGGCGTAAACCCTTCCTTGCGCAAGATCTCGAACGGCGTTGTCGCGCTAACTTGGTTGCGCTGGTTACCCGCCGGGTCACACCACATATCGTAGCTGTTGCACTCAGGAAACCGCGTGCGCAAATACTGCTTCAACTTACCACCAAATTCCTCGATGCCCATGTTCTGGCTGACTAGCTCTGACAATATGAGCCACTGCCCAACGGCATTTTGCTGGAACATTACCGCCGCCGGCGTCAAACCAAAGTCCACGCCAATACTCAGCGGGTGGTGACCGCTTGGCTCAAGCGGCGTCTCGGACTTGTGCACACGCACATTAAACTGCGGAAACACCGGCAGGCCATCCCGACGGGTGCCGTACTCACCGTGCACATGCACGTTCAACCAGTCCTCGTCGCGCCCCGATGCTAGCAGTAGCTCATAGTACCCGTCCGGCAGGTGCTCTTTGTTCTCCGCTTCCTCTGACATACCCGAGGGCTGACGGAACAACTGCTTGACCTCACGCCCAAACTTCTTGGCGTACTCCTGCAAGTTAGCGTCATGCTCGTCAGACTCAAACAATTTATGCCAAAAGGTGCTCGTCGCTGGCGGGTTAGTGTCCATAATCACCCCGACCCACGTTGGCGGCGCGTCACCCTGCTTCGGATAACGACCGATGCGGCCGAGCAAGTTTATAAAAATGTCCGGGTTCACCTCACGATACTCGTTAACCCATGCACCAGTGAGCTCCAGCGACAGCAAGTTACGCACATCCTCGGATGACTCCAGCGGACGAAACATCCACTCACTCTCGACCTTGGTACCGTCGGCCAGCGGGAACTGAAGCATAAAAGTGTTAGTGGTGGCGTACCAGCGC
>Ga0209938_1000784_pt1 | contig 17254 bp, 16 predicted proteins | sample SalPonR2_C_D1_MG_FD_185708 | JGI IMG/M metagenome (GOLD analysis project Ga0209938, IMG submission 185708) | Salt pond soil microbial communities from South San Francisco under conditions of wetland restoration - Salt Pond MetaG R2_C_D1_MG... ... | reverse complement strand
CTGAATACGGGACGGAGAAATATGCTGACCCAATTGTTGAGCATAAATTTGCCCGGGAGCGCTGCCTGGAAAGGTATAAAGCTGGTTTAGATAAGGGGAAAGCAGCAGTCGGTAAAGCTTAAAAAACCGGTTGGGTCGAATTCCCAACCGGCCAAAATACATTCTATGCTGATAAAATGTTATGCTAACAGAAGGAGCTATTGAGATAACGAAAGGGCGAATTATTTCGCGCTAAGTATGACTCCTTGCATATTAAATATGTATTAAGGCCAATTGGTTTAACGTAGTGAACTCGCAGAGGTCTGAAATTAGGAAGTACTATTTATAGACCCGTAGAGATGTGGTGCTTTACGGTTTATGAAGTCTTCGTGTTACTTGGGCTAAAGAGGCGAAAGGATTTCAGGGTGCGCCAGGGTAAAAATTTAAAGCGCATAATATTGGTTACATTACTCTGTAATTTCCATAACCGGGCGTGGTCGCGCAGTTGAAAATAGGTGCCGATGGGGCGACTATTAGACGCAAATGCCAGTCCTCCGGCGGTACGGCGAAAATCTTCCAGAACCAATCGATATTTGAATTTAGTAAGCGGTTGATGGTACTGACTTCGGTTAGCATCATGGACGATTAGCAAGCCATCTTCGCTCAGCATGTCAAAAGCTTCCCGAATACATGCCTGCCGTGCTACGCCATCAACGAGAATGAAGTCGAAAGGTGCTTTGTCGGTGGGCTCTTGCACGTAGCCTATCTGATCTTTTTCGTGTTCACTCCACGTCGCATGACGAACGGTCACGTTAGCACGGCTATTCATATCGAGTACACGCTCAAACCATTCCCGATGGTGTTCTAAGGCCATCCAGCGACCAGTGGGAGGTAAGAAAGTGGGAAAGAATAAGGTGCTGTAACCACTACCGTATTCCAGGCAGTTCTGGGGTTGTAGATTCATGAGGATTTCGATGATGATATCAATTTCCCGTTGTTTCATATACGGAGCCTCAATGGATAGGCCCATGATTTTACGCAATTTTCGCAAACGGTCGCGGGTAAATTGATCTACAAAGCTCGGAGATATTTCGGAAGATGGATCTATATTTTGCATTATAGTTGGTTGGCTGGTACAAAAAGCATACGTAAAGTAGTATAATGATTTTTAGGGGACCGGCCTAAAATGGGTAGAAAAAAGGAATAAGGAGAGTGGCGAGTAGCCAAAATAAGAGGTTTAGCCATACACCAACGGTAAAAAAATCGCGAAAACGATAGCGTCCGGCACTGTAGATCATGGTATTGGTCTGATACCCGATCGGTGTCATAAAACTAGCCGATGCGGCCAGGGTGACCGCTATCAAAAAAGGACGTGGACTCAGGTCCAACTGGTTGGCGGTGGCAATCGCAATTGGTGCCAGTAGGGCGGCAGTAGCACTGTTGGACATGAGCTCCGTAAAGACGGAGGTCATCAGGTATAAGCCGGCCAGGACTACCACTGGCCCCCAGGCAGACAAGGTGTCGACCAGGAAAGTGGCCAGGTGCTGATCAAGTCCGGAGTTATACATAGCCTTGCCCAGGCTGAGGGCGCCGGCTATTAAAAAGATAATTTTCCAGTTGATAGCAGCATATATTTCCTGCATACTTATCACTCTCAGCAAGGTTAATAAAAGCACGCCGGTAATAACGGCGACCATGATAGGTACAATCTGCAAACTAGCTGCTAAAATAATCGCCAGGGTTACCGTCAGAACGATAATAAATTGCGGTTTGTTGAAGTCAGATAAGTGGTCTTCTGATAGGATGACGAAAGGAGCTGTGGTCCTATTTTCTTTCTTTTTCAACTCAGGGATAAAATGCGTTTTTACTTCAGCCAGGATGATATCCCCTGCGCGCAGTGGCACCTTATAGAGTTTTTCGTGGACGATGGCCTCACGGTGACGAATGGCAAGTGGGGTAGCCCTGAACTGGCGGCGGAAATCAATTTCTTTCAGGGTTTTATTGATGAACGGGGAATCGGCCGTAATGACCAATTCCAATAGAGCGGCATTATCTTCCCGCAAGTGGGCGCTACCTACTTGCAGGGCATCATCTTCTATGATTTTAACCCGCTCTTTCAATGATCTGATTTTTCGTTTATCGGAGCGTACTTTAAGGGTGTCGTTTGCCTGTAATACGAAGTCTCCCTGGGGGAGATTGAAAGTAGTGCTCCCGCGGCGTATTTCTAATACATCAAGACTGAGATCGCGCACCAGGGGAGATTCCATAATCCGCTGCCCAACCGATTCGTTACCGGTAAGTAGCTTTATCTCTGACAGATAGTCGCGATAGTCAAACCGTTCTTGCAAGTGGGCAGCCATTTTAGGGTGGGGTAGGAGCCGGTTGCCCAATAAGAACATATATAAAATGCCCATCAGAGCAAGGATTATGCCGACGGGAGTGAGCTCGAAAAGTCCAAAAGCTGGTAATCCGTAGCTCTCGGCGATTCCACTAACCAGCAGGTTGGTCGAGGTACCGATCAGGGTACACATTCCGCCCATGATGGAGGCGTAAGAAAGGGGGATGAGCATTTTTTCCGGCACTTGCCCGGACGCATAGGCAATCTGGACAACTACCGGAATGAAAACAGCGACCACCGGCGTATTATTCACAAAAGCAGAAATAAGCGCGATCATGCTCATCATGCCCATGATACCGAGCAGATAGTTTTTTTTGAAGACATTACTGATGGAGAAGGCAAGGTTCTGTAGCGCACCGGTCTTTAGTAAGGCCGCTGACAGCACAAACATGAAGGCTATGGTAATCGTGGCATTATTACTGAAGCCGGCAATTCCTTCTTGAGGAGATATAATACCGGTTAAGACCAGGGTAATCATGGCCAGCATGGCAACGAGATCTACCGATAGTTTTTCGGTGATAAATAGAATAAGGGTGCCTATAATAACGCCTAACGTAATGTAGATGTCCATGCTTCTTCTTAGGTGTGGCGCAAAAATGAAACAAATTACCTGCCTGAAAAAGGAAAGTACGGTCTTTTTGCGCAAGCGACGGCGGATAGATCTAATTCTTCAATCTTCTTATCTTACGGAGAAAAAAATGGCAGCACGTACTTTAGCAAGTCTTTTCGTTTTCTTTTTGATCATGTCGTGTAGTTCATCCGATACGGGGCCGTTGCGTATCGATGGCTCTAATGGGGTGCGGCCGCTGATGGAGGCGGTGGTTTCTTCCTATCAGACAGATGACCCGGAGCAGGAAATAGAAGTAGGAGAAGGGATGCCTTCTTCTGAACGCCTTGCCGCACTGGATAAGGGCGAGATCGATTTGATCATGGCCAGTCATGGTCTGGATGCGGACGAACTTCGGGTAAAAGGTTATGATGTATACCGATTTGCCCAAATGCCGGTTGTTATTGCCATCAATACAGAAGAAAATGGCCTAAGTGCACTAACGAGCCAGGAACTATGCGGAATCTATACAGGGGAGTATAAAAACTGGTCTGAACTGCGCGGTCCGAATATGCCGATTCAACCCTTTGCGCGACCACGAGCAGAGGTGGATATGGAGGTACTGGAAGCGAACCTGACTTGTTTCAATGATCTTGCTATGGATGAAAACGTAGAGATGAAAGAACGGTCTGGGGAGTTGGCCCGGGCTCTAATGCAAACACCTGGGGCGATTGGTATGACCACTATGACAAGAGTCGTAGAAAGTGATGGCAAACTTCGAGCATTGACTTTGGATGGTATTCGTCCAAGTTACGGGCATATGTCTGACGGTAGCTACCAGCTAATGCGAGATGCCTTTCTTGTTGCCCGGCCTAATGCGTCCCAAAAAGTTAAAGACTTTTTAGCGTTCGTGGAAGGGGACGGTGCAGAAGTAATTATGAAAAAACGAGCTCTACCTATTGATCGCAAGGAATTTTAGCAAAGACTCCGGAAAAGCTCCAATCGAAATGCTTTAAGCGTGGTTGGTAAATATGGTGCAGAGAAATGGAATGAGAACAAATAGCTTTCTCATTCCATTTCTCCTGAAAGTCAGCAACTACATGGAGCCGTTACCGGATGAGTTTGTTTCCTCACCTTCCGTCTCATTTTTTTTCATGCGCTCTTCTTTTCGCTTTTCTCGGCGCTTTTTTTGAATATAACTGGCTTTATGATCTTCCGGGATTTCTGTAAAGTGGACGTTGCGTTTAAATCTTTTAAACAAGACAGCTGTACGCAGCCCGACACCGACAGCCCGTCCGTTAAAATTGGAATTGTTGTCAATTTTATTCAGGCCGTAATAAGCAGTGGGCTCGATAACGATACCGATAAAATCACCAATGGGAAGCTCGTAGCCAATCCCCAGGTTGACGATCCACTGTAATTCACGAACATCTCCGTTGCCGAAATCAAATTTACGCCTTTCCTCCTGTGCAAAGCCGCTGGTGTAATTCTTGGTGGTAAGGCGTTCGGTGTACAGATGAATGGCCGGCCCGGCATAGCCTCCAATGTAGAATCGGTCGGTAAAAAAATAGCGTAACCCTGCTGACACCGCCAGGTAACCAAAGCGGTCGCGGACATCCACGTCACTTACCACCTCTGCCTCCAGGGGATTGGGGGCAATGTTGGTGGTCGCACCGGTGTGCATTAGTTGGATGTCTCCGGTAAGGGCTAGATTTTTGCCGAAAGGCAAGGTGATGCCTCCGGCAATGATATTGTTTAAATCCCATTGATAATCAAACTGATCATTAACGACCGTACTCATGTGGGGAATAACGCCTAAACTTACCCCAATGGGACGAAATGAAATTTTACTGGAATCCTGTTCTTGTCCGTAGCTGGCGGTGGACAGGAATACGATGGCAAGAAACAGGGCGTACGTTTTTCTCATAATAAACTAGTTTAACGGTCTGACCAGAATATACGAAGAATTACGCAAAAGGTTCCCTATTCGACGGTGAAGCTAACCTTTCCTATCGACCCATAATCAGCCGTATAACGCCCTTTTTCACAAGGCAATACGTCGCCAAGGGCACCGGTAAGCAGTACCTGCCCCTCACCAATAGTATATCCCTGGTCGATAATATTATTGATGAGCCAGAAGAGGGCATCCCATTGGTTGCCCATGGCATCAGCACCATTACCAGTATTGACAATTCTGCCATCTTTGCGCAGGGTCGCATTGATGTCGTTGGTGTCGAGGTATTTTAGTCCGACCGGCTCGCCGAGAATGAAACTCGCACTGGCAGAATTAGTCGCTACGAAATCAGGTAGCTTGATTTGGCTAAGGTCGGCGTATCCAATATCGGGGACCTCAATAGCCGGCACTACCCCATAGAGGTAGGAGCGCACATCTTTTACGCTGCGCAGTTTGTCGGTAATTGGCTTCTTGACGACATAGCCTATTTCGGTTTCTAATAGGGGATTGCGGTACTGACTACGCTGAATGGTTACGCCGGAATCTTTCCATCCGGTGCCAAATAAAACGCCCGTAGTAGCCCTGTCGGAGGCCAGTTTTTTTCGTGCTCCTTCGGACGTTAGTGCCGCTTTATAGCCGGCAATTTTTTCTTCCCCGATACGCTCGCGCACATACAGGCGCTGAATAGCATAGGCTGTCGGACGTTTTAAGGATGGATACTTTTGGGTAAGTATCGGGAACTCATTCTCGGACGCATGCGCCTTTTCGAGATCCTGAGCAATATCCGTCACGGGAATGTTGTTGCATGCGCTTATTAGAAAAAGCACAAGAAAAGCGACCATAAGCCGCAAAGTAGTTGTATTCATATAACAGTCGGTTAATAATGTTCTGACTTGCGCTGCAGAACGGAGCAGAGAATTTCCAGGTTAACGCAATCAAGAGCGCCTGGCGTGTATAAAAAGGCAAAGATAAAGGAAATTCAAAACCAGTCGTCTTTGAAGTCGTCGATTTGGCGTCGTTCTTTTTTTGTAGGGCGGCCTTTTCCTTTGGCCCTGCGTTCCATTTTACCTTTACCAATGTACCAGTCGTTGTACTTATTGAGTTCTTCTTCGGGAGTAAGGTCTTCATAACAGGTAACAGCAATGGGCGCACCAACTCGCTTTTTGATGAGATCTTTTACCCGGAATTGAAAATGGAACCCATTCTTCCGTACGTGCAGGTGATCGCCAATCTCAACAGCTTGCGCTGGCTTGGCAATATTATCGTTGACTTTAACTTTTCCCGTTTTGCACGCGTCTGTAGCCTGGGTACGCGATTTGAAGATGCGTACGCTCCAAAGCCATTTATCGACGCGAACTTTACTTTTAGCAGACATGGTTTTTTCTTACAATATTTGATTAGGAGTTACCTCAAAATGCAGAGAAGACTCTGACCTGGAATAAATCCTATTCGAGGCAACACGTAAAATAACGACCCGATACGGTGATTGTTTCCAGGGGAAGGCATTTGCCGGCCCAGGAAAACCTCACGCAAGATTGCTTATTCCTCGGGCAACCCTGGATACTCCAGGTCGAGCTTTTTTAGGGTGTCTACCATTGTTTTGGCCACGATATAGTCGCGGTACCAGCGCTCGTCCACGGGTACAATGGTCCACGGGACTTCAGAGCGATTAAGAACATCCTCGTAACACCGCATATAGTCATTCCAGTGCTCACGTTCTTTCCAATCTCCGGGGTTATGTTTGTAGTGTTTGTCATGTTCGTCGAGGCGTTCCTGTAGCTCCTTTTCCTGTTGCTCGTACGAAATATGCAGGAAGAATTTGATGATGACGGTGTTGGCATCATATTGCAGAAGGCGCTCGAAGGCATTAATGGAGGCAAAGCGTTGGTCGACTTGTTCTTCATCGATCCATTGGTGTACGCGTTGAATGAGGACATCTTCGTAGTGGGAGCGATTAAAGATGCTAATCATACCTTTGGCGGGAGCATGTTTATGTACCCGCCAAAGAAAGTCATGAGCCAACTCTTCGTCGGTCGGTTTTTTAAATGATGTCACCTGCAGGCCTTTAGGATGGCATTCCTCAAAAACTTTGCGAACTGCTCCGTCTTTTCCACTGGCGTCCATACCCTGGAAAAGAACGAGTACACCGTATTTGGCCTGGGCGTGCAGTATTTCCTGCAGGTCGCCCAGGTCATCGACCAAATCTTTGGTTTTTTTCTCTAATTTATCGCGATCTGCATCTTTAGGAGGACGTGCAGAGATGGTATGCAATGAAATATTAGGCATAGGTCAAGTAGTCATTTTTTGGCGTCGAACCAGATAGGATTGCAGAATAGGCCGGAACCCTTTGCGTATATCAGCTTCGACAAAATCAATTTTATACTGCAGGCATTTCAGCCGTAACTGTTCCTTGAATTTGGCCATTTGCTCCACGTAGTAATCTTTCACCTGATTGGATTGCAGGCGTACTTGTTCGCCTGTTTCCATATCGATAAAGAGGTAAGGCCGGTTCTCAAATTCAAAGTCTAGTTCCAGGGACTGGTCAACGGTATGGAATAAGACGACCTCGTGTTTGTTGTGCTTAAGGTGTTGCAGGGCACTAAAGAGCTGCTCAGCCTGATCCGTCTGTTCTAGCATATCACTGAAGATAATAACGAGGGAGCGCTTGTGGATACTGTCGGCAATTTGGTGCAGGGCCTGGGCTGCTGAGGTTGTTTTATTGCGTTCGGGGTTGTTGATGAGTTGCTCCAAATGGGTGAGCATTAAGCGGTAGTGACTGCTACTGCTCTTACATCGGGTATGTTGCCTGACCTCACTGTCAAAAATGCTTAACCCAAAGGCATCCCGTTGTTTTTGCAGCAAATGCATGAGGGAGGCAGCACCAAGCGCAGAAAAGCGAAGCTTATTCATGTAGGTGCGTTTTTCCTTCTTCTCGGGCTCGGGGAAATACATGGAGCTGGAGGCGTCAATGACGATCTGGCAACGCAGGTTGGTTTCTTCTTCAAAGCGCTTGCTGAAAAGTTTGTCCGTTCGGGCGTAGACTTTCCAGTCGATGTTACGCGTTGATTCTCCCGGGTTATACAGTCGGTGCTCGGCAAATTCCACCGAAAAGCCATGGAAGGGACTTTTGTGCAAACCAATAATAAAGCCTTCCACCACCTGCCGGGCAAGTAGTTCCAGATTGCCGAGGTCTCTTACCTCAAGATTATCCAATAGTTTCATAGCCGGGTAGTACTGCGTAGTAGGTTAAAAAAATCCTTGCCCGATTACGTATTAATCCGGCAAGGATGGGAAGCTAGAAAAAAGCGAATACAAATTAAAGATTTGCCTCGATTTTCGCGGCTAGTTGCTGTTTGGTAGTAACGCCGATTGTTTTATCCACTACTTCGCCATTCTTCAGCACAAGAATAGTGGGAATAGATCGGATTCCGTATTTCATGGCAACTTCTGGGTTGTCATCGACGTTCAATTTACCTACGGTTACTTTCCCGTCATATTCGCTGGAGAGTTCCTCAATAATTGGGGTGATAGCACGGCAGGGGCCACACCATTCTGCCCAAAAATCGACTACAGCTACGCCTTCTTTATCGATGGCTTCTGTTGTAAAATTATCGTCTGTGAATTCGAATGCCATATTTGTGTTTTTTGTTTAAAATGGTACAATATATGTCTCACCAACAATAAAGTTGGCCGACTGGTTGCAAAAGTAAAGAATTTGTTCGATTTGACGATCCGGGGCAGAAGGGGAGGCCGGGTCAGGCGCAGGCCCGTTAGGATTGCAGGAGAATGTCCAGCACTTTTTAATGATCATACTTAAATGAAAAACATTCTGCTATCGTTTTTTAATCGGCAGGGCAAAACGCCATCTGCACAGCAGTACACCCTGCGACTGACCGCGTACCAAAAACGGCAGCTTTTCTGGGCGACGCTGGGTGTACTGGCGGTTGGTTGCAAATGGCTGGGAAGCCTTTATCCGCAAATGGTCGAGACCTATTATTCGCGTGGTTTATTTCATGGGATCCGTTATGCTATCGACTACAGTGTAGCCTTGCTGCCTTTCCCCCTTATGTATATCCTGGTACCCATCCTGCTAGTTGTAGCGGCCCGGATGAGCTATCGCTGGCTGCAACGATCCCGCACCCGAGGTCAACGGATAACGGATTTCTTATTTGCCGCCACGGGCTTTTTAGGGGGAACATTGTTTTTATTTCTAGTGCTCTGGGGATTCAACTACGACCGGGTACCTTTGGAAACCCAGCTAAGTATTTCTCCGTATCCGGTTAGGTTAATCGATATTCAAAAAGAGCTGGAGGAAGAGACCGCACAAATTATCGAGTTGCGGCCGCAAATTCCGGGAATTACAGATTCTATGGAGTTTAGCAGGGATTTCTTGCCGAAAAGTCTGGAAGAACGGGCGCGGCAAAACCTTACCACCTGGCTGCAACAAAATGGCTTTACTACTCCGGGTCGCGTCCGGGGGCGTATTCTGGAGCCGAAAGGAATATTTTTACGATTCAGTACCGCTGGATTGTATTTTCCATTCACCGGGGAAGGGCATATTGACGGTGGGCTGCACGCTGTACAGTGGCCTTATGTACTTACGCATGAACTGGCCCACGGCTATGGTTTTGGCGACGAAGGAAGCTGTAACTTTCTGGCCTACGTCGCCTCGGTACAAGACGAATCTCCGGCAATGGCTTATGCCGGCCACCTCAATTACTGGCGTACCCTGGCCATTCAATACCGGTATTACGAGCCAGAGGCCTACCTCACCTTACGGGAAAATCTTCCAGCCGGAGTACAACTCGATCTGGATGGGATTAATGAAGCCATGCAAAAGTATCCTGATCTGATCCCCAATTTACAGTATCATATGTACGATGCGTACCTCAAAACCCAGGGAATTGAGGAAGGCATGCTAAACTACAACCGGGTAATTATGCTGGTTCGGGCCTGGCGCGAAGCACTTAAGAGCTAGCCGAAGCAGGCAGCCCCCGCCATTATCCTCCTGATTTCTTGGTGTTGCTATATCCTTTTTCTTGCAGTAAAGAAACAACCTGATCGCGTTGATCACCCTGTACGATAATTTCACCATCTTTGACGGAGCCACCCACACCGCATTTCGATTTGAGGAATTTGCCCAGGTCTTTAAGATCATCCTCTGGCCCCACATATCCCGTAATGAGGGTTACTTCTTTGCCTTTGCGTTTTTTGCGATCAAGCAAAACGCGCAACTTCTGTTGTTGAGCGGGTAGTGCATCCTGATCTTGTTCCTGTTCATAATCGTAGTCGTATTCAGGATTGGTGGAATACACGACCCCGATGCGATTTTTCTTGTTTTTCTTTTTTCCCATGCCTGTTTTTAGTTATGGTATAAAAATTGGGAATACTTTCGAACCAGATGGCCATTTTTTTTCTTCTGTATAACAACCATCAGGCAAGCTGAATGATGGATCCGTTTTGGGAAGCGCTATAGCCTTAAAATAGTATTCATGAAAGCCGAAAATAGTTCTGTCGACGATATCCCTTCTATCGAATCTGCTGCTTCCAGAAACCGCGTCCTGGATATAATACGGCATAAACCCTCCCGTCTGTTCATTATACTGGGCGGTTTTTTTGTGGTGAATGCACTTACAGCCCAGTTTATCGGGGTGAAAATCTTTGCGCTGGAGGACACCTTGGGAGTCAAACACTGGAATTTTAATTTATTTGGCCAACAGGGCGCCTTGCAGTTTTCAGCCGGGGTTATTATGTGGCCTATTGTTTTCATCATGACGGATGTCCTGAATGAGTATTACGGTAAGCGGGGGGTGCGTTTACTTAGTTTCCTGGCCGTAGGATTAATTTCTTATGCCTTCGTTATGGTTTTTGCGGCGATTGAATTGGTGCCGGCGGGCTTTTGGCAGGTACAAAATCAGTCGCGTGGGGTGCCTGATATGCAATCGGCTTTTTCGGTCATCATGGGCCAGGGGTTATTGATCATCATTGGTTCTCTGGTAGCTTTTTTGATTGGCCAATTAGTGGATGTATTGTCTTTTCATGCCATTAAAGAACGTACGGGGGATAAAATGATTTGGCTGCGAGCGACCGGCTCGACTCTAGTTTCTCAGTTTTTTGATAGCTTCGTGGTATTATCGATAGCGTTTAAGTTTGGCCCCGAGCTGGTAGGTAATGTAGAGCCCTGGTCGTGGAATCAGCTATTGGCCGTGGGTACGGTGCAGTACACCTATAAGTTCTTCATGGCCATTATCCTGACTCCCCTCATCTACGTGTCTCGCTTCTTTATTGACCGCTACCTCGGGCCGGAGACTTCCCGGGCTATGAAAGAAAAAGCGAATACCTGGAACTAATCTTGTCGGGTGAACTTGTTCATTTATCGAAAATTGATGGGTAAAGCCCGATAAGCAACCCTCCTTTTGCTATCTTTCATTTCATTTTTTAATCAAATGATATTATGAGAATATTATTAGCGTGTTGCGTATTGTTCAGTGCCCTATCGATTCAGGCTCAGGAAGATCGCTTTTTCATTCCCAAAGAAATTAAGGAAGCCTACCAGGAGGGTACGCGCTCTATGACCGGAGCGCCCGGCTCTAAGTACTGGCAAAATACAGTTGACTACGATATTGCCGTTACGTTTAATCCGTCTACCCGACAGCTCGACGGCGCCGAAACGGTTACCTACACCAACAATAGTCCGGATGAGCTGACAAGTATTACGGTGCGAACCTATTACGATGTGTTCCGCGAAGGAAATATCCGCCATTCGGCAGTGAATCCCGAGGATATTGGCGAAGGTACTCAAATTGATAAGTTAGTCGTCAATGGCCAGGAATACGATCTTGATAATCCGCGTCAGGTACAGCGCAACGGTACCAATATGTTTATTTTATTATCAGAGTCGTTGGCCCCGGGCGCTTCCCTGGATATGGAGATAGAATGGGAACAGTACGTACCCCTGACCAATCGCCGCACGGGTACCTACGACAGCACCTCTTTCTTTGTGGCTTACTGGTATCCTCAGGTATCGGTATACGATGATGTCTTTGGCTGGGACGACATGAATTATACCCTGAATACAGAGTTTTATAACAACCTGGCGAATTTCGATGTATCTATTACCGCACCGAAAGACTTTACCATCTGGGCTACCGGACTCTTACAAAACCCCGAAGATGTGTTACCGGCTGAGCAATTGGAACGGTATCAGCAGGCCTTAACGGCAACCGAGGAAACGGTCAATATCATACGTGCCGAAGATCTAAACGCCGGATACGAAAATAAGGGTACGACCTGGCAGTTCTCTGCCGATGAAGTAACCGATTTTGCTTTTGCGACCAGCGACCACTATCTGTGGGATGCAGCTACACAGCAGGTAGAAGACCGCGATGTGTTGATCGAATCGGTCTTCCCGATTGATCAGGCCGGGGATTTCCCTGACCTGACGCAGACACAGCGCAAGATCATGCGCCACTTCAGCGAAGATATTCCCGGGGTACCTTATCCTTACGAAGCGTTCACCACGTTTATCGGTCTATTTGGTGGTGGTATGGAGTTCCCTATGATGGCGAATAATGCAAATTCCGGATTAGGCGTGACGATTCACGAAATGTTTCACACTTATTTTCCTATGTACGTACGAATCAACGAGCGTCGGTTTGCGTTCATGGACGAAGGTTGGGCTGCCTACGTTGATAACCTGGTGGAAAAACGCTTTTTTGATGAGGAACCGGGCTATATTTTCGACATGTATAAGGGCGGCGTACAAGGCGTGATCGGAGGCTATAGTGACTTACCCTTAATTACCTCGACCCAGTTTATGGATAATTCGAATTATGGGTATGCTTCCTATCCATTGCCGGCATTTTTCTATAGCATTCTCCACCACTACCTGGGGGAGGAACGATTCCTGCAGGCCTATCGCACCTACATTCGCCGTTGGGCGAAAAAGGCACCCACACCTTATGACTTCATTTATACCTTCGAAGATGTGACGGGAGAGGATCTGGCCTGGCTCTTTAATCCCTGGTTTTTTGATTTAGGTGCTCCTGATGTGGCTATTTCCTCCTTTAAAAAGGGTAAACTTACAGTAGCTAATCGCGGAACGCGTCCCGTGCCGCTACAGATTGAGGTGACTTATCAGGATGGCTCCACAGATGTGATAACGGAAACGGCCGGAATTTGGAAAGAAAAGGATACCTATAAAACGAAAATCAAGAATTACAAAGACCTAGTCAGCCTGACCGTCAATAAATCGCTGGCTGACTTGACGACCCTGAACAACTTTTATCCGCCCCTTTCGGAACGCTACCAGCAGGGAGGCATAGCCCTTAACGAAATTGCCGGCTCGTATACCGTTATGGGCTTTAACCTTAAGGTTTTGATGGAAGAAGAAGAGGGCGTTCTGAAGTTAGTTATTCCGGCTGCCGGATTTGAATCGTACCTGATGCCAAACTCGGATAGCGAATTTGAGAGCCTCGACGGTTCGGCTAAAGCTACAGTCAACCGGGATGACGCCGGTGCGGTCGTCGGCATGACGGTAGATGCCTTTGGCTATAATCTACCGGCCTCGAAAGACCAATAGTCTGGCAGAAAAAAATATCTTTGAGCTGTTCACCTTATTGGTGGACAGCTCATTTTTTATGGTATGCAACAGATTACCGATACAATCTTAATGGTGCGGCCGGCTCACTTCGGCTATAATGAAGATACAGCGACGAGCAACGTTTTTCAGACGCTCGACCTGTCTCTAACCAGCAAAGAAGTGGAGGAGCGGGCCCGTCAGGAATTTGACATCTTTGTACATGCTCTACGCGATGCGGGCGTACGGGTAATTATCGCAGAAGATACTTCAGAGCCACTAAAACCAGATGCGGTCTTTCCCAACAACTGGATTAGTTTTCACGAAAACGGTACGATTGTGACTTACCCGATGTTTGCCCCTCAGCGCCGCCTGGAGGTACGCGACGACATCGTGCATCGCTGTCAGGAGCAATTTCATTTCAATAAGAGGGTTGCTCTGGAAGACTGGACAACAAAGGAGCAGTTTTTGGAAGGCACGGGCAGCATGATTCTGGATCGCCCGCACCGTATTGTATACGCCTGCCACAGCAACCGTACGCACCGAGAGGTTTTGCAGGCTTTCGCCAAAAAAATGAATTTTCAGATACAATTGTTTACGGCTCAGGATATGAATGGTTTGGATATCTACCATACCAACGTTTTGCTGGCCCTGGGCGAAACCTTCGTGGTGATCTGCCTGGATACCATACGAAATGAAGAAGAGCGAAGGAACCTGGAAGCGGTTTTCCGGGAAACCGGAAAAGAAATTATCCCGATCAGTCTGGAACAGATGATGGCTTTTGCCGGTAATATGCTACAGGTGCGCAATGAAGCGGGAGACACCATGCTGGTCATGTCCGAACAAGCCTACCGCTCTTTGCGTCCTGCCCAAATGAAAGCCATCGAGCAGCATACAGGAGTGCTCTTTAGCCCATTAAAAACCATTGAAACTTTCGGAGGTGGGTCAGCACGTTGTATGATGGCAGAAATTTTCTACCCGGGAATGACAAAATGAAACAAGTACTATGAAGCATCCCACACTTCCCGCCCAACGAAAGGGGGCAACGGTCTGGTATGGGCCCGCAATGGCCGCTCAACCCAGGCCATGGCTATGGCAGCTAAGCAAAGATGAACTCCACGAGCTGGAGGCGGCAGCCGAGCCGCTGGTGCAGGGAAAGGCCGACGTAGGACAGTTAACAGCTGCGGATTTCCCATTACCCACGCTGGCGCCTAAACTGGCGGCATTACAACGAGAACTTATTCAGGGCCGTGGGTTTTCCCTAATCCGTGGCCTGCCCGTCGGTAAGTATTCGGAACGCGAAGCAGTAACTATTTTTTTTGGACTGGGCACGCACCTCGGTCATGCCCGCTCACAAAATGCTCAGGGCCACGTCCTTGGGCATGTGCGCAACGCCGGCTTGTCGAGTAATGATCCTCGGGTGCGTATTTACCAAACGCGAGAGCGGCAAACCTTTCATACCGATTCGACCGATGTAGTAGGTCTGCTTTGTATGCAGCCGGCACGCCGGGGTGGAAAATCCCTGCTGGTCAGTGCCGATACTGTTTTTAATGAAATGCGCCGGCAGCGTCCCGATTTACTCCGGTTGCTTCTTGAGCCCATCGCTACCGATCGCCGGGGAGAAGTGCCGCAAGGCATGGAGCCGTTCTTACGAATCCCTGTGTACAGCTATTACGCTGATCAGTTGACTGTCTTTTATCAGCGCCAATATATTGAGTCGGCCCAGCGTTTTGCCGAAGCACCAAGATTGACGGAGCAGCATCTGGCGGCGATGGATTTATTTGACGCCTTGTGCAATGATCCGAAGATTCACCTGAGTATGCAATTGGAAAAAGGCGATATGCAATTCGTCTACAACCACGCCATGCTGCACGATCGCACCGGTTTTGAGGATTGGCCGGAGGTAGAGCGCCGGCGACACCTGTTGCGCCTGTGGCTTTCTGTACCCGGCGACCGTCCTCTACCGCCTGTTTTTGCTACTCGCTATGGCTCGGTGGAAGTGGGGAATCGGGGTGGTATCGTAGTACCCGGCACGGACTTTTGCATACCCTGGGATTCAGAATGACAAAATGTAATTAAAATGCATATCCAGAGACTTTTTTTCATTTTTTTGGTGTTGTCTTTTGGCATTAGCCTTACGGCAAAAACAACCACCATACAGCTGCGTATTGCCAACGGGGTAGGGCAGGAGGTCGTTTGCACGCCTACTCTGCACGGTACGTTTTTCGCGGGGGCAGCCCTGCACAAGACAATAGACCATTCCGGAGAGGTGGTTTTTTCCTTCGATACCGATCAGCAAGGACTTTGCTACCTTACTTTTTCGGGATGGGATTGGCCCGGTACGGGCTACAATATTCCAGTATTCGTCACGGCCGGAGGACGGGTACGCATTGCGTTTGACCGTGCCGATCCGGTTGCTTCTCTACGCGTTTCCGGTTCGTATTCTTCGGAGAACCGTTATCTGGCGACCACCCGCCGCCCCGAAATTTCTTTTTCCTACATGAAAAAATTCTGGCTGGACGAACCCAATGCGGCCATTCTGGGCCGGCAGTTAGAAATTGCCATGAAAAAGGAATGGGTCAAGTTGAATACCGGAGGATTTAAGACCTCCCCGGTACGGCCTTACCTGGAAGCCGATATGTACTGGTATTACATAAACATCATGCAGGGAATGTATGTCTACCACCGGCGAGTGCACGCCTCCACGTTAATCGACTGGGAGCCTGTGTTTATTACGATGTTGGCCGAACAGCCGGAGGTGCCTTACTCCGTTAGTTCTCAATGGTTCCCCCGAGCTGCTCTGAATTATGTAGAGGGCTATCAGCAGCAGTGGTATAAGCTGGCGCAGGCACTACCCAATGAGCAGGAAGTTGCGTTTTTGGAGATTCTGGAGAGTCTGCCGGAGTTGCATTGGCGCGAAGCGGCGTTGGCCAGGCATCTACACCAAAATTATCCAACCCTTGCGTATCCGGTGCTAAAAAAACAGTACCAGTACTTTGCAAAAATGTGGCCCAGTTCTAAGCGCTTATCGGCGATTGAAAGGGAGGTAGGCCCTTATCTGGCATTTATGTCAACGTATGACCCAAATGATTCGACTAGCTTGATTTTGGAGCAACCGGAGTCATGGCAGGAGCTAATCCGCCCGTACCGCGGCAAAGTTGTGCTGATTGATCTTTGGAGTTCCTGGTGTTCCTCCTGTCCGGAACAATTTGCCGCTTACCAGGACATTAAGGCCTTGCGGCAAAAATATCCCGACGATCTGGAGATTCTGTTTGTTTCCATTGATGCTCCGGACGATCGTGCTGCCTGGCATCGGGATATTTATCGACACGAACTTACCTTCGGAAAGCATTTACTGGCTACGGGTGATCTGTTGGTACAGGTTGAAGACCGTATGGCCGAACGCTACGCCGTACCCAATTATTTGATTGTAGACCGCAAAGGACAATTGTTGACAAATAAAGGCCCTCTGCCGACGGAAGGGAATAAGCTGGAAAAAATACTGAAGGAGCTGATTAAGTTGTAGGGATTAACCTGGATGGCAGCTTTATTAAGGGGCGAAAACCACACACTTCTCTCCTTTGTTACCATGGCATGCAAAAGACAGTAGATAATATTCGGCTATTTATTCGGGTGCGGCGAGTGTTGTCCATTTTTGGGATTATTCTCTACCCGGTTGTCCTCTGGAGTTTACGCCCCTCTTATACTGGTGATAATCCGGTAATACTTATCGTATTGGGTTCTTTACCGCATTATTTGGCGGGCTTTTTGTTGCCTTTATCGGCCTTAAAGCCCGAG
>Ga0209938_1000773_pt1 | contig 17385 bp, 16 predicted proteins | sample SalPonR2_C_D1_MG_FD_185708 | JGI IMG/M metagenome (GOLD analysis project Ga0209938, IMG submission 185708) | Salt pond soil microbial communities from South San Francisco under conditions of wetland restoration - Salt Pond MetaG R2_C_D1_MG... ... | reverse complement strand
CCTCGGCAACCTCGTGACAATCGAGACAGGTCACGCCTTCCTCGGCGTGATGACTGCTGCGCCAGTCGGCCACCATGGCAGGCTGATTTCGATCATGACAATCGATGCAGCGCTGCTCGAGTTCGGAAAGCTCCTGAGCGAAGGCGCCGGAAGATATCCCGGCAAGCAGCAACATTGAGGATACGAACGCAATTCGATTGGGCTTCATTGATTTCTTCCCGCTCGGATTTATATTTCAGCTTACGCCCGAATCGGAAAAATGTCAAAAAATGATATAGAACAATAACTTAATAGATATTTAGAATCAGTTTAAAAACTGCATGTATTCGCATTCAAGCCTGGCGAAAATCGGCGCGGATTCATTTGAAGGACTTGTTCAAGCCTCCGATCCCTGCCTCTGAAACCCGACTTCAGCCGCTAAGCCCTCAGTCCTCGTTCTCGTCCATGGCGGCGTAGTAGTCGAGAACCCGATTGATGTGTTCATTCGGCTTGCGACGATCAAGCTGCCTGGCAATTCGACGCTGCTGGAATTCGATCGATCGTGTCCGGGCCATTTGTAGATCCGGGCGCGGAACAGGCTTTTGCCAGGCTTCGAGAACTGCGACCGCATCGTCGCTACCCCAGCGTGCGGCGCGTCGATAAAGCGATTCCGCTTCGATCGTTTCAGCTACCGCCAGTTTCAGCGCACCGAGTTCGAGCATGGAGGGAACGAATTCCCGGGCAACCGCCCGCTCCCACCAACGGGCGGCCGTCTGCAAGTCTCCCTCGGCCTTGTGGAGCACACCGAGATTGTGCTGGGCATGCACGTTGCCGTCTTCGGCGAGCGGTTTCCACTGTGCTTCGGCAGCCGAAAGATCGCCGTCGTGGAACGCTTCGACGCCCTTGACCAGCGGAGCAGTTCCGCAACCAGAAAGAAAACCCGAGATAAAAACAAGCGCGAACCCTGCTGTAACCGCCCTGATCATGCCCGACTCCTATTCGGTCTCCTGGAACCAAGGTACCAGCAACAGAGCCGCCGATCAATTTCAGCCGCCCGTCATGAACCACCCCCGAAACAGTCACGAAAAACACTTGATGGCCTTGTGAAACGGATCACCGGCGTTGCTGGCGTTCGATGTTCTCCCGGCGCCGCTTGACGCCCATGAGCTTGGGTGCTTCGGCCTTGATGCTGACCCACGGCGCACCGGCGATCAGGCCCGGCGGTGCCAGCCAGACTAGTCCTGCTACCAGGACAACGATCAGAATCTCTGCGACAAAGCTGTCGTGCTGGAACAGCCTGGATGACAGCCAGGGGCCGAACGCGGCCAGAACGGCAGCCAGGGTAGTCCACGCACCCGTAGCCACGGCCTTGAGTCGATAGCCGCAGACCTGACAATCGAGTTTCTCGCCGCGGTAAAGCTCACTGACCTCCAGCGGATGCAGGCGCGTAAGGCAGTTCGTACAGGCCTCGGGCTTGTCCATTGAATTAGTCTAACAACCATGGCTTGTGCGAATGCAAAACCCTATCGAAGGCATCTTTCAGTCCATAGAGGCCGACCGTAGAGGCCGATACTCAACCAGTATGTATAGTAGATTCGGCCATGTTTCTCCCGGCAGCCAAAATCAGACCGTTTATGGGCCTCGCAGGCTCGGTGCAATCGAAGATGAAATCACCGAACTTGCCGCGAATATCCGCGCCGCCTGCTATAGACTGCCGGAACGGCTGCACAAGTTCGATGAACGCGAGTGCTGCGGCGGGTCCGAACTCCGCTGGCGCCATCCAACAGTTGCGTCAATTCGCGGCACCAGATCGCGGTACTGCCCGGCAAAGCAGCGTTTCCAGGTCGCGTGCTCGGTTTTTCAATCTTCATACTGTTTTCTTCTAGATTACCTCGTTGGTGAATGAAACAAGCGAGATCCATTGGTTTTCTCTGGAAATCAGGTAACGGGGGGCTTATCCTTCGTATACGCGCCGGTCCTGTACCGGCTTCGTCATTCGCGAGGAGAAACGACAACCATGATTGCCCAACGCTCGATGCTGCGCCTTTTCTGCACGGCCCTGCTGGCCCTGTCGCTGGCACCCACCCTCCATGCCGACGACTTTTCCACCGCGCTGGAGCGCGGCACGCTGCGGGTCGGCGTGTCGCTGTTCACGCCCTGGACCTTGCGCGACCCGGACGGTGAATTGCGAGGCTTCGAAATTGATGTAGCCCGCCAACTCGCCGGCGACATGGGCCTGGAGCCCGAGTTTCAGGTTTATGAATGGGATCGCATCATCAACGCGCTGCTGGCCGGCGAGATCGACGTGATCGCAGCGGGCATGGGCATCACGCCCGCGAGGGCGCTGCAGATCGCGTTCTCGGATCCGTATTCAGCCTCCGGCGTTACTTTGCTGGTGCATACCGCCAATACCGAGTCGGTCTCGCGGCTCGTCGACCTGGACCGCGCGGATTACACGGTCGCTTCGGTGACCGATACGCTGGGCGACAGCGTCGCCGGGCAGGTCTTCGAACATGCCGAGCGCCGGCGTTTCGCAACCAGCGAAGAAGCCGAGGCGGCGCTGCTCGCCGGAGACATCGATGCCTATGTGGTGAGTTCGCCCGAAGCCCGTTTCCTCGCATTCGATCACCCGGACACGCTGGACATCCCGCTGGGCGAACCACTGCTGGTCGTACAAGCCGGTTTCGCGGTAGCACCGGGCGAACAGCGCTTGCTGAACTTCCTCGACGCATGGATCACGCACCAGCGCGCCAGCCGCTGGCTGGAAGCGGTCTACGAGCGATGGTTCGCGACCACCGCGTGGAAGAACGGGAACGATTCGTGACCGCTCTGGCCCGATTCCCGGTCCTGCCCGCCGCGGTCGCTTCGGCGCTCGTTCTTTCCGTAGCGTTCGCACAGACCGGAGAGGACGAGGCGGACCGCAGCGCGCTTGAACAGCCCATTCAATTGCCCACCATACGCGTCGAGGCCGTGCGCGAGCAGATCCGCGAGATCGGAGAGCAATGGCGCGTCGATCCCGTCGATCCCGTCGACGCGGATCGATGGCGCGAAAGCGACCGCGCCGAGCGTCCGGGCCGCATGGTCTGGGGATACGATTCGGTGCACGAGATGCGCCGGGTCGAGCGTGAATGGCTGGATCCCGACCCTCACCCGGAACTCAACCAGACACGTCCGGTGACAATTTTCAAGATCCGTGGGTGATCGCGGCAGACCCGACTTCGAATTCGCACGAACAGCAGAACCGAGCCATCCAACAGCAGAACGCTCGACGGTGACGTTTAAAGTATCGCCGACATGTTCCATATTGCGCCTAAGGATTTAACTAAGCGACGCCCGTAAGCATGTCTGGTGGCAGGCCGCGCAGCCCGCAACGCCCATTGACCGGCCTGGCATGCCTATCCAGAAGCATTTTTAAGACTCGTTTTACTGATGATCTTTGGTAGTTGCGACGCAAACCACTCTCTCTCTTCGGTCCCGAATTCGGTTTTACGTCCATTCAGTCTGTAGTTATAGATAACAGATGTCCCGGACCTTTTAATGATGAGCTGCCGCCGTCCCGAGGTATCCGACGTTACCAATTCAATGCGCGCGCCTTCCGGAAGATGGACCAGATCTGTTCTTTCCGGGTTAAATCTTATTTGATGCTTGATGAGTTTATTAGGCGCAGTAATTTTAAGAAAAAATTCGTCTTCATCTATTATTTGCCGGTGCCCGGATAGCGTTATACAAGCAGAGAGTGACAAGATAAAGCTCGCTGGCATGATAAATCGAAACCAATTACTGACTACCATCCTTTTACCTTTTTGGCTAAAGCCGCTTCTCAGGATACTTGTTCTTGCCGACAGGCATAAACTAAAGCTGAGTATCGCGCCGTTTAGGAGCCTCCCTCTCGAACGCCGCGCTGGACAACGTCGCTCAGATAGTCACCGGCGCAACCAGTGCTCCCAGGCTCAGTCGCCATGCTGCAGGGTGATGACGACATTACCCTTCTTGCGCCCGGTGTCGACGTAGCGATGGGCTTCGGCGATCTGCTCGAACGGATAGCGCCGATCGATAACCGGCTTGAATTCTCCTGCCTCAGCCAGCCCTCCGAGAAAACGCAAATCGTCCGCGCGCCCGGCCGCCGGTCCAGCAATGACTTTCTTGTTGCTCGTCATGGACACCCATGGAATCTGAAGCATGTCCGGCAGCCCACCTAAAACCACGAGAAGGCGGCCGCTCTCTTTCAACGAAGCTTTGCTGCGTGAGTAAGGGGCCGTGCCGGCGGTATCCATAATGACATCATAGGTTTCGCCGTTCTGCGTGAAGTCTTCTTTGGCGTAGTCGATGACATGACTGGCGCCCAGAGACCTTACCAATTTGACGTTCGCCGTACTGCATAATCCGGTTACGTCGGCGCCGAAGTGTTTGGCAAGCTGCACCGCCGCCGTGCCTACCGCTCCTGATGCGCCGTTAACGAGCAGCTTTTCCCCGCTCCGAAGCTTTCCTGTTCTAAAGAAATCCAGCGCTGTTGTCCCGCCAAAAGACAGTGCGACGGTTTCATCGAAGGTCAGATTGCGTGGTTTCAATGCCACAGCCCCGTCTTCAGGCATGCATTTGTACTCCGCATGACAACCCATACCGCTATCGCTCAATGCGAAGACCTGGTCTCCAACCGTGAATTTGCTTACATCCTTGCCGACCGATTCAACTTCTCCGGCAATCTCTACCCCTAGTATCCGTTGCCTTGGCTTCGAGATTCCAAAAACCAGACGTGAGACAAATCCGAAACCGAAAGGCATATTGATACTTCGCAGCCTGCAATCCCCGGATGTTACCGTGGTTGCGTGCGTCTTTATCAGGAGTTCGTTTTGCTTGGGAATGGGCTTCTCCACCTCCTTCAATCGAAGGACATCGGGCGGCCCGTATGTTTCATACACGATTGCTTTCACTTCGCCATCCAGATTCAATTTAATTCGCGGTCTCGCGCGTTGCCCAACGTCTGCCGCAGCCGACGCGGCCACAAACAAGCCTGGCTTTGCCGGCCTGAACGGCTGCGCAGATCCGGTTTAAGGCTTTGTGTGGTTACTTGCTGTACCTCTGAGATATGTGATTTCGAAAGTACGCGACCGCGTAAGATTGCTCAATATGCCGATTGGCATATCCGTTGCTCGTAGAAACTGTGAATTGCCGGCCTACAGAACGCACAACAATAAAACTAATCGCCGCCTTTTCCGTCGTCCGAATCGAGTGGCTCGTTTTAGAGGCCGAGAGGCGAGTCCTTGGATGATGCTGCTATCTCCTCGGCAAGTCGGAGGAAATCGTCTCCGTCAGCAGATAGACCGTAGGTGTAGCCTCGGATGCGGCGGCGTAGGGGCTTTATAACTTCAAAATGGTCGACGAAAACGCCGAGTATTGGATATCGGGGTTGAAGTTTCAGTTGCGGGCAAGCAAAGCGCGAATGTCTAGCCCCTGATCGGCGCCCCGGCCCGCCACGGATCGCTGGGGCCGATGACGCGGCCGGCGCCGGCGCCCGGTTCGCCCGGGCCCTTGCGGAAGGTGGTCAGCACAATCGCAAGCAGCCACATCGCGCAGGCAAAATCGATGGCCGTCGCGCCGTAGTAGATGCCGGAGATGCCGACCACCGGCGGAACGAGCAGCATGACGGGGACGTACAGGAACAACTGACGGGTGACCGAGACCATGGTGGCCTTGCCGGGCTGTTCTATGGCCGGCAGCAGGCTCAGCGCGGTGAATACCAGCGGCAGTACCGGCAGCACCAGGATCAGCACGCGGAAGCGGCCCAGGTCCAGGTCGCTGAACTCGACGCCCGGCAGCATCACCGACAGTGTGGCTTCCGGATTAAGGCCCATGAACACCCAGATCGGAAACACCATCAGCGTGCCGGCGCCGACGAACACCCAGTAGTGGAGCTTGACTCGATCCCATCGGCCGGCGCCGTAGTTGATGCCGGCGACAGGCTGGAAGGCGCGCATGAGCCCGAATAAAGGCGTCAGCATGAACAGCAGCACGCGCCAGGCCGCGCCGTAGAAGGCGATGTCGTCCTCGGTGCCGATGCGCGCGAGCATGTTGAAGACAACAATCGCCTGCACGATGCCCATCGACGACGAGATCATCGCCGGCACGCCGAACTTCGCGATGCGCCCGGCCAGAATTTTCGGCAGGCCGATGTGGCGGGCATCGACTTCGTAGCTGGCCTTGCCGCGGGCGAACCGCAGCCAGACCAGGCCGCCGCCGAGCAGCGCGCCGGCATTGGTGGCCCAGGCCGCGCCGGCCACGCCCCAGTCGAACACGGCGATGAAAAGTGGCGTCAGAACGAGGTTGGCCGCCAGCCCGGTGGCCATGTACTTGGCCGCCAGCGTCATCTTGCCCTCGCCCCTCAGCAGCATGTTCAGCGTGAGTCCGCCGATCGCGGCGAAGCCGCCGAGCGCGTGCGCGCGCAGGTAATCGGACGCGATCGGGACCAGGTCGCCGCGGGCGCCCATGCCCTGCACTAGCATCTCGGTGAATCCCGCGCCCAGCAGCGCGTACAGCGCCGAGACGACGAGTGCAATGCCCAGACAGGTGCCGGGCAGTTTGAGCAACGTGTCCTGGTCGCCTTTTCCGATGGCAATGGAAAGCACAACCCCGCCGCCGATACCGGCCAGCGAGCCGAGTCCCAACGTGACCTGGGTGACCGGGAAAGCAAGCGACACCCCGGCCAGCGCCTGCTGGCCCAGCAGCTGACCGATGTAGACCGCGTCCATGACCGAGTTGAGGCCGAACATCAGCATCATCATCACGGCCGGCACCGCCATCGCGCGCAGCACGCGCAACGGATGCGCTTCCAGGATCAGCCCGGCGTGCGGATCGCGCGCCCCGGCGGTCATTTCGCGACCGACACCGCGAGTACGACTACACGTACACGCAAAAGACTTGCCTTGCGCGTCCGATCATTCGAGAAACCGGTGTTCGATGATCCGCAGGCGGGATCGCAGGTGTTCAACTTCGCGCAGCAGGTCCAGCACCAGCGGCAGACTTTCGGTGTTGAGTTCAAGATCTCGCTGCAGGCGCCGGGCGCGCCGGGCGCGCTCGATCTGGCCGGGCGCGAACTGCCATTCGCCAAGGCGTTCGCCGGAGGGCTGCACGACGCCTTCGGCGACCCATTCGCAGACCACCTCGGTATGCAGTTCGAGAATGCTGCAGACCTGGTGTAGCGTCAGTGCCTCGGGTTCGCCGGCGTCAATGGCTTCGATGGGTGCCCGTTGCTCGTTCATCGCTTCGCCTCCATGCCACTGCGCGGGTCGAATTCGAAGGTATCACGCTGCTGTTCGTATAGTTTTCGCTGCTTTTCATTGGCTGGCTTCGGCGCCACGATCTTGAGCAGCACGTACTGGTCGCCCGGCGGCTTGCCGGGGAGCCCTCGGCCCTTCAGGCGCAGCCGCTGGCCCGACGTGGCGCCGGCCGGGATATTCATCTCGACCTGTCCCGCCAGCGTCGGTACCGCCACCTTCGCACCCAGCGCGGCTTCCCACGGCGCGATCGGCAGCGTCAGGTGCACGTTTTTGCCGTCGACCTCGAACAGCCGGTGCGGGGTGATGTGAATTTCCAGATAGAGGTCGCCGGCCGGCGCGCCGCCAGGGCCGGGATCGCCCTTGCCGGCCAGCCGGATCTGGCGACCCTCGGTCATGCCGGCCGGAATCCTGACATCCATGCTCCGGACCTTGCGCTGTAGCGAGCCATCGGCCGCGCGCTCGGGCCGTTCCAGGCTGATCCGCCGGGTGCCGCCGGCCCACGCGGTTTCGAGATCGATTTCCACTCGTGCGCGGACGTCGGCGCCCTTGTGCGCCCGACGCTGTCGCCCGCCACCGCCGAACAGGGTTTCGAAGAAATCGCTGAAGCCACCGGCGTCCTCGGCGCGGAATCCACCGCCACCGCCAAAACCAGAGAAATCGAACCCGGCGCCGTCGCCTTGCTGACTCCAGCCCGGCGGCGGGCGGAACTCCTGGCCGCCTTGCCAGCCGCCCTTGCGAAGTTGATCGTACTCCTCGCGCTTGGCCGGATCCTTGAGCACTTCGTAGGCCTCACCGACTTCCTTGAAGCGATCCTCGGCGTTCGGATCATCGCTGACGTCGGGATGGTATTTGCGCGCCAGCTTGCGATAGGCGCGCTTGATCTCGTCGGCGCCGGCCTCGGGCGCCACGCCCATGATCTTGTAATAATCCTTGAATTCCATGCCTGCAACTCTACTCGGTAGCCGGCACTGAAATGGGGGCGAGCGGCATGTTTTTCATCCGTACGGGCAAATCAAAGGCGGCCTCGCGCAGAGACGCGAAGGCGCAGAGGAAAAGCAAAATCAAAGTCAAGCCAGCTCTCGCCAAGGCGCGAAGGCGCGAAGGAAAATCGAAAGAAAACTGTGCTCACGCATTCTGCCTTGCTCAGCGTCTCTGCGCCTTTGCGCGAGCAAGCTTGTGACTGGCTCTTCCTTCGCGCCTTTGCGTCTTGACGAGAGCTGGTTTGCCTTTGACTTCGATTCCGATAACGACTTCAGCTCTTCGCGCGCCGGAGTTTTTCCCAGTAGGCCAGGCGGCGGTTGATGTCGCGTTCGAAGCCTCGCTCGACCGGCTTGTAGAAGTGCTGCCGCGGCATGGACTCGGGGAAGCAGTTCTGGCCCGAAAAGCCGTGCTCGGTGTCGTGGTCGTAGACGTAGCCTTCGCCGTAGCCGAGTTCCTTCATCATCTTCGTCGGCGCGTTGAGGATATTGGCCGGCGGCGGCAGCGAACCGTAGCGTTTCGCAGCGCGGGCAGCGGCTTTTTCGGCGGTGTAGACCGCATTCGATTTCGGCGCGGTCGAAAGGTAGATCACCGCCTGGACCACGGCCAGTTCGCCTTCGGGACTGCCAAGATACTCATGAGCGTCGCGCGCGGCCAGCGCCTGCACCAGCGCGTTGGGGTCGGCCAGGCCGACGTCCTCGCTGGCAAAGCGCATCAGCCGGCGCATGATGTACTTGACGTCTTCGCCGCCGGCGAACATGCGCGCCAGCCAGTAGAGCGAGGCATCCACGTCCGAGGCGCGCATGGCCTTGTGCAGCGCCGAGATCAGATTGTAGTGCTGGTCGCCGGCGCGATCGTGGCCGGGCGAACGCTGCTGGGTCAGGCGCAGCAGCGCGTCGGTATCCATGGGCTTGTCCGGGTCGGCCAGATCGACAATGGTTTCGATCGTGTTGATCAGATACCGGCCGTCGCCGTCGGCCAGCGAAATCAGCGTCGCACGGGCCGGCTCGGTCAACGGAAGCGTGCGGCCGATGTGGCATTCGGCGCGCGCGACAAGCTTTTTCAGCGCCTCCTCGCCCAGCCGTTCGACCGTCAGCACCTTGAGCCGGGAAAGCAAAGCGCCGTTGAGTTCGAACGACGGGTTCTCGGTAGTCGCGCCGACCAGCACGACCGTGCCGTCCTCGACCACCGGCAGAAAGCTGTCCTGCTGGGCCCGGTTGAAGCGATGGATCTCGTCGACGAACAACAGCGTGCCCTGCCCCGCCTCAAGACGCTTGCGCGCGGCCGTGAAGACCTTCTTGAGATCCGCCACGCCGGAGAAGATCGCGGAAAGCTGCTCGAAATGCAGATCGCTGACGCCGGCCAAGAGCCGGGCCAGCGTGGTCTTGCCGGAACCGGGCGGCCCCCAGAACACCAGCGGCAGCACCCGTCCAGCGTCGATCATCTTCCTTAAAGGGCCGTCTTCGCCCAGCAGGTGATCCTGCCCGACGACCTCGTCGAACGATTTGGGGCGCAGCAGATCGGCCAGCGGTCGATTGCCACGGCGAGTCGGGCTGGCCGGCGATTCGGCAGGGGTCATGTTGCGCGATTCAGGCGGTCACGCCGCCGGTGGCGGTCAAAGCGTGAGCGTTGGACGATCCGACTCCAGCATGCCGGCCAGCTCGGAGGCGATCCGGCTCTGGGCCTGTTCGCCCTCGGCGGTTTCCTGGAACTGGACGCCGACGCCGGAGTTGCCGGCCGCCTTGGATGTGCCGTGCGGGGTCAGCCATGCGACGCGGCCGGGAATCGCCATACGCTCTTCACCCATCATCGTCAGCAGCACCAGCACTTCGTCGCCGAGTCGAAAGCGCTTGCGCGTGGGAACGAAAAGCCCGCCGTTGAGCAGAAACGGCATATAGCAGCGGTACAGCTCCTGCTTGTCGTTGATGCTGTGCGAAAGAATTCCTTTCTGTGCCATGACTTGCCGCCGTCGAATCGGATGTACGTTGTTGAAGTGTACCGGAAACCTGTGCCTTGTCGCCAGACCCGGAGGTTGGCCCGAGAACGACACAAAGTCGGTATGGGCTCCCGAAAGAAGCGTGCATCGGCCCAGCTCAACGCCCGTAAGCCGACATCCATGGCCGGTGAAACGTCGAATTACGCTGCGCTAACCCGACCTGTGGATCCGGGCGGGTCCCGGGTGCGAGAGCTTGCGCCATTCGGTGAGCCAGGATTTCATCAGCCAGTCATGCCGCACGGGCCGGCCGGCCAACCGGGTGCCTTCCAGCGCCTGCTTCCAGCATTGTTCCAGCACAGGCGCTGCACCTGCGGCCGGCATCGGGGCGTCGGCCAACACGCCTGGCGGGCCGGCCAGCGCGCCGTGCAGCCACAGCTGGCTGAAACGGGCCAGCCATCTCCAGCTCTCCGCGGGCGTCTCGCGCCATTGCGCCACCAACGCGGCCTCATCCGCGTCGCCCGAAATCATGCCGACCAGCCCGTCGCGAATCGCCAGCCCCAGTTCCAGCCCGACGCCCGTCAGCCATTCGTCGGCCAGCAGCGGCGCGCCATCGGCCAGATCCAGGGCCAGCTCGCACTCGGCGTGGTCGCGGTCAGCGTGACGGTCGCAAAGCCAGTCCAGCGCGGCGGACTTGTCGGGCACCGCGACATAGCGTCGCTGGCAGCGGCTGGTCACGGTCACCGGCAGCCGGTCTTCGTTGTCGGTGACCAGTACCAGCCAGACCTCGCCGGAAGGCTCCTCCAGCGTCTTGAGCAGCGCGTTGGCTGCGTTTCGATTGAGGCGGTCGGCAGGAATTATCAGCCCGATGCGCCGACTGCCCACCGACGGGGTCAGCCCGAGCGATGCGATGAAGTCGCGCACCTGATCGACGAGAATTTCGTTCTTGTCCTCGAGCAGTTCCAGCCGGAAAAGATCCGGATGTCCGCCGGTTTCGATCAGGCTGCAGGAATGACAGCTGCCGCACGGCTGGCCATCGGCCGGCTGCAGGCACAGGATTCGCCGAACCAGCCATTCGGCCAGCGCGCGCTTGCCGACGCCGGGCGAGCCCAGAAACATCGGCGCGTGACCCAGCCGCTCCTCGCTCAGCGCCTGATTCAGCGCTTCACGCTCGACGTCCAGCCACGGGTGCGGATTGATTGTGCGCGCGGTCATGCCAGACGTTCCGCCAGGCACTTGCGAATTTCTGCGGCCACCGCTTCGATGTCCTGCGTGGCATCGATCACCGCGTAGCGGTCCGGGTGCGCCCGGGCGCGCTCCAGATAAGCCTGGCGCACGCGCTCCAGAAACGCGACGCGACTGCCCTCGAATCGGTCGGGGCCGCCGCGGCGGCGCTTGATGCGCTCCAGGCCAACCTTCACCGGGACGTCCAGCACCACTACCAGGTCGGGCTGCAGTTTCGGGTGCACCAGGCCGGCCAGCAGCGCCACCGGTTCGGGGCCCAGTTCTCGCCCGCCGCCCTGGTAGGCGTAGCTGGCGTCGGTGAAGCGGTCGCAGATCACGTCGATGCCGTCGGCCAGCGCCGGTTCGATCACGTCGACGACATTCTCGCGCCGGGCGGCGAACATCAGCAGCAATTCGGTCACAGGATCGATCTCGCCGGTCTGGGGGTCGAGCAGCAGCTTGCGGATCTTTTCCGCAAAAGGCGTGCCGCCGGGCTCGCGCGTGACCAGCGACCGCCGCCCCCGCCCGTCGAGCCAACCGGTCACGACTTTCAGTGCGGTCGATTTGCCGGCGCCCTCGCCGCCCTCGAGGCAGATCATCTTTCCTTTCATTCGCGTCCCAGGATGTAGCGCGCCACGGCGCGGTTGTGCTCGGCGAGCGTAGCCGAAAAATGATGGGTGCCGTCGCCGCGGGCCACGAAATACAGCGCGTCGCCGTCGGCCGGATTCGCCGCGGCCATGATCGAGGCGTTGCCCGGCAGGGCTATAGGCGTCGGCGGCAGGCCGTGGCGGGTGTAGGTATTCCAGGGGTGGTCGGTTCTCAGGTGCACCCGACGAATGCGGCCGTCGAACTCGCCGGTAATGCCGTAGACCACGGTTGGATCGGTCTGCAGGCGCATCCCGCGCTCGAGTCGACGCACGAAAACACCGGCCACCTGCGACCGTTCTTCGGCGACCACGGCTTCCAGTTCCACCAGCGAGGCCATGACCAGCAATTCTTCCGGGGTTTCAATGGGAAGATTCGACGCGCGCGCTTCCCAGGCCGCCGCAAGCGCATCGCGCATGGCGCGGTGTGCGCGCGCGAGCAGATCCAGGTCACTGTCGCCGCGCACAAACTGGTAGGTTTCGGGCAGGAACCAGCCTTCGGCGAAGCAGTCGGGGCATCCCAGCCTTACCATCAGCGCCTGCGGCGCGACGTCCGCGGCCTCCGAGCGCAGACGCGAATCTCGCGCGAGTTCATCTCTCAGCCGCGCGAGGTTCCAGCCTTCGACGATGGTGAAGCTGTGCCGAACCACATCGCCCTGGTCGAGCCGGGCGAGGAGTGCGCCAGGCGACTCACCGGCCTGAAGGCGATACTCGCCGGCCTTGATCACGGGCTGCTCGATTCGAGCCAGCAGCCGCCAGTGCCATCCAGGCTTCGCCAGCCCCAGCTGATCCAGCCGTGCGACCAGCGATCCCAGCGTATCTCCGGGGCGAATCCAGACCGTCCCAGCCCCGGAATCCATCATTGGAGAATCCGTGAATCGGCTGTAGTCGCGCCATGCCCAGACCGCCATGACGGCAGCAGAAATTAAAACGATAGCTATAAATATCAATATTTTATGAATCATTCTTCAACTTCTTTCCGCCACCGCTGCTGCCATTCCGGAATCCGCTTGTCGCGCACCAGGGTTCGCCCGTCCAGCGAGCGGATCGGGCACGGCCCGCGCACCGAGTTTATCACCCAGAGGGCGTCTTCCCCGGTGAGCTCGGCGGCGGCGAAAGGCCGCTCCTGAAGATTCGAGCCCGCGTGCCTGCGCAGCCATTCCAGCCCTACGCCGGCGACTGCCGCCGGGTGCGGCCCGGGTGCGATCAGGCGGTCGCCGCGAACAACGACGATGTTGCCGGCCAGACCCTCGACGATCATGCCGGCCGAATCGAGTACCAGCGCTTCGCCGGCCTCGTGACTGGCGCACTCGGCGCCGATCAGGACCTGCTCGAGCCGATTCATGTGCTTGAGGCGGCCAAGGACATTGGCGTCTAGCCGAATTGCGCTGGTGTGCATGTCCAGACCGGCGGTGCGCTGAGATTCCAGGCTATCCGGTATTGCGCGCCGCATCAGGATTCGGGTGGGCTCGGGACGCTCCGGCGGAAAATAGGCTCGTCCGCCGCTGCCGCGGGTGATCGCTATGCGAATCACCGCGCTGTTGCCGTTGCCCAGCAGTTCGTGGCACTCGGCGGCCAGCAGATCGATATCCGGCTGCGGCAGTGCCAGTCGCCGGCAACCGGCAACAAGACGCGCCATGTGCAGCGACCAAAGCGCGCTGCGGCCGTGATGAAACACGATGGTCTCGAACAGGCCGTCGCCGTAGAGCAGGCCGCGATCGGTGGGGACGACCAGCGCGTCGGGTTCGCCGTTGACCAGCCAGCGGGTCATGGGACGACACTCACGGATTCAGGGCGCGCATGAGTCCGCGCGTCATCATGGATTCAGGGCGCGCATGAGTCCGCGCGCCTTGGCCTCGGTTTCGGCCAGCTCGGCGGCCGGCTCGGAGTCGGCCACGATGCCGGCGCCCGTGCGGAAACGGATGCCGCGGTCGGAAACCAGCATGCTCCTGATCAGGATGTTGAGATCCATGTGCCCGTCCAGCCCCAGGTATCCCATGGAGCCGGTGTAGAAGCCGCGGCCGGCGGTCTCGAGTTCTGCAATTATTTCCATGCAACGCACCTTGGGGCAACCCGTGATGGTGCCACCCGGAAAACAGGCCCGGATCACGTCGGCCGGGGATACATCCTCGCGCAGCTGCCCGCAGATATTGGAAACGATATGGTGAACGTGGGTATAACTCTCGACAATCATCAGTTCATCGACCTCCACCGTGCCCGGCACGCAGATCCGGCCGAGATCGTTGCGCTCGAGGTCGATGAGCATGATGTGCTCGGCGCGTTCCTTGGGATGCGCCAGCAGTTCCGACGACAGCGCGCGATCGCGCTCGGGCGAGTCGCCCCTGGGACGGGTCCCGGCGATGGGCCGGGCCTCGATGACGCGCCCGTGAACCGACACCAGCCTCTCCGGGGAAGACGACAGCAGCGTACCGCCGGGAAGCCGGGCCAACCCGGCGAAAGGGGCCGGATTGCTGGCCGACAGGCGCCGGTAGACCTCGACCGGGTCCGGCGCGGTCTCGGTCAGGCCGTGCCAGGCGCGCGACAGATTGGCCTGGAACACGTCGCCGGCCAGGATATAGTCGCGAATCCGCTCGACGCCGCGCATGAAGCGCCCGCCGTCGTCGGGGCGCATAACGGGTAATTCCAGATCGTCTGCCGAATCCGGCAACGAGCCGGCACCGGCAGCTTCCTCCACGACTGTCGCAAGCAGTTCCGGCGACTCGGCCACTGCAAACGCGACACCGGTTTCGTGATCGAGAATCAAGGCCGCGTTGCAGCGCCTGGCAAATGCCTTCGGCGTGCCGTCGGGCACTTCTCGTGGACTCAGGCGTGGCTCGATTTCTCCGACAAGCTCATAGCCCAGGTAAACAAACCAGCCGCCTTCGAATGGAAGCCGGCCCGGCTGAGCGCACCTTTCGGATTCGAAGGCGCCATCCAGGCGGGGCAGGAACTCATCGATAGAATCCCTGAAGGCAACGATGGGTGGCTGGGCCGGATCGGCGCGCATGAGGATGGACCAGCGGCCGAGGCTTCCGCCCCGGCTGGCGCTGTCGAGCAGAAACGGCCAGGCGTCCGGATCGCTGCGATGAACGGCCAGCAGCTCGGGCCGTTCGGACAGTCGCAGATGGTGACTCACTCGAAGCGAGTGAACAGGACCGTGCCGTTGGTGCCTCCGAAGCCGAACGAATTCGAAATGGCCACGCGAATCGATTTCTCGCGCGCGCTGTCGGGTACCAGGTCGATACCCTTGCACGCCTCGTCGGGCTGTTCGATGTTGATGGTCGGCGGCACGATGCCGTGGTACAGGGCCAGGATGGTGAAGATGGCCTCCACTCCGCCGGCGGCACCAAGAAGGTGGCCCGTCATGGACTTGGTCGAGCTCACCATCAATGATTCGGCATGGTCACCGAAGGTTGCGCGCACGGCCTCGATCTCGGCACGATCACCGAGCATGGTCGAGGTCCCGTGGGCGTTGACGTAGTCGACTTCGGCAGTATCCAGACCGGCATCACGAATGGCCAACGCCATGCAACGTGCCGCACCCTGCCCGCGCTCTGGCGGCGACGTGATGTGGTGCGCGTCGCCCGACATGCCGTAGCCCTTGAGTTCGGCATAGATGCGCGCGCCGCGCTTGCGCGCGTGTTCCAGCTCTTCGAGCACCACGATACCCGCACCGTTGCCCAGCACGAAACCGTCACGGCCCTGGTCCCACGGCCGGCTCGCGCCTTCGGGATCGTCGTTGCGGGTCGAAAGTGCTCGGGCAGCACAGAAACCGCCCATGGCGGTCGGTGTTGTGCCGAATTCCGCCCCGCCGGCCACCATCACGTCAGCGTCACCGTAGGCGATCAGACGCGCGGCGTCGCCGATATTGTGCGTGCCGGTGGTGCACGCGGTCACGATCGAGATGTTGGGCCCTTGGTAGCCGTAGCGAATCGAGACATGACCGGCCACCATATTGATGATGCAACCCGGCACGAAAAACGGCGAAATGCGCCGCGGGCCGGAATCGACATAAGTCTGGTACGTGTCTTCGATCGTCTTGATGCCGCCGATCCCGGAGCCTATCGCGACCCCGAAGCGGGTCGGATCGTCGCGATTGTCGCCGCACTCGTCGCCGAAACTATCAGGCAAGCCGGCATCCTCTATGGCCTGAACCGCCGCCGCGATGCCGTAATGGATGAACGGATCGGATTTGCGCGCGTCCTTGGGCGCCAGATACTTCGAGGTGTCGAAATCCCTGATTTCCCCGGCAATCCTGCAGCTGAACTTTTCAGCATCGACCTCGGTCAGCGGACCAATCCCGCTGCGGCCGTTGACGATGCTGTCCCAGGCCGAGGATATATCGTTGCCAACCGGACTGACGCAGCCCAACCCGGTCACCACGATGCGGCGCTCACCCTGCATGTATCGATCCCGATCCGTGCATCATTGGCCGGCGACTTACTTGTCGACCGTGGACTTGACGTAGTCGACCGCCTGCTGAACCGTGGTGATCTTTTCCGCTTCCTCGTCGGGAATCTCGCACTCGAATTCTTCTTCAAGCGCCATCACGAGTTCTACCGTATCCAGGGAGTCGGCACCCAGGTCGTCGACGAACGAGGCGCTCGGCGTTACTTCTTCTTCCTTGACGCCAAGTTGTTCAACAACGATTTTCTTGACCCGTTCTTCAATGCTGCTCATCAGTCATTTCCTCTATGGGTTGAAGGAAGCGCGCACATTGTAGGTAACAAATGCCGCCGCTGCCAGTTTACCGGACAACCGGTTCCGAGTTGAAACAAGTTTAATTGTTCTTAAATGTTAAAAATCAAATAATTATAGCATTATCCTAGATTTCACGTCATGTACATTCCGCCGTTGACGTGGATCGTCTGGCCGGTAATGTAACCGGCCGCGGGACTCGCCAGCCAGGCGACTGTTGCAGCGATGTCGTCGGGCTGCCCGAGACGCCCAAGCGGAATGGTCTCCGTGAGCCGTTCGCGCTGCTGCTGGTCCAGCGCACGCGTCATGTCGGTATCGATGAAGCCGGGAGCGACGACATTCGCGGTGATGCCACGCGCCGCAATCTCCCGGGCGAGCGCGCGCGAGAACCCGGCGAGCCCGGCCTTGGCGGCGGCGTAGTTGGTCTGGCCCGGGTTGCCGCTGTAACCGACCACCGACGAGATGGACACAATCCGGCCGCCGCGCGCCTTGAGCATACCCTTCAGACAGGCCCGCGAAAGCCGCATCGCACCGGTCAGGTTGGTATCGAGCACTTCAAGCCAATCTTCATCCTTCAGCCGCATCAACAGCTGATCGCGCGTCACCGCTGCGTTGTTGACCAGAATCGTCGGCGCCGACGCCAGCGTGGTGATGG
>Ga0209938_1000759_pt1 | contig 17530 bp, 20 predicted proteins | sample SalPonR2_C_D1_MG_FD_185708 | JGI IMG/M metagenome (GOLD analysis project Ga0209938, IMG submission 185708) | Salt pond soil microbial communities from South San Francisco under conditions of wetland restoration - Salt Pond MetaG R2_C_D1_MG... ... | reverse complement strand
CGATCACGTCGTCGAAGGGCCGGCTGACCTCCTCGCCGCGGGTGTAGGGCACGACGCAGAAGCTGCAGTACTTGCTGCAACCTTCCATCACCGAGACGAAGGCCGTGGGTCCCGCGGCGCGCGGCGCCGGCAGGCGGTCGAATTTCTCGATTTCCGGGAAGGACACGTCCACCGAGGGCTGTCGCCGGCGACGCGCCTCGTCCAGCATGAGGGGCAGCCGGTGCAGCGTCTGGGGGCCGAACACAAGGTCCACGAAGGGCGCGCGCTCCAGGATGGCCTCGCCCTCCTGGCTGGCCACGCAGCCCCCCACGCCGATGACCACGCCCGGGCGCGCCTTTTTCAGCTCGCGCCAGCGCCCCAGCAGAGAAAACACTTTCTCCTGGGCCTTCTCACGTATCGAGCAGGTGTTCAGCAGCAGCAGGTCCGCTTCCTCCGGTACGGCCACGGGCTCGAAGCCGTGCGACGCGCGCAGCACGTCCGCCATCTTGGAGGAATCGTACTCGTTCATCTGGCAGCCGAAGGTGCGGATGAAGAGCTTGCCGCCGGGCTTGGTTTCTTGCATCGGTCGCACCCGCTAGAACGGGATGTCGTCCTCGAAGGGTTCTTCCTTGCGCGAACCGCCCGAGGCGGGCGCGCTGCCGCCGGAGGAAGAGGAGCGATAGTCGTCGCCGCCGCCCGCCGGGGCGCCGCCCCCGGGACGCCCGCCCAGCATCTGCATCTCGCGCCCGATGATCTCGGTCGTGTAGCGGTCGTTGCCTTCCTTGTCCTGCCACTTGTTGGTGCGGATCTGGCCCTCTATGTAGACCTGCGAGCCCTTGCGCAGGTACTCCCGCGCAACCTCCGCCAGGCGGTCGAACATCACCACGCGGTGCCACTCGGTTTCCTCGACGAAATCGCCGCTCTGGCGATCCTTGCGCTTTTCCGTGGTGGCGACGCGGATGTTGGTGACCGTCAGACCGCCCGGGGTGGTCCTCGATTCCGGATCCGCACCCAGGTTGCCCACCAGGATGACCTTGTTGATACCGCGTGCCATGTGCGTGACCTCGCTTTGGGAATGTGTTTGCAGGCCGATCTGGCCGGCATTCAAGAATAACTGACTAGTCTAGCCTGAACAGGGTCGAATCTCATCCACGCGACCCGGAAACCGGCCCTTGACGCCGGTCGAAAGCGTCCTGTCCGCGCGGCAGGCGCATCGCCCGCGTTTCTGCGTATAGTAATGAGTTCAGTCGAGCATACCGGTAGCCATGGACACGATCCGCATTCGCGGGGCCCGCACCCACAACCTCAAGACGGTGGACCTGGATCTGCCGCGCGACCGGCTGATCGTGGTCACCGGCCTGTCCGGCTCGGGCAAATCCTCGCTGGCTTTCGACACCATCTACGCGGAGGGCCAGCGGCGCTACGTGGAATCCTTGTCGGCCTACGCCCGCCAGTTCCTCTCGATGATGGAAAAACCCGACGTGGAGTCCATCGAGGGGCTCTCGCCGGCCATTTCCATCGAGCAGAAATCGACCTCCCACAACCCGCGCTCGACCGTGGGCACGGTCACGGAGATCTACGATTACCTGCGGCTGCTGTACGCGCGCGCCGGCACGCCCCGCTGCCCCCGGCACGGCGAGCGCCTCGAGGCGCAGACCGTCACGCAGATGGTCGACCAGGTGCTGGCGCTCCCGGAGGGGACGCGGCTGATCCTGCTCGCGCCGGTGATCCGCGACCGCAAGGGCGAGCACGCCCAGGTGATCGCCGAGCTGCGCGCGCAGGGCTTCATCCGCGCGCGCATCGACGGGGAGATCTTCGAGCTGGACGATCCGCCCGACCTGGACCTGCACCGCAAGCACACCATCGAGGCCGTGGTGGACCGCTTCCGCGCGCGGCCGGACATGCAGCTGCGCCTGGCGGAGTCGTTCGAGACCGCGCTCAAGCTCGCGGACGGCATGGCCACCATTGCCTTCATGGACGAGCCCGCGCGGACGCCGATGGTGTTTTCCGACCGCTTCGCCTGCCCGGTGTGCGGCTACAGCATCCCGCAGCTCGAGCCGCGGCTGTTCTCCTTCAACAACCCGGCGGGCGCCTGCCCCACCTGCGACGGCCTGGGCGTGCAGCAGTTCTTCGATCCGGAGCGCGTGGCGGCGCATCCGCACCTGTCGCTGGCCGGCGGCGCGGTGCGCGGCTGGGACCGGCGCAATGCCTATTATTTCCAGCTGGTGCGCAGTCTCGCAGAGCATTACGACTTCGACGTGGAAACGCCCTTCGAGCAGCTGCCCGCGCGCATCCGCAAGATCGTGCTGTACGGCTCGGGCAAGGAAGATATCGCGTTTTCCTATTTCAACGGCCGCGGCGGCGTCACGCGGCGCAAGCATCGCTTCGAGGGCATCATCCCCAACATGCAGCGGCGCTACCGCGAGACCGAGTCCGGCGCGGTGCGCGACGAGCTGTCCAAGTACCTGGGCACGCATCCCTGCCCGAGTTGCGGGGGCACGCGGCTGAACGAGGCCGCGCGCAACGTGTTCGTCGCGGAGCGCGGCCTGGCGGAGGTGACGGCCACGGCGGTCGGCGAGGCGCTGGCCTTCTTCGCCGCGCTGGCGCTGCCCGGGTGGCGCGGCGAGGTCGCCCGCAAGATCGTCAAGGAGATCCAGGACCGGCTGCAGTTCCTGGTGGACGTGGGGCTGGACTACCTGACGCTGGACCGCAGCGCCGAGACCCTGTCCGGCGGCGAGGCCCAGCGCATCCGGCTGGCGAGCCAGATCGGCTCCGGGCTGGTCGGCGTCATGTACATCCTCGACGAGCCCTCCATAGGACTGCACCAGCGCGACAACCGGCGCCTGCTGAACACGCTGCTGCACCTGCGGGACCTGGGCAACACCGTGATCGTGGTGGAGCACGACGAGGAAGCCATCGCCACGGCCGACCACATCGTGGACATCGGCCCGGGCGCCGGCGTGCACGGCGGGCGCATCGTGGCGCAGGGCGAGCCGGCCGACATCATGGCCAGCCCGGACTCGCTGACCGGCGACTACCTCGCCGGGCGCCGCAGCATCGCCGTCCCCGCGAAGCGCACGCCGCGTCGCAAGGGCGAGGACATCGTGATTCGCGAGGCGCGCGGCAACAACCTGCAGGGCCTGGACGTGGCGGTCCCCATCGGCCTGCTGACCTGCGTGACCGGCGTGTCGGGCTCCGGCAAGTCCACGCTGATCAACGACACGCTCTACCTGGCGGCCGCCCAGAAGCTCAACAACGCCTCGGTGACGCCCTCGCCGCACGCGCGCATCGACGGCCTGCAGCAGATCGACAAGGTCATCGACATCAGCCAGAGCCCGATCGGCCGCACGCCGCGCTCCAACCCGGCCACCTACAGCGGCCTGTTCACGCCCATCCGCGAGCTGTTCGCGGGCACCGCGGAAGCGCGCTCGCGCGGCTACAAGGCGGGCCGCTTCAGCTTCAACGTCAAGGGCGGCCGCTGCGAGGCCTGCCAGGGCGACGGCGTGATCAAGGTGGAGATGCACTTTCTGCCCGACGTCTACGTGGCCTGCGACGCCTGCAAGGGCCAGCGCTACAACCGCGAGACGCTGGAGATCCGCTACAAGGGCAAGAACATCCACGAGATTCTCGAGATGACCATCGAGGAAGCGCTGGAGTTCTTCGCCAACGTGCCGGTGGTGCGGCGCAAGCTGCAGACGCTGATGGACGTCGGGCTGTCCTACGTCCGCCTGGGCCAGAACGCCACTACCCTGTCCGGCGGCGAAGCCCAGCGCGTCAAGCTGGCCAGGGAACTGTCGAAGCGCGACACCGGCAAAACCATGTACATTCTCGACGAGCCGACCACCGGGCTTCATTTCCACGACATCGCGCAACTGCTCGGGGTGCTCGGGCGGTTGCGCGACCATGGAAACACGGTGGTGGTGATCGAACACAACCTCGACGTCATCAAGACGGCGGACTGGATCATCGATTTGGGCCCTGAAGGCGGCAGCGGCGGGGGCCGGCTCGTGGCCGAGGGCCCGCCGGAAAAAATCGCCGCGAGCAAGGCTTCATTTACCGGGCAATACCTCAAGCCGATCCTTGCCGCCGCGGCCGCGCGGGCGCCGAAAAGAAAAAAGAAACGGGCCTAAACGGGTGCGGCAACGACTGCCCCTGCTGGTGCTCCTGCTGGCCGTCGCGGCGCTGCTCAGCCTCTGGGAGCGGCCCGCTGAATCCCCGCTCGAGCGCGCGGCGCCCGCCACGACCGCGGAGGTCCCCGCGGAGGTCTCGGCAGATGGGCCTGCGCATGAGCCGGTGGCTGACTGGCTGCCCGCCGAGGCGCTCCATACCCTGGCCCTCATTCGCCGTGACGGTCCCTTTCCCCATCGCCAGGACGGCACCGTGTTCCAAAACCGCGAAGGGCGCCTGCCCGCGCGTCCGAGGGGCTACTACCGCGAATACACCGTGCGGACCCCGGGCGTGGGTCACCGCGGCGCCCGGCGCATCGTCACGGGAGGCCGCCCCCCGGAGGTGTATTACTACACCGCGGATCACTACGGCAGCTTTCGCCGCTTCGAGCTCCTGCGGTGACAGGCGCGATGCCTCCGGCGACCCTGCGGGACCCCGCCAGCGCCGGCCTGCGCGCGATCGCGCCGCGACGGCGCGAGGCTCTGCTCGAGACGGCCCGCGCCGCTGGTCTCCGGTGCGCGCGGATCGACCTGGGCGGCTGCCGCGACAAGGCGGCATTCCTCTCGCGCACGGCGGCCGCGCTGGAGTTCCCCGCGTGCTTCGGCCAGAATTGGGATGCGCTGGCGGACTGCCTCGCGGACCTGGAATGGCTGCCGGCGGAGGGATACCTACTGCTGCTGGAGCAAGCCGCTGACTTGCGCGACGCCGCCCCGGAGGATTACCGGATGGCGACCGGCATTCTCGCCGACACGGTCGAAACGTGGCGCGCGCTCGGCATCCCCTTCTGGGTGTTCATCGCCGACGAAAAGGATCACACATGAACGACGGCACGCACGCCGGACACAGCGGGCCGGCACCCGCCCCGCCCGCTGAGATCCGCTTCCATGGAGGCAAGGCGATGAGCGCCGTGCCCATCCTGTTCTTCATCGCCTGGGCCATCGCGCAGTCCGGCGTGCTCGGCATCGGCGACACCGCCGGCCTGATCGTCGGCATGCTGGTCGGGCTCATTCTCGGCATGCTGCTGGTGCGCGGCAACTGGGCGGACTACGCCGAGGCGGTGGTCGAGGGCATGGCGCAGAAAGTCGCCGTGACCGCCATCGTGGCCTGGCTGTGGGCCGGCATGTTCGCGGCCACGCTGCAGGCGGGCGGCTTCGTCGACGGACTGGGCTGGCTGGCGGAGACCGCCGGCATGGGCCCGGCGGTGTTTCCCGCGGTGACCTTCCTGCTGGCCGCGCTGCTGGCGACCGGCATCGGCACCGGCTACGGCACGGTGATCGCCTTCGTCGCGCTGTTCTTCCCGGCCGGCGTGGTGCTGGGCGCCGATCCGCTGCTCATGTTCGGCGCGATCCTCTCGGGGGCCGTGTTCGGCGACAATCTCGCGCCGGTCAGCGACACCACCATCGTCAGCGCGGTGACGCAGGACTCCGACGTGGGCGGCGTGGTGGCCAGCCGCTTCAAGTACGCCATCATCGCCGCGACGCTGGCCTTCATCGCCTACCTCGGCTTCGGCTGGGCCTCCACGGGCGCCGCCATCGACGCCGACGCGGCGGCGCTGTTCCGGGCGCAGAGCAATGCCAGCGGCCTGTTCCACCTGCTGCCCATCGCCGTGGTCATCGGCCTCGCGATCCGCGGCCGCCACATCATCCAGGCCATCTCCGTCGGCCTGATCCTGGCGGTCGCCATCAACCTGCTGTTCGGCCTGGCGCCGGGCACCGACATGCTGGTGTTCCGGGTCGCGGAGGACAGCTGGGCCGCGGCGCGCTTCGGCGACTGGCCGCTGGTGCAGGCGGTCGCCGCGGCCGAGGCCGGCGTCGGCGGCAGCCTTTACGACGGGCCGGTGGGTTTCGCGACGCTGGCGGTGCTGATCCTGCTGGTGCTGGGCGGCGCGCAGGTCATGATCCGGGGCGGCGGCTTCCATGCGCTGCAGGAGTGGCTGCTCGAGAAGGTGGCGCGCAGCGTGCGCTCCGCGGAACTGACGATGGTCAGCGTGACCGCCGGCATCAATGCCGCGATCACCATCAACACCGCCGCGCAGATCGCCATCGCGCCCTACATCGCCACCATCGGCAAGCGCTTCAACATCAACGGCTACCGTCGCGCCAATATCCTGGACGCCAACACCTCGGCGCTGGGCTACATCTTCCCCTGGGCCGGCGGCGTGCTGGTCGGCTACACCCAGATGCAGGGCCTGGCGGAGACCTACGACTGGTTCACGCCCGCCATGGTGGTGGAGCCGATCCAGGCATGGCCCTGGGTCTTCCACGGCTGGCTGCTGGTGGCCGTGTTCCTGTTCTCGGCCTGGACCGGCTTCGGCCGCGAATACACCACGGACCGCATCAGCAAGGGGCATGCGACGCAATGAGCATTCGACCGTTCCGCAACTGGCGCTTCCGCAGCGACACGCCGGTCTTTGCACCCGGCGAGGAAATCCGGGCCTACCTGACGGCTTTCGACCCCGCCACCGGCGAGGGACGGGCGCGCATCGGCGACACCGTGCTGAGCGTGGCGGGAGCCTCGGCCGGACAGGTGGACCAGCTGGTGGACCTGCGGGTGCAGAGCTTCGATCCGGCGCAGTCTATCGGACGGGCCGAGGCGCTCCCGGCCGTCGCCGACTGACCGAGCCGGCCCGCGGCTCAGGACTCCAGCCAGCGACGCACCTGCGCGAACACGCCTGGGTCGGACAAAAGCTCGAGGTGCCCGAGGCGCGTTCCGATCCAGCGTGCCCGCGCCGGGATGCCCAGCTCGTACCGCGGGTCGGGATGCTCGCCCAGCGCGCTCGCCAGCGGCACCAGCCCGTCGCCGTAGAAGTCCGCGGCCGGCGCGCCGGGCGCCGCCGCGCGCACCGCGGCGACGGCGAAACAGTCCACGCCGGCCGGCAAGGGTACCGGCCTGCGGCATTCCGCCGGCACGCGCGCATAGCGATCGACGCCCTGCCAGTCGTCGTCCAGCAGGCTGCCGTAGCGCAGGTCCGTGATGCCGGCGCTGCGCACCTTGCCGAGGCGGGTGAAAGGCAGGGTGTAAGGCGTGAGCCCCAGCAGCCAGTCGAAGCGGTTGCCGGCGCGCTCCAGCGGCGCGCCGTGCTGCGGCGTGCCGAGAAACACCAGCTTGCGCAGCCGCTCCGGCCAGGCCTGGCCCGCCGCCGCAGCGTGGTGCTGCGCGCTGCGCGCCACCAGCCCGCCCATGCTGTGCGCCACGATCGCGATCTCCTCCACCGGCACCGGCCATGCCGCGTCCAGCGCCTCGAGCAACGCCGCGAGCGAGCGACCGTTCTCCGCGATTCTCCGGCCGGTGTTGTAATTCAGGCGCAGGACCGTATAGCCGAGGCCGGGCGCGAATTCAGCGCAATGATCGACCCCGCCGCGGGCCCACTCCCGCTGGCTCATGCACAAGCCGTGGATCTGCAGCAGGATCTTCCCGCCGGCGCGCGGCAAGGCGGCGCGCAGATCCGATTTGCAGGGGTCAACGACGCGGCCGTCGTGCCGCAGGGTCATGCCGACGGCCAGCGGGTTGCCGGAGGCTTCCAGGTGATCGCCGAGCACGCCGTTCAGTATGCCCAGCACCGTATCGCGTGCCGGCGCCGATGCGCGCGGCTCCGCAAGGCCGGCCAGCGGCCTGAGCGCCAGGTCCAGGCCGCCGCCCGCCAGCTGCATCGCGCCGTCCACGCAGCGATACACCAGGCCGGTGATGCCGCGCGTGCGGTTGACGTCGGCGCCCGGCACGAGACCGGCGACGCCGGCGATGGTGGCGTGCATGGATTCGACCAGGCCGGTCACGCCGCGGGCGGCATCCACCGCGAGCCGGCTCGTGCCATGCAGGTCTGCAAGGGGCTTGTGGCTGGGCAACGGTTTGGCTCAGGCCGGCGGCGGCGTGCGTTCGCCCGGCGCCGGCGGCACCACGCAGCGCACCGTTTCCAGGAAACTGATGCCGGGCCGATGGCCGCTCAGCCACCGCACGGCATCGCGGCCGTCCTCGCTGGCCCGGTAGGCGTGCCAGTCTTCGGCGCGCGCCCACTGGAACAGCTCGAAGACCTTGCTGGCGTCCTCGCTGAGATAGATCGTGCCCGACAGGAAACCCGGGTGAAAACGCATGCGCTCCTCCACGAAGTGCGCGAGCTCGAGCGCGAAGCGTTCGCTCTCGGCGGGTCGGCAATCGAAGGACAACAGCACGGTGAACGCGCCCTCGTTGACCGGCAGCACTTTCATGGTGATGTCCCCCGCTGCTGCATGGCGCGTCAGTATCCCGAAGCCTGGCCGTCCTTGCGCGACTCCGAGGCGCCGGCCCAGGCCGCCGGGTCCTTGCGGATCGCCTGGTAGCCGCCGTAACCGCCATCGTTGGACACTTCGACGGTGTGCCCGCGCCGCTCCAGCTCGGCGATCGCCTCGGCCGGAAAGCCGCTTTCCAGGCGCACCACCCCGCCGTCGGTCATGCGCTCGTCGGTCGGCTCGCTGGAGCCGTCGTGCCGCACCCGCGGCGCGTCGCCGGCCGCTTGCAGGTCCATGCCGAAGTCGATCATGTTGACCAGCACCTGCACGTGGCCCTGCGGTTGCATGCCGCCGCCCATCACGCCGAAACTCAGCCAGGGGGCGCCGTCGCGGGTGACGAAGGCGGGGATGATGGTGTGGAAAGGCCGCTTGCCCGGCGCGTAGACATTGGGATGGCCCGCTTGCAGGCTGAACATTTCGCCGCGGTCCTGCAGCACGAAACCGAGGCCGGGAGGCGTCATGCCCGAGCCCATGCCGCGGTAATTGCTCTGGATCAGGGACACCATGTTGCCCGCGGCGTCGGCCACCGTCAGGTAGATGGTGTCGCTGCGCTCAAGGACCTCGGGGTCCCCGGCGGGATAGGCGTCGGCCGCCCGCTGCGGATCGATCAGCGCGCGCCGCCGCGCCGCGTATTCCTTGGAGATCAGTTCGGCCACCGGCACGTCGGCGAAATCCGGGTCCGCGTAAAAACGCGCGCGGTCCTCGAAGGCCAGTTTCTTGGCCTCTACCAGCAGGTGCAGGTAATCCGCGCTGCCGAAGCCCAGCTCGGCGAGGTCCCAGGCTTCCAGGATGTTGAGAATCTGCAGGCCCGCGATGCCCTGGCCATTCGGCGGCAGTTGCCAGACGTCGTAACCGCGGTAATTCGTCGAGACCGGCTCCACCCACTCGGAGCGATGGCTCGCCAGGTCTTCGTAGGCGAGAAAGCCGCCGTTCTCCTGCACGTGGTCGGCGATCACGCGCGCCATCTCGCCCCTGTAGAAGGCGTCGCGGCCCTCCTCGGCCAGGCGCGCATAGGTGTCCGCCAGGGCCGGGTTGCGGAAGATCTCGCCCTCGCGCGGCGCCCGCCCGCCCGGCATGAAGACCTCGGGAAAGTTGGGATACTCCTCGAGCAGCTCGGCATTGCGCGCCCAGTAGTAGGCGATCACCTCCGTGACCGGGAAACCCTCGCGCGCATAGCGGATCGCGGGCGCCAGCACGTCTTTCATGGGCAGGCGGCCGAAGCGCTCGTGCAGCTCGAACCAGCCGTCGACCGCGCCCGGCACGCTCACCGGCAGCGGGCCGCGCGGCGGAATGCGCTCGTAGCCGTTCTCCAGGAACCACTCGAGCTCCAGGGCGCGCGGCGAGCGCCCGCTGGCGTTGAGGCCGTGGAGTTGCCCGCTTTCCGCGTCCCAGACGATGGCGAACAGGTCGCCGCCGATGCCGCAGCCGGTCGGTTCCATCAGGCCCAGCGCGGCGTTCGCGGCAATGGCCGCGTCCACGGCGCCGCCGCCCTGCTTCAGCACGTCCAGCGCGACCTGGGTCGCCAGCGGCTGGCTGGTCGCCGCCATGCCATGCGGCGCGAGCACCTCGGAGCGGGTGACGAACTGGGGACCCAGGACACGGTCTGCGCTCATGGACACGTTAGTCGACAGCGTGGCGGCCAGCAGGCAAAGGCCGGCAAGTATTGTACGGGACATCGCTTTCTCCTGGTGCAGGCTCGCATCATGCCTCAGGCCCCGGTTGCTGTTAAGCCGGTACCGCTTCAGTCGACGCGCCGGAAGGCGATCTGTCCGGCGCGATAATCGACGCCCACGGCGAGCGACTCGAGCGCTTGCGCGCCAAGCACCCCGTCGCGCGCGGCGGACTTGCGGTCCCTCGGCGCCCGGTCGCCGCAAATCGTTTCATCTACCGGGAAAGAGAAGTCGGCGATACGCACGACGGCGGGCCTGGAGCGCGCATCCAGGCAGATGCCGGCGGGCGCGGCGGGCTCGAACTCCAGCCGCACCCAGCGACCGAGCCCGCGGCCGAGCTCCAGCCAGGCCTCGACATACAGACGCCGGTCCAGCACCAGCAGGCGCTGCGTCTCGCCCAGGCCCTGCAAGCCCCGGCTGCGGCGATGCAGTCTCAACCGGTCCGCGGACAAATCGATCTCCACGACGAAGCGGCGAAACAGGTCGTAGCCGATGACGCCGGCGGCAAAGCCGCGCGGCCGGCCATGGGGCCAGTCCGCCGGCTCCACCAGCAGCAGTCCCTGGTCTTCCAGTGCCAGCGGCCCGAATTCCAGCCGGCGCCGCTTCACCAGCCGCCCGCCCTCGATCCCGGGAAGCAAGGCCTGGCTGAGCTTCATGCGACCCGCAAAACCGGCGGCCAGGCCGGCCGGCCGCGCCCCGGTCAGCGCGATCGCGCCGGCGGACGCCTGCAGCAGGAAGGGCAGTGGCGCGCTGCCGTCCACCGACACCGGCAGCCATGGGCGACCATCCAGGGTGCGCTCGAGCGCCAGCTCGACCGCCACTGCCCCGGGCGGCCAGTCCGCCGAGGTGCCGCTGTTGGCGTGCGCCAGACGCAGCGTGTCGATCCGGCTGCAGCCGCCCGCCAGCGGCAGGGCGAGCAGGGCGAGCGCGAGCAGCGGCAGCGGTCGAAGATTCAGAAGGGGATCCGCTCGTCGAGGATGGGGAACACCACGCGCACGCTGTCGCGCTCGCGGCTGCGCTTGAGCTGGTAGCCGGAGTGGTCGAAAACCTCCAGCATGCGCGTGTTCGACGGCAGCATCTCCGCCTCGAACTCGGCGATGTTGTTTTCACGGGCGATGCGGATCAGGTGCTTGAGCAGCTGCGTGGCCACTCCGAGGCCCTGGAAATCGTCCCGCACCAGGAAGGCCACCTCGGCGCGCCGCGGGTCGGCCTCCGGCTGCACCTCGATGTAGCGGCCGACGGCGATAATGCCTTCCTCGTCCGGCGCCTCCGCGGCCAGCGCCGCGTGGTGCTCGAAATCCAGCTGCGTGTAATAGTCCAGCTCGCTGTCGGTGAGCGTGTTTTTGCGCTCGAAGTAGCGGAAGTACCGCGACTGCTGGCTGGAGCGCTCGAACAGCTCCAGCAGTGCCGCGCGGTCCCATTCGCGCAAGGCGCGCACAAAAAAGGGCGTGCCGTCGATCAGGTAGCCCAGGGCCCGGTATTCCCGCGGATCGGGGATGCTCATCAAGTCACCTCTCAGTCTTGCCCGGGACCACCGGCACGCGGCCGGTGGGCACACGGGACGCGGCGCGTTCGCAGTGCGTCGCCTGGTCATCGAAGAAAATGTGCGGCCGGAAAGCCGCCAGGATTTCGGTCTTGGGAACCCCGCCGAGGAAAAACGCCTCGTCCACGACCACGCCCCACGCCAGCAGCGTGCGGATCACGCGCTCGTGCGCCGGGCCGCCGCGCGCCGTGACCAGCGCCGTCCGGATGGGCGTGGCGCCCTCTTGCCGGGCCGCCTGTTGCAACGCAGAAAGCTTGTGCAGGACGCGCGCGAAGGGTCCCTCGGCGAGCGGCTCGCGGGCGCGCTCCGCTTCGTGCCGGGCAAAGGCTTCCAGGCCGTCCGCCTGGAAGATGCGCTCGGATTCATCGGAGAACAGGATTGCGTCGCCGTCGAAAGCGATGCGGATCTCGTCGGCGGCCTCGCGCGGGTCCTCGGGACGGTCGTACAAGAGCGCCGCGGCGACGCCGCCTTCCAGCGCCCGGCGCACGTCGTCCTCGTAGCAGGAGAGGAACAAGTCCACGTTGAAGGCCCGCAGGTAGGGCGCCAGCGGCGCGCCACCCGACAGGGCGGCGCGACTGATGTCGAGGTCGTAATGGCGGATCGAGTTGAAGATCCGCAGGCTGGTCTCCGTGGAATTGCGGGACATGACGACCACCTCGGCACGACGCTGGTGGGCCGGATCGTTCAGGTCGAGCACGGCGCGTACCAGGGGAAATCCCGTGCCCGGAGGCAGGATTTCGTCCTCGCGGGCCAGCTGTTCGGCCCGGTAAGCGGCCAGGCCGGCATTGACGAACAGGGCGTCCTCCCGGCGCAGGTCGAACAGCGCCCGGGACGAGACACCCACTACAAGGCAGTCGGACAAGTCCATCAAGCGAGAATACCTCCGGCCGCTATTATGGCATTGCGACGCGACGCAGGTTTTACGGGGCTTGCAGACGCATCGCGGCCACAAAAAAGCCGGGCACGGGGCCCGGCTTTCCAGCGTACGCGCGCCCTGGGGGCTGCCGTTACTCGCCCGGCTGCTCCCCGGCCTCCGGCTGGTCCACCAGCTGCACCAGCGCCATGGGCGCCGAATCCCCGGGGCGATAGCCCATCTTGAGGATGCGCAGGTAGCCGCCCGGGCGCGCGCGATAACGCGGTCCCAGCTCGTTGAACAGCTTGCCCACGACCTGCTTGTCGCGCAGCCTGTCGAAGGCCCGCCGGCGCTGTGTCACGCCGTCTTCCTTCGCCAGCGTGATCAGCGGCTCGACCACCCGCCGCAGCTCCTTGGCCTTCGGCAGCGTGGTGCGGATGGTCTCGTGCAGCAGCAGCGACGAGGCCATGTTGCGGTACATGGCCCGGCGGTGGGAACTGTTGCGGCCCAGTTGGCGGCCGGATTTGCGATGGCGCATGACTCGTTATCCTGGTTGGCCGGGCGCCTCAGGCGACCCGATCGTCGTCGTGCCTCAGGCTGGCCGGCGGCCAGCCCTCGAGGCGCATGCCGAGCTGCAGGTCGTGGTTCTCCAGCACCTGCTTGATCTCGGTCAGCGATTTCTTGCCCAGGTTCGGCGTGCGGAGCAGCTCCACTTCCGTCTTCTGGACCAGGTCGCCGATGTAGTTGATGTCTTCCGCCTTGAGGCAGTTGGCCGAGCGCACCGTCAGCTCGAGCTCGTCCACCGGCTTCAGGAGGATGGGATCGATGGCCTTGTCGCCCGGCTCCGGGCCGAGGCCCTCGCCCTGCAGGTCCACGAACACCGCCAGCTGGTCCTTCAGGATCGCGCCGGCACGACGGATCGCCTCTTCCGAGTCGATGGTGCCGTTGGTCTCGATGTCCAGGATCAGCTTGTCCAGGTCCGTGCGCTGTTCGACGCGCGCGGCGTCCACGGTGTAAGCGACGCGACGCACCGGGCTGAAGGAGGCGTCCAGCTGCAGCCGGCCGATGGGGCCGCTCTGCTCTTCGAAGGACGGCCGCTGCGTGACCGGCTGGTAACCGCGCCCGCGCCGCACCTTGATGCGCATGGACAGCTGGCCGGCCTTGGTCAGCGTGGCGATGACCAGCTCGGGGTTGATCACCTCGACGTCGTGGCCGGTCTCGATGTCGGCGGCCGTGACAACGCCCGGGCCCTTCTTGGTGAGGGTCAGGTCCATCTCGTCGCGCTGGTGCATTTTCACGGCCAGCTGCTTGAGGTTGAGCAGGACGTCCACGACGTCTTCCTGCACCCCCTCCATGCTGGTGTACTCGTGGAGCACGCCGTCGATCTCCGCCTCGACCACGGCGCAGCCGGGCATGGAGGACAGGAGTATCCGCCGCAGGGCGTTGCCCAGCGTGTGACCGAAGCCGCGCTCGAGCGGCTCGATGGTGACACGGGCCCGGGTCCGGCTCTCAGGCTGGACCTTGACGACGCGGGGGCGCAAAAATTCGTTGACCGATGCCTGCATGGGCTTCGTCCCTCGCAAATTACTTGGAATAGAGCTCGACGACCAGGTTTTCGTTGATGTCGGGCAGGATTTCTTCGCGGTCCGGCAGCTGCTTGAACACGCCGCTCATCTTCTTCTGGTCGACGTCGACCCACTCGGGGAAACCGGCCTCGACCATCATCTGCAGGGCGTTCTGCACCCGCAGCTGCTTCCTGGCCTTTTCGCGGATCGCGATTTCCTGACCGGCGCTGACCTGGAAGGAAGGAATGTTCACGACCTGGCCATCGACGGTGATGCCCTTGTGGCTCACCAGCTGGCGCGCCTCCGCCCGGGTGGAGGCAAAGCCCATCCGGTAGGCGACGTTGTCCAGGCGACCCTCGAGCAGCTTCAGCAGGTTCTCGCCGGTGGAGCCCTTCTGCTGGGCGGCGCGCTTGTAGTAGTTGTGGAACTGGCGTTCCAGGACTCCGTACATGCGGCGCAGCTTCTGCTTCTCGCGCAGCTGCAGACCGTAGTCCGAAATGCGCGGGCGACGCTGGGGAGCGCCGCCGGGCGGCACCTCGAGTTTGCACTTGGACTCGAGCGGACGGACGCTGCTCTTGAGAAACAGGTCCGTGCCCTCCCGGCGGGAGAGCTTGCACTTCGGTCCGAGATATCTAGCCATAGTTCGAAGCCTCTGAGATCAGACGCGCCGCTTCTTGGGCGGACGACAGCCATTATGGGGAATCGGGGTCACGTCCTCGATGTTGGTCACGCGGAATCCCACCGCGTTCAGCGAGCGGACGGCCGATTCGCGACCCGGGCCGGGGCCCTTGACGCGCACTTCGACGTTCTTGACGCCGTACTCCGCCGCGGCGTTGCCGGCCTTCTCGGCGGCGACCTGCGCGGCGAACGGCGTGCTCTTGCGCGAACCACGAAAACCGCAACCGCCGGAGGTGGCCCAGGACAGCGCGTTGCCCTGGCGGTCCGTGATCGTGATGATCGTGTTGTTGAAAGAGGCGTGGATGTGCGCAATGGCGTCCACCACCTGCTTCTTGATCTTTTTGCGCACCCGGGGGGCTTGCTTGGCCATGCGTTACTTCCTCACGGGACGACGCGGACCCTTCCGCGTCCGTGCGTTGGTGCGCGTGCGCTGCCCGCGCAGGGGCAGCCCGCGGCGATGACGAATTCCCCGGTAACAGCCGAGGTCCATCAATCGCTTGATGTTCATGGAATTCTCGCGGCGCAGGTCGCCCTCCACCGAGATACGGGCCACTTCGGCACGCAGGCTTTCGATCTCCGGTTCCGTCAGGTCGCGAACCTTGGTGTCCGGCGCAACGCCGGCGGCTTCGCAAATCTTCTTCGAACGCGAATTGCCGACCCCGAAAATATGGGTCAGCGCGATCACTGTGTGCTTGTTGGCTGGGATGTTGATCCCGGCAATACGGGCCATTAACGCCGTCTCCTGTCGCTCACGCGAAGCCGAACATTGTGCCTGATTCGGCGTTCGCCTTCAATGTCTATTTAGCCTTGCCGCTGCTTGTGGCGCGGATCCGAGCAAATCACCCGGATGACCCCGCCGCGGCGGATGATCTTGCAGTTCCTGCAGATCTTCTTGACCGATGCACGCACTTTCATAGCTCTCTCCTGGTTCCGCGCCGGTCAGCGGACTTGCCCGGCGCGGCCGTAACCCTTCAGGTTGGCCTTCTTCAACAGGCCGTCGTACTGGTGGCTCATCATGTGAGCCTGAAGCTGGGACATGAAGTCCAGGCTGACGACCACGATGATCAGCAGGGACGTGCCGCCGAAATAGAAGGGCACGTTCCAGTACATGATCATGAACTCCGGCAGCAGGCAGATCAGCGTGATGTACATGGCGCCCCAGAAGGTCAGGCGCGTCAGCACGCTGTCGATGTACTCGGCCGTCTGCTGGCCGGGGCGGATGCCCGGGATGAACGCGCCGGAGCGCTTCAGGTTGTCGGCCGTCTCGCGCGAGTTGAACACCAGCGCGGTGTAGAAAAAGCAGAAGAAGATGATCAGGCCGGCATAGATCAGCGTGTACACCGGCTGGCCCGGCGACAGGCTGGACGCCATGATCTGCAGCCAGCCCATGCTCTCCGAGGTGCCGAACCACTGCGCCACCGTCGCGGGGAACAGGATCAGGCTGCTGGCGAAGATGGGCGGGATGACGCCGGCCATGTTCAGCTTGAAGGGCAGGTGCGTGGTCTGGCCCTGGTACATCTTGCGGCCCTGTTGCCGCTTCGCGTAGTTCACCGCGATGCGCCGCTGGCCGCGCTCGACGAAGGCCACGAAGGCCGTCACGGCAAGCACCAGGAAGAACAGTATCAGCGCCAGCGCCGCCGGCATTTCGCCGTTGCGCACCAGCTCCAGGGTGCCGCCAAGCGCCGACGGCAGGCCGGCGACGATGCCGGCCAGGATGATCATGGAGATGCCGTTGCCGATGCCCCGCTCGGTGACCTGCTCGCCCAGCCACATGAGGAACATGGTGCCGGTCACCATGGTGACGCAGGCGATCAGCACGAACTGCGGGCCGGGGTTGATCACCACGCCCTGGTTCTGGAAGGCCACCGCGGCGCCGATGGACTGGAAGCTCGCCAGCCCCAGCGTGCCGTAGCGGGTGTACTGGGTGATCTTGCGGCGGCCGGCCTCGCCTTCCTTCTTGATGGCGGCCAGCGAGGGCACCACCACGCTCATCATCTGCATGATGATGGAGGCGGAGATGTACGGCATGATGCCCAGGGCAAGAATCGAGAGGCGCTCCAGCGCGCCGCCCGAGAACATGTTGAACACGCTCAGGATGGTGCCCTGCTGCTCCTGGAAGAAGCGGGCCAGCGCCGCCGGGTCGATGCCCGGAACCGGGATGAAGGTGCCGATACGGTAGACCACCAGCGCGCCCAGCAGGAAGAATATCCTCTTCCGCAGGTCGCCCAGGCGGGCGGCCTGGCCGAGCGCCGCACCGGGATTCATGCTTGTGGGGGTCTTGGCCACGCTAGTCCTCGATCTTGCCGCCCGCCGCCTCGATGGCGGCGCGTGCGCCGGCCGTCACAGCCAGCCCCTTCACGGTCACGGCCTTGTCGATCTTGCCGGAGAGGATGACCTTGACGCGCTTGACCTCCTGGCCCACCAGGCCGGCGGTCTTCAGCGCCAGCAGGTCCACTTCCCCGTCCAGCTTCGCCAGTTCGTCCAGGCGCAGCTCGTCGCTGTAACGCTTCTTCGGCGAGGCGAAACCCACCTTGGGGAGGCGCCGCTGCAGCGGCATCTGGCCACCCTCGAAGCCGACCTTGTGGTAGCCGCCGGAACGGGCATGCTGGCCCTTGACGCCGCGGCCGCTGGTCTTGCCCTGGCCGGCGGAGTGGCCGCGGCCCAGGCGCTTGGGCGCCTTGCGGCTGCCTTCTGCTGGCTTGATGTCGTTAAGGCGCATTTCAGACTTCCTCTACCTGCAACAGGTACGAGACCTTGTTGATCATGCCGCGGTTCTCGGGCGTGTTCGCCACCACCACGCTGTGGTTGATCCG
>Ga0209938_1000758_pt1 | contig 17543 bp, 17 predicted proteins | sample SalPonR2_C_D1_MG_FD_185708 | JGI IMG/M metagenome (GOLD analysis project Ga0209938, IMG submission 185708) | Salt pond soil microbial communities from South San Francisco under conditions of wetland restoration - Salt Pond MetaG R2_C_D1_MG... ... | reverse complement strand
CCGCGGCGTGACTTCATCGAGAAGAACGCCCTGACCGTGGCCAATCTCGACATCTGATCCCGTTCCGCTTTTTCCTGCATGATCGCTGCTGATCAGGATCGATCGCGGCACGATCACCACATTAGTCAGTTGGAAATAATGACTTAGCTTGTTCGGGGCCCATAACGGGTTTCTATTTGTATACAGTATTTTTAATACAATAATGAGCCAAGTTATTGTTTTTCCGGTTTCTTTCGATGCGGACTGATCCGCTCGATCGTGTCGGCGATCCATTCGCGGCCCCGGCGAGTGATTTCATCGTGCTCCAGCGACGTCGTGTCGATCGGCGGACCGATCACCACGCGGATCACGCCGGCGTGCTTCCTGAAGCTGCGTCGCGGCCAGAAATCTCCGGCGTTATGCGCCACGGGGACCAGCGGGCAGCCGGCAGCTTTGGCCAGCGCCGCGCCACTGACGCCGAAGCGCCGCTCGTGTCCCGGCAGGACGCGTGTTCCCTCCGGATAGATGACGACACACAGGCCGTCCGAGAGGCGCTGCTGCCCCTGGCCGATGACCTGCTTGACCGCGACGCGTCCCGCGGCCCGGTTGATGGCGATGGGCTTAAGCAAGGCAAGGCCCCAGCCGAAGAACGGCAGCCACATCAATTCGCGTTTCACCACCCAGGTCTGTGGCGGCAGGGCCAGCGCCCCGGCCATCGTCTCGAACACCGACTCGTGCTTCCAGTAAAGCACGCATGGCTGCGCCGGCATGTTCTCGGCGCCTTCGACCTCGAAACGCAGGCCGCACAGCTTCTCCAGCAACCAGAGATTCACCTGCGCCCAGTTCACCGCCACGCGGTAATAGACCCGGTGCCCGAAGGGCGACAGCAGCAGGACCGCCGTGGCATGCACGGGAACGGACAGGAACAGCAGCGTCGTGAACAGCAGTGAGCGCAGCCAGATCACGGCCTGCGCACTCCCTCAGGGCGTCCCGCTGCCCAGCTTCGAAACCTCCGCGATGCGGACGAACAGCTGGCGCAGGCGCTTGAGCAGCGCGAGCCGGTTGCGGCGCAGCGCAGGGTCCGGGTCCATGACGAGCACTTCGTCGAAAAAGCGGTCCACCACTTCCCGCAGCGTGGCCAGGCGTTCCAGCGCAGCCCGGTATTCCCGCCGATCGACCATCGGCTCCACTTCCGCAGCCAGTGCCTCGACCTGCGCATGCAGCGCCCGCTCCGCTTCTTCGCGCAGCAGGTCCGGCTGGACCTCCCCGTCCGGCGCTTCCTCGGCCTGGCGCAGGATGTTCGCGATCCGCTTGTTGGCGGCGGCCAGCGCGGCCGCCGCGTCCAGCCGCTCGAACTCGAGCACCGCGACCAGCCGCAGGTGGAAGTCGACCAGCGAGGCCGGCGCGCGTGCGGCCACCGCCTCGAATACGTCGTGCGGCGCGATCACGGCGCCGCCGCCTTCCAGGTAATAACCGCGCAGCCGGTCCACCAGGAAAGCCATGATGGCCTCGTCGGTGCCCGCCGGCGCGCTCACCGGCTGCGCGGCGACGGCCTCCCGCAACAGCATGGGCAGGTCGAGGTCGAGTTCGCATTCGACCAGGATCCGCAGCAGCCCGAGCGACGCGCGGCGAATCCCGAAGGGATCGCGGTTGCCGGTGGGGCGTTGCCCGATCGCAAAAATACCCGCGATGGTATCCAGCTTGTCCGCCACCGCGAGCACCTGCCCGGTGCGGCCGGCCGGCAAGCGGTCGCCCGCAAAGCGCGGCAGGTATTGTTCTTCGATGGCGGAGGCCACCGCCTCGGATTCGCCGTCCGCGAGCGCGTAATAGTGGCCCATCACGCCCTGCAGTTCCGGAAATTCTCCCACCATCGCGCTGACCAGGTCGCATTTCGCGAGGCGCGCGGCCTTCGTCACCGCCTGTGCGTCCGCATCGACCAGCCCGGCGATGCGCTCGGCGAGGGCACCGACACGCGCGCTCTTGGCGCCGATGCTTCCCAGTTTCTTCTGGAACACCACGCTCTGCAGCAGCGCGGTCCGCGCCGCGAGCGGCGAGCGCCGATCCTGCGCCCAGAAGAAGGCGGCGTCCGCCAGGCGGGGCCGCACGACACGTTCATTACCATGCCGCACGGCGTCCGGACGGGGGCTTTCGATGTTGCTGATGGTCACGAAGCGCGCCACCAGCCGGCCGTCGGCGCCGCGCACCGGGAAGTAGCGCTGGTGGTCCTGCAGCGTCGCGACCAGCACCTCGTCGGGCAGTTCCAGGAAGCGTTCCTCGAACTCGCCCATCAGCGCCACCGGCCACTCCACCAGTCCCGTCACCTCGTCGAGCAGCGCCGGATCCAGCAGCAGCTGCTCGCCATGCGCCTGCGCGACCGCCTCCGCCTCGGCCCGGATACGAGCGCGCCGGGCGTCGAACGCCGCCACGACGAAACCTTCGTTTTCCAGTCGCGCGGGGTACTCGTCGGGGTTCGCCAGCTCGATCGGCCCGCTCGACATGAAGCGATGCCCGCGGGTAGCGCGCCCGGCTTCCACGCCGAACATGCTGCCGGGCACGATCTCGGCGCCCAGCAGCATCACCAGCCAGTGCACCGGCCGGACGAATTCCGTTTCGCCCGCGCCCCAGCGCATGCGTCGCGGCACCGGCAGCGCTCCGAGCGCGCTCTCCACCAGTTCCGGCAGCAGCGCCGCCGTGTCCGCGCCCCGCTCTTTCTTTCGCGCGTAGATGTAGACGCCTTTTTCTTCGTCCTGCTCGTAAAGCTCTTCCAGCTCCACCCCGGCCGACGCCGCAAATTTCTCGGCGGCCCTGGTCCACGCGTCGTCCACCCGCGCGATGCGCGCCGGGGGCCCCCGCAGCACGATTTCCTGGTCGGCCTGGCGCGTTTCCAGCCGGCGCACCTTGACGGCCAGCCGGCGCGGCGTCGCGAAGGATTCGACTTCGCTCCAGGCCAGGCGCGCCTCCGCGAGCCGCGCCACCAGCCCGTCCCGGAATGCCTCCGCCAGCACCGGCAAGGCCTTCGGCGGCAACTCCTCCGTGCCGATCTCGACAAGAAAATCCGCGCGCTCAGCCATGCGCGGCCTCCCGCGCCCGGGCGAGCATCGGAAAGCCCAGCGATTCGCGGCTGGCGTAATAGCTTTCCGCGACGCTGCGCGCCATGTCGCGCACGCGCAATATGAAGCGCTGCCGTTCGGTGACCGAGATGGCGTGGCGCGCGTCCAGCAGGTTGAAGACGTGCGAGGCCTTGAGCACCTGCTCGTAGGCGGGCAGCGCCAGCGCGCGCGCCAGCAGCGCGGCGCAGCCGGCCTCCAGCTCGTCGAACTGGCGAAAGAGGATCTTCACGTCGGCCTGCTCGAAGTTGTAGGCCGACATCTCCACCTCGTTCTGGTGGTAGACGTCGCCGTAGCTGACCTGCCCCAGCGGCCCGTCGGCCCAGCAGAGGTCGAACACGCTGTCCACCCCCTGCAGGTACATGGCAATGCGTTCCAGCCCGTAGGTGATCTCGCCGGTGACCGGCCGGCAGTCCAGTCCCCCGACCTGCTGGAAGTAGGTGAACTGGGTGATCTCCATGCCGTTCAGCCAGACCTCCCATCCCAGGCCCCAGGCGCCCAGCGTAGGCGACTCCCAGTTGTCTTCCACGAAACGGATGTCGTGCACGCGCGGATCGACGCCCACCGACCGGAGCGAGTCCAGGTAGAGCGCCTGGATCTCCAGCGGAGACGGCTTGATGACCACCTGGAACTGGTAATAGTGCTGCAGCCGGAAGGGGTTGTCGCCATAGCGGCCGTCGGTCGGCCGCCGGCAGGGTTGCACGTAGGCAGCGCTCCACGGTTCCGGGCCGATGGCCCGCAGGAAGGTCGCGGGATGAAAGGTCCCCGCGCCCACTTCCAGGTCCAGCGGCTGCAAGAGCACGCAACCCGCGTCCGCCCAGAAGCGTTGCAGCCTGAGCACCAGGTCCTGGAATGTCGCCGGGGGCTTACCGATGTCCGCCGAAGCCATGGCTGTTACCGTGCTGGAAGGGCGCGCAAGTATAACGCACGGGCGCCCCGCGCCGTGGCGGGCTATTCTGGTGCAAAGCCACGCGCCGGACGCACCGCTTTGGTGCGCGATATGCGGGCACAGCGCGTGCAGGAGGCGCGTCGGGCCCGTTTTTGCAGCGCCTTTTGCGTGGCTCGGCGCTGGCACGGTTCCTGCAATGCAACAATCACCAGAGTTTCCCTTTGCCCGCCGAACCCCGGCATCCAGTCCGGGGAGACGGGCCCCATCGCATCCAGACTCGGAGGAATGACCTGATGAAAGCCAAAGACGTACTCGATCTCATCAAGGAGAAAGAGGCGGAATTCGTCGACCTGCGTTTTACCGACACCAAGGGCAAGGAACAGCACGTGACCCTGCCCGTCAGCAAGGTGGACGACGACTTTTTCGAGGAAGGCAAGATGTTCGACGGCTCCTCCATCGCGGGATGGAAGAGCATCAACGAGTCCGACATGATCCTGATGCCGGACCCGGCCACGGCCATGCTGGACCCCTTCTCGGAAGACACCACCATCAACATCACCTGCGACGTCGTGGAGCCGTCCACCATGCAGGGTTACGAGCGCGACCCGCGCTCGCTCGCGCACCGCGCCGAGGCTTACCTTAAGTCCACCGGCGTGGCCGACGCGGCTTACTTCGGCCCGGAGAACGAGTTCTTCATCTTCGACGACGTCCGCTGGAGCTCGGAGATGAAGGGCGTCTCCTACCAGATCGATTCCTCGGAAGCCGGCTGGAACTCGGAGAAGATCTACCCGGACGGCAACTTTGGCCACCGGCCGACCATCAAGGGCGGCTATTTCCCCGTCCCGCCGGTGGACTCGCTGCATGACATCCGTTCCGCCATGTGCATGGTGCTGGCCGACGTCGGCCTGGACCCCGAGGTCCATCACCACGAGGTGGCCACCGCCGGGCAGTGCGAGATTGGCGTCGCCTTCAACTCGCTGGTGAAGAAGGCTGACGAGGTGCAGACGCTCAAGTACGTGGTGATGAACGTGGCCCAGGGCTACGGCAAGACGGCCACCTTCATGCCCAAGCCGCTGGTCGGCGACAACGGCAACGGCATGCACGTCCACATGTCGCTCGCCAAGGACGGCAAGAACCTGTTCACGGGCGAGGAATACGGCGGCCTGTCCGAGACGGCGCTGTATTTCATCGGCGGCATCATCAAGCACGCGCGCGCGCTGAACGCCTTCACCAACCCGTCCACCAACAGCTACAAGCGCCTGGTGCCCGGCTTCGAGGCGCCGGTGAAGCTGGCCTATTCCGCGCGCAACCGCTCCGCCTCGATCCGCATCCCCTACATCCCTAACCCGAAGGGCCGGCGCATCGAGGTCCGCTTCCCCGACTCGACCGCCAATCCCTATTTCGCCTTCACGGCGATGATGATGGCGGGGCTCGACGGCGTACTGAACCGCATCCATCCGGGCGACCCGATGGACAAGGATCTCTACGACCTGCCGGCGGAGGAGTCCAAGAGCATTCCCGAGGTGTGCTATTCACTGGAAGAAGCGCTCAACGCGCTGGACGCCGACCGGGGCTTCCTGACCGCCGGCGGGGTGTTCACCGACGACCTGATCGACGCCTACATCGGCCTGAAGATGGCCGACGTGATGCGGCTGCGGATGACCACCCATCCGGTCGAGTTCGATATGTATTACAGCGTCTGACGAGTCTGGAGGACGCGTTTTTGGGCGGCGGGTCAACTCCCGCCGCCCCTTTTTTTGTCAGTCGGGCGCCCGCCCCGCTATGCTAGGTTACCGGCTATGGCAGGAGAGCCTCCGATGCGCTGGATATTGATGGTCTTGCTGTTCGTCTCGTGGCCCGCCGCCGCGGCGGAAGAAATGTGGCGCTGGGTCGATGAGGAGGGCGTGGTTCACTACTCCGACCGTCCGCACCCCGGCGCGGAACGGGTCGTGCTGGAATCGGCGCAGTCCTACAAGCCGCCGGCGCTGCCTTCGCGGACCGCGGGCCAGCCTGGCGAGGCCGAGGCCGAGGGCAACGGCGACGGTACGGCGTACACCGAGTTGCGCGTCGTCTCGCCGGAACCCGAAGAGACCCTGTGGAACATCGGCGGCGAACTCGAGGTGCAGCTGTCGATTTCGCCGGGGCTCGCGCAGGGTCACCGGCTGCGCGTCTACCTGGACGGCAGCCGCGTGGAAGAGGCGCCCGAGGGACGGACCCGGTTCACGCTGGGAGAGGTGTTCCGCGGCGAGCATACGCTGCGCGCCGCCGTCGTCGACCAGGACGGACAGGAGGTGGTCTCCAGCGATCCGGTGGTCTTCTATGTCCAGCAGGCCTCGCTGCAGAACCCCAGCTCCAATCGGGCGTTCCCCGGCCCCGGCAGCAACTGAGATAACGGCCACGACTCCCGAGCACGACTACCTGGAGGACCTGGCCACCGGCGTCATCGTGCTGGGCGAAAATTTCCAGGTCCGCTACGCCAACCCCTCCGCCGAGCAGCTCATCGGCTTCAGCCGCCAGCAGCTGGCCGGCCGCTCGCTGCCTGAAGTGGTGCCCGGCACCTCGAGGCTGCTGCCCCTGCTGGAGCGGGTGCGCGACACCGGAGAGGGCTTTTCCCGTCGCGAGTTGCTGCTGACGACCGAACCCGATCCCGCACCCGCCCTGGTGCTGGATTGCGCGCTGAGCATTGCGGAGAGCGCATCGGGCGAGCGGCAACTCATCCTGGAGATGGCCGATGCAAGCCGCCGCTTGCGGCTGGACCGCGAGAAGGCGCTGCTCGCCCAGCTGGACGCCAGCCGCAGCATGGTCCGGCAGCTCGGGCACGAGTTGCGCAATCCGCTGGGCGGCATACGCGGCGCCGCCCAGCTCCTGGAACGGCAGCTGGACTCGGTCGCGCAGAAAGACTACACCCGCCTGATCATGCGCGAGGCGGACCGGCTGGTGGACCTCGCATCGGCCCTGCTGGGACCGGCGCGGGAACCCGATGCAAGCATGCTGAACGTCCACGAACTGCTCGAGCACGTGCGCCAGCTGATCATCGCCGAAGGCCTCGAGGATGTGCAGGTGGAGCGCGACTACGACCCCAGCCTCCCGGTCATCAGGCTGGATCGCGACCTGGTGATCCAGGCCATGCTGAACCTCGCCCGCAACGCCCTGCACGCGGTCGGCGAGCACGGCCGCATCGTGTTCCGCACGCGGGTGGTGCCGAACGAGTCGGTGGTCCATCGGCGCGGCCGGCTGCTCGCCTGCGTGGAAATCGAGGACGACGGCCCCGGCGTGCCGGAAGAGTTGCGCGAAACGCTTTTTTATCCGCTGGTGACCGGCCGCAGCGGCGGCACGGGGCTGGGGCTGGCCGTCGCCCAGGAGCTTGTCAGCCGGCACGATGGCCTGATCGAATACGAGAGCCGTCCGGGACGCACGGTCTTCCGGATGCTGTTTCCAATCGCGGAGGACGCGGCTTGACGCAAGAGCCTGTGGAAGTCTGGATCGTCGACGACGACGAGGGAATCCGCTGGGTGCTGGAGCGCGCCATGGAGCAGGCGGGGCTGGCCTGCCGCGGTTTCGACAGCGCCCTGCCGGCGCTCGATGCGCTTGCCGGCGGAAGGCCCGGCGTGCTGATCACGGATATCCGGATGCCCGGACCCGACGGCCTCGACCTGCTCGCCCGGTTGCAGGCGGAATGGCCGGACCTGCCCGTGATCGTGATCACGGCGCATTCGGACCTGGACAGCGCCGTGGCCGCCTACCAGGGGGGCGCTTTCGAGTACCTGCCGAAGCCCTTCGACATCGACCAGGCGGTCGAACTGGTGCGCCGCGCCGCCGCCGACGCCGCCGCCACCGAAGGCGCATCGGAACAGCCCGTGCTGCCGAGCCTGGTCGGCAAGGCGTCCGCGATGCAGGATGTCTTCCGGGCCATCGGCCGCCTCTCGGCGTCCAGCATGACCGTGCTGATCACCGGGGAGTCGGGCACCGGCAAGGAACTGGTGGCGCGCGCTCTGCACCAGCACAGCCCAAGGACCGCGCGCGCCTTCGTCGCGCTGAATACCGCCGCGATTCCCGCGGAACTGCTCGAAACGGAGCTGTTCGGACACGAAAAAGGCGCCTTCACCGGCGCAGAGGGCCGCCGCAGCGGCCGCTTCGAGCAGGCCGACGGCGGCACGCTGTTCCTGGACGAGATCGGCGACATGTCGGCCGCCCTGCAGACCCGGCTGTTGCGGGTGCTGGCCGAGGGCGAGTTCTATCGCGTCGGCGGTCAGGTGCCGGTGCGCGTGGACGTGCGCGTCATTGCCGCCACCAACCAGGACCTGGCCCGCGGCGTCGAGGAAGGACGCTTCCGCGAGGACCTCTTTCACCGGCTCAATGTCATGCGCATCCGCATCCCGCCCCTGCGCGAGCGCCGGGAAGACATTCCGCTGCTGCTGGACCACTACCTCCGCCAGGCGGCCGAAGAGCTCGCGGTCACGCCCAAGACGCTGGCTGCCGGCGTGCTGGAGCAACTGCAGGCCTTCGACTGGCCTGGCAACGTGCGCCAGCTGGTGAACGCCTGCCGTCGCCTTACCGTGGTGGCCCCCGGCCGCGAAATCCGCCTTTCCGACCTGCCGGCGGAGTTCGGCGGGGCCGCCGAGGCGCCGCGCGGCCAGGAGTGGACCGAGCTGTTGGCGGACTGGGCGGAGAGTCGCCTGGAGGCCGGTGAAACGCCTCTCCTGGAAGCCGCGCTGGCCGAGTTCGAGCGCACCCTGATCCGCGTGGCGATGGCGCGTTCGGGCGGACGCCGCCAGGACGCCGCCCGCCTGCTGGGCTGGGGGCGCAACACGCTGGCGCGCAAGATCCGCGAGCTCGGCCTGGACAAGGGTTAGCCGCGGAAGCGCCCTGCGGCGCGGCATGGATCGCGGCCTGGCCGGCTTTTTTCAGGCCGGCGCCTGCAGCGTGCCGACCAGGTCGGCCACCGAATCAAAGCCGTGGCGCTGCAGGTAGTCCTGCACGCCCTCGTTGATCTTGCGACAGACCAGCGGGTCGTAGAACAGCGCGGTGCCGATGCCGACGGCGGAGGCGCCGGCAATGATGAATTCAAGCGCGTCCCGGGCGGTCACGATGCCGCCCTGGCCGATGATCGGCACGCCGTGGGCTTTGGCGACCTGATGGACCTGGTGCACCTTCAGCAGGGCGATGGGCTTGATGGCCGGGCCCGAAAGCCCTCCCTGCACATTGCCGATCACCGGCGCGCGGCGTTCTGAATCCACCGCCATGCCCATCAAGGTATTGATCACGGCAAAACCGTCCGTGCCCGCCTCGATGCAGCGGCGCGCGTTTTCCTGGATATCGGTCTGGTTGGGCGACAGCTTGGTGATCAGCGGCTTGGAGGTGACTCGGCGGCAGGCTGCCACGACCTTGGCAGACATCTCCGGATAGTTGCCGAAGGCGACGCCGCCTTCCTTCACGTTCGGACAGGAGATGTTGATCTCGATGCCGTCGATCGGCGAGTCGTCGAACAGGCGGGTGACCTCGACGTACTCCTCGATGGTGGAGCCGCTGACATTGGCGAGAAAGCGGGTCTCGGAGAAGTCCAGTGTCGGGAGAATGTCCCGTACCACAGCCCGCGCGCCGGGGTTCTGCAAGCCGATGGCATTGAGCATTCCCTGCGGCGTCTCGTAGATGCGGTGCGGCAGGTTGCCCAGCCGCGACGCGCCGGTGGTTCCCTTCAGCACGACCGCTCCGGCGTCGCGATTGGAGAAGCCCTCTACCCGCGTGTACTCTTCGCCGAAACCGACGCAGCCCGAGAGCAGCACGATGGGCGAAGAGAAGCGCATGCCGCAAAAATCCAGCGCGAGGGGATGGGTGTCCGTCCCTGGCGTCATGCCTGCTCCGGTCCGCTGAAATGTTTCATGTGATCCTCTGGCAGCCGGAAATTCCGCCCAACACCGGCAATATAATACGCCTCTGCGCGAACACCGGGGCGAGCCTCTCGCTCATCCGGCCGCTGGGTTTCGAGCTGGACGAGCCGCGCCTGCGCCGCGCGGGGCTCGACTACCACGAGTTTGCCACCGTGCGCGAGTTCGCCGATCTCGACGCCTGCCTGGCCGCGCTCGACCGGCCGCGCGCCTGGGCTTTTTCCTCGCGCGCGCTGCGGCGCTTCGACGAGGCCGCGTTTGCCGCCGGCGATGCGCTGCTGTTCGGCCCGGAGACCCGGGGACTGCCGTCGGCGGAGCTGGCGCGCTTCGAGCCCGACCGGCGGCTGAAGTTGCCGATGCGCGCGGGCAACCGGAGCCTCAACCTCTCCAACGCCGTGGCGGTGGCGGTCTACGAGGCGTGGCGACAGCACGACTTCGCCGGCTCTGACCGCGGGGCCGCGCCGTCATAGCTGCCCCTCGCTCAAGCCAGATATCGCTCGTCGCAGCTGTGACGTCCCGCCCCCCGCTACCGTGCCGGGCGCGGACGGACCGCCGGCTCATCCGCCGGGCGAGAATTCCGACTTCAGCTCGCGTTTCATGAGTGCCACCACCGCGACCTGCGGGTCGGCGCCCTCGTAGAGGATGCGATAGAGCTGCTCGCAGATCGGCATCTCGACGCCGGCGTCGCCGGCGACGCGGTGCACGGCCCGGGCCGCCAGCACCCCTTCGACCACCTGCTTGATCTCCTGCTGGGCTTGCTCCACGGTCTTGCCGGCGGCCAGGGCCAGCCCCATGCGGCGGTTGCGCGACTGGTCGTCCGTGCAGGTGAGCACCAGGTCGCCCATGCCGGCCAGGCCCATGAAGGTCGCAGGCTGCGCGCCCAGCGCGACGCCCAGGCGCGTCATCTCCACCAGTCCGCGCGTGATCAGCGCGACGCGCGTGTTCGCCCCGAAGCCCAGGCCGTCGGAAATGCCGGCGCCGATGGCGAGCACGTTCTTGACGGCGCCGCCGACTTCGACGCCGACGATATCGCTCGAGGTGTAGGCGCGGAAGTTCTCCCCGGACAGGCTTTCCGCCAGCTGGCGCGCGTATTCCGGGTCGTTGGCGGCAACGGTCATGGCGGTCGGCAGCCCCTGGCCCACTTCACGCGCGAAGGTGGGTCCGGAGAGCACGGCCATGGCGGTGCCTTCGCCCAGGATCTCGCCCGCGACCTGGTGGGGCAGCTTGCCGGTTTCCAGCTCGAAGCCCTTGGTCGCCCACGCCAGGCGGGCGTCGGGCCGCAGCAGGGGCTTGATCTGCCTGAGCACCGCCCGGAATGCGTGGCTGGGCACGGCCACCACTACCAGGGGCGCTTCCTCGAGCACGCGCGCGAGGTCTCCCTCCGCGCGCAGCGCGTCGGGGAAGCGGGCGCCGGGCAGGTAGCGGGCATTCTCGCGGGAGGACTGCAGTTTTTCCGGCTCGTCTTCCTCCCTGCCCCACAGCAGCGTCCGCCGCCCGGTGCGGGCGAACTGGATGGCCAGCGCGGTCCCCCAGGAACCGGCGCCCACCACCGCGATCGTTTCGGCCTGGGCGTTCACGAGGCGCTTACTGGCCGGCTTCGGGGGAAGCCTCCGCCGCGTCGGGCCGGGCGCCCTCTTCTTCCTCGCGCCTGCGCTGGGCTTCCGCCGCGACGGCGTCGAAGTTGACCGGCTGGAGCTGGAGCGCGGGAAAGCCGCCCTTGCCTGACAGGTCGGCGATGGCCTCGCGCGCGAAGGGATACAGCTGCTGCGGGCAGAAGGTCACCAGGATCCGCTGCAGCTCCGCCCCTTCGAGACCCTGGAGCAGGAAGATGCCGGCCTGCTGGACCTCGATCAAAAACGCGGTGGTGTCATCCTGTTTCGCCTCCACGGTCAGGCTGAGCACGCACTCGTAGGCGTCGCTGCCCACGTCGTTCGTGCGGGTGCTGATGTTGAGCGAAACGGTCGGCCGCCAGTCGCCGGAGAAAATCTTCGGGCTGTTCGGCGCCTCGAAAGAGCTGTCTTTCAGGTAGACGCGCTGCAGCGCCACGGTGATGCGGTTGGCGTCCAGCCCGTCGGGTTTCTGTTCGGCCATGAGAGCTCCTTGGGGTATCGGTCGGTCCGGGGGGTTTTTGCCAGGCCCGGTGTTGTAAAAAATAGTCGTCGAGTCGCGTCAGTCGGCGAGCAGCGGGTCGAGCTTGCCGGCGGCCTCCAGCGCCTGCAGATCATCATAGCCGCCCACGTGGTGGTCGCCGATGAAGACCTGGGGCACCGTGTGGCGGCCGCTGCGGTTTTCCATTTCCCGCCGCAGCTCGCGATCGCCGTCCACGCCGATGATTTCCGGCTGCACGCCCTTGGCGTCCAGCAGGCGCAGGGCGCGCGAGCAGAAGCCGCAATAACGGGAAGAGTAGACCACCACCGGGCGTGTCACGAGGAGGCCTTCTTCTTGCGCTGCTTGCGGCCTGCAAACACGGGGAGATTCTCGGCGCGCCACGCATTGAGACCGCCGCGCAGCGTCTTGACGCCCTTCAGCCCGAGGGATTGCAGTTTCTGGGCGGCCTTGGGCGCGCTCGAGCCCGTGTCGCAATAGAGAAGGATGCCGCGGTCCTGGAGTTTTTCCAGCGCGGCCTGCTGCTGTTCGAGCTCACCCTGGGGGATATTGCGCGCATCGAGGATGTGTCCTTTCTCGAACTGGGCCGAGGAGCGGACATCGACGGGTTGCGCGCCTTCGTTGATCAGCGCGACCGCCTCGGCGGGCGCCACGTCGGTTCCCTTGAGGCGCGCGACGCGCATCTCGTAGACGAAAACGACCACGAACATCAGGATCAGGCCGCCGAACAGCAGCGGGTGATTGCCGGCGTACTCGATGATGAAATCCATGGGAAACCTGTGCCTCGATGCGAGCCCGTCATTATACCCGTTCCGCGTTGCGGGTCTTGCCGGCGCGCGCGCATCCCCTACACTCGCCGGACCGTGAAAGAATCCGTCGCCCATCGCCTGGTCTTGTCAGTTCTGCTGTCGGCGAGCCTGCTGCTGGCCGCCGGGCCGCTGCCGGCGGAGGAAGACGAGGCCACTGCCGAGCGCCGGCTCGAGTTGCTTAAGTCGCGTATCGAGGACATCGAGCGCGCGCAACAACAGGCCGTGGAGCAGCGGGCGCGCGAACAGCAGGCGTTGCGCGAGGCGGAAACCGCGGTGGCCGGCCGGGCCGCCGAGTTGGAGCAGACCCGCCGGGCGCGTCGCGCGGTGGCGGAGCGCCGCGATGGGCTCGCGGACCGGAAAGCCGTGCTGGCGGGCGAGCTCGCAGACGACTCGGAGGCCCTGGCCAGGGAGTTGCGCGCCGCCTGGACGGCGGGCCGCGAGCCGCGGCTGAAGCTCATGCTGAACCAGGAAGACCCCGCGCGGCTGGGCCGGATGCTGGCCTGGTACCGCTACCTGGCGGGTGAGCGCGCGGCACGCATCGATCACCTGCGGGAGCGCCTTTCGGAGCTTGCCGAGGTCACGCGCCAGCTGGAAACGGAGCGCGACCGCCTGCGCGCGGCCGAAGCCCGCCAGGCAGAGGCCGTGGAGGCGCTCGAAGCGGCGCGCGACAGCCGCGCGCGGGCGGTGGCGGAACTGGACGCCGGCCTGGCGCGCCGGGACGAACAGGCGGAGCGCCTGCGCGAGGAGGCCGCCTCCCTGGAACGGTTGATCGAGGAACTGCGCGCGGCGGTCGCGGACCTGCCGATTCCCGACGCGGCGCCCTTCGACGCCCGGCGCGGCCGGCTGGACTGGCCGGTCGACGGGAAACTGGCGCGGGATTTCGGTGAGCGCCGCGGTGAAGGGCCGGCCTCGAACGGGGTGCTGATCGCGGCCGATCGCGGCGCCGAGGTCAAGGCCGTCTGGCACGGCCGGGTGGCCTACGCCGACTGGCTGCCCGGGCTGGGCCTGCTGCTGGTGCTGGAACACGGCGATGGCTACATGAGTCTTTACGGCCACAACGAAGTACTGTTCAGCGGAGTCGGCGACTGGGTGGAAGCCGGCGAGGTGGTGGGCCAGGTGGGCGACAGCGGCGGGCGGAGCCGGGCCGCGCTCTATTTCGAGATTCGCAGCGGCACGGCCCCGGAGAATCCGCAGGCCTGGTTCTCGGAAGCATTAAGCCAATGAAAACAACTACATGTAGATTCCGCGTATACAAAATACAAAATCAGAATCGGTTTTTGCACGCAAAGCGTGCGCGAGCGATGCACATCGACCGCAAGCCTGCGCCGGTCGCAAACACTGCGCACCGGGAATTCTGGTATTTTCGGGCGCTGGAAACTGCGCGGGCCCGGCCATGAAACCACTGCTGCTGCGAGGGATGCTTGCCGTCTTTCTCGGGGTGCTCATCGGCATCTCGATCTCGCTGGCGCCCCCGTTGCTGGCGGACAAGAATGGCGGGGAAGACACCCTGCCGTGGGAACAGGCCCGCGTGTTCGCAGAAGTAATGCAGCGCATCAAGCAGGGCTACGTGGACCCGGTGGACGACCAGGCGCTGATCGAGGCGGCGATCCGCGGCATGGTCGCCGACCTGGATCCGCATTCCGCTTTTCTCGACGACGAGGAGTACCGGGAAGTCCGCATCAGCACGGCCGGCAAGTACAGCGGCATCGGCGTGGAGGTCGGGGTCGAGGGCGACCGGATCGTCGTCGTCGCGCCGCTGGACGGCGGCCCGGCCCAGCGCGCGGGGATCCGCGCGGGCGACGCCATCTTCTCGGTGGACGGGCTGGCCGTCGGGCCGGGCGACCTGGCCGACACGGTGGCGCGACTCCGCGGCCCCTCAGGCACCCCGGTGCGGCTGGGCATCCGCCGCCCCGGACAGAGCGACCCGCTGAGCCTGGAGCTGGTGCGCGGCCAGGTCGAGATGCACAGCGTGGTCGCGGAGCTGAAGCCGGCCGCCACGGGCGACGCTTATCCCTACGTGCGCATCAGCCTGTTCAACGAGGGTACCGGGCGTGAGCTGCGCGCCGCGCTCAGTCGCTTGCGCCCCGCGGGCGGGGCGGCCTTCCCGGGCCTGGTGCTCGACCTGCGCAATAATCCGGGCGGCGTGCTGGAGGCGGCCGGCGAAGTCGCCGACATTTTCCTCGACAGCGGGTTGATCGTGTCGGCGGACGGCCGCATGAGCGATGCACGCTTCAGTATCGAAGCGACGCCGGGGGACGTGCTGGGCGGGGCGCCGATCGCGGTCCTGGTGAACCACGGCTCCGCCTCGGCTTCCGAGATCGTCGCCGGCGCCCTCCAGGACCACGGCCGCGCCACCATCGTGGGCGAATCCACCTACGGCAAAGGTTCCGTGCAGACCATCATGCCGCTGTCGGACGGCCGCGCGCTGAAACTCACCACCTCCCATTACTACACGCCCTCGGGCAAATCGATCCATGACAGGGGCGTGCGGCCCGACCTTATCGTGCCGGACGCGCTTTCGGGCGAGGCGGACCTTCAGCTCGACCGCGCGCTGCAAGCCCTGCAGGGGCCCCACATTGCGCCGCGCCCCGGGCTCGCCCTGGCCCGGCCGCGCGCCGAGTAGGCGACCCGTGTCCTCGTCGCGCGTGCCGACATGCGTCTGCTGAGGAACCTCTCCCGCGATCTCGCCGCCCAGGTCGACCAGGCCGAGCTGCGCGGCATCGCGCGCAACACCTCGGACGGGGCATGGTTGCTGCTGGTGCTGGCCGGGCTTTACCTGCTGACGCCGGGCGCCGACCTGCTGCGCCCCGGGGTCGCCGCAATCGCTTTCGGCGGCTTCCTCGCCTATTCGCTGCTGCTGCGTTTCCTGCCGCGCTTCCGCCGCGAGACGCGCCTGAAGATTCTCCTGGAGTTGCTCGGCATGGTGGCTTTCATCACGGCATTCCTGTTTGCCGTGGAAAGCCGCGCCACCCTGCTGCTGATCCTCTACGTTCTGCCGGTGATCATCGCCGCCCTTACGCTCGGCCGGGAAGTGACGCTGGGCGTGACTCTCCTGAGTGTGCTCGGCTTCCTGTTCGCCGCGCTTTACCGCGTGCCCGCGGTGCTGCCCGCCGGCCGCGAGCTGGTCGAGCTGGTCATCGCGCTGGCGCCTTTCCTGCTGGTGGCCTACATCACGGCCCTGCTCGCGCACGAAATCGCCACGGCCAAGGAGCGTATCCGCATCCTGTCGGAGACCGACGAGCTCACCGGCCTTTCCAACCTGCGCTCGTTCGCGCGCCTGCACCGCCAGGAATACGAGCGTGCCGTCCGCCATCATCGGCCCTACTCGGTGATCGTCATGGACCTGAACGGGCTGAAACAGGTGAACGACACTTACGGGCACGAAGTCGGCGATCGCGCCATCGTGCTGTTCGCCAATGTCATCGCTCGCCTGATACGCAGCACGGATGCGGCGGGTCGCATCGGCGGCGACGAGTTCGTCGCGCTGCTGTCCGAGACCGACGCCGAAGCCGCCGGCCGGGTCATGCACCGCATCCGGGGCGCCACCGAGCGCTGCACCCTGGAGGTGGGCGGCCGCATGTTGAAGCTCTCCGTCAGCATCGGCGCCGCGACTTTCCCCGAAGACTCGGAAAACCCGCGCGACCTGATCGCGGCGGCGGACGAGGCCATGTATCGTGACAAGCGGCAGCGCCAGGCGCCGCCGCCGGAAACTCCCTCGCCCGAGGCCGAAGTCGTTTAGGCTTGCGCGCAGCCGAACAAAAACCCAAGGAGATCGTTGATGACCGGAGTGCTCACGCTGGCCTGGTTCCACTACCTCGCCATGATGTTCGTCGCGGCCGCGCTGGTGGCCGAACACCTGATGTTCACGCCGCGGCCCGACCTGCCGCTGGCGCGCAAGCTGCTCGTGGTCAACCGGATTCACGGCATCTCGGTGCTGGTCGCGCTGATCACCGGCTTCGCCCGCATGATGCATGGCGGCAAGGGCGCGATGTTCTACATGCAGAACACCGCTTTCCAGTTGAAATTCGTGCTCTTCATCGTGCTGGCGCTGGCCTGGTTCTACGCGGCGATGACCTTCTTCAGCTGGGGCCAGAAGATCAAGGCCGGCAATGCGCCGGTGGTGAGCGAGGGAGACGCGAAACGCGTGCTGATGGCCATCCGTCTCCAGCTGCTGATCCTGGTGCTGCTGCCGCTGCTCGCCGCGATGATGGCGCGCGGCCTCTGGTCATGAATCGTCGGTCGGCGCGCCGCACCGGAGGCTGAGCCCTTGGAGGTGCAGGTCCTGCACCTGCTGGAGGGTGCGCGCCGCGCCGCGGGCGTCGCCGTGATCATCGACGTCTTCCGCGCCTTCACCCTGGCGCCTTGTGCATACGCCCGCGGCGCGGCAGGCATCCTGCCGGTGGCAAGCCCGGAGGAGGCGCTCGCGATGAAGCGCGCCGACCCGTCGCTGCTGCTCGCGGGGGAGCGCGACGGGCGGCCGCTGCCCGGCTTCGATCACTCGAACTCGCCTGCTGCGATCCTGCGGACGGATCTGCGACGACGGACGCTGGTGTTGCGCACCAGCGCGGGCGTGCAGGGCCTGCTGGCCGCGCAGTCCGCGGACGAGGTCGTCACCGGAAGCTTCATCAACGCCGGCGCGCTTATCCGCTGGCTGGGCGCCCGCCGTCCTGCCCGGGTGTCGCTGGTCTGCATGGGGTGGAACGGGGCGGAGCGGAGTGCCGAAGACGAGGCGTGCGGGCGCTATCTCGCCGCCGGATTGCGTGGCGAG
>Ga0209938_1000755_pt1 | contig 17672 bp, 17 predicted proteins | sample SalPonR2_C_D1_MG_FD_185708 | JGI IMG/M metagenome (GOLD analysis project Ga0209938, IMG submission 185708) | Salt pond soil microbial communities from South San Francisco under conditions of wetland restoration - Salt Pond MetaG R2_C_D1_MG... ... | reverse complement strand
GCGTCGGGGTTGGTCCAGATGCCGACCAGGCGCTGGCGGATACCATCGTCGCGCAGGTCTTCCAGGTGAATGCGGTGGCTTCTCGGATCCGGGAACGGCACGTAAGTGGCGCCGCTTCGGGAGAACTCCGAATAGACTTCGATCGTCTTGCCGACGTCGCAGGTCAGCAGGAACGGCGGGCGGCCCTCAATGGCGGGCAGGGCGCGGATGTAGGTGTCGGCCTGGGCGGCGGCGCGCAGCATGGCCTTGTCCCAGCGGCTGGATTCGTGTTTTTCGCCGACGCGCTTGGCTTCCAATACAAAATGGCCGCGCTTGTATAAATCGATATAACCGCGCGAGACATTGCCGTCCGGGTGATTGATATCGACCCGGCGCTCGAAGACGTAGGCGTCTTCGTGGTCGTTTTCGCCGGCAGGCTCCGGGCCGGGCAGGTGGAGCAAGCGGCAGAGCTCGGTCAGAAAAAGCTGGTAGTTGGCGCGCTCCTTGCCGCCGGTGTCGCGCCAGCGGTCGATGAAGGCTTCGACCGCCTCGTCTTCCGCAGGGTTGCGGGATTCATCCATGCGCCGATTCCCCTCAGTGCTGTGTTGAAGCCTACCAGCAATCCAAGGGGCGGGGGAAGGGCGCGTCGGGGGTGTGATATCGCGAACTTCGTGGTTGGGCGCGGGGCCTGACCGCACTGGCGCCGGCTGTGCAGATCTTGACAAGGAGATAGTCCTTGTTAAAGTAAGGAAATGGCCAAAGTCACCAGCAAGCTCCAAGTTACGCTGCCCAAGCGCCTTGCCGAGGCGCACAGGATTGCGCCCGGCGACCGGATCGAGTTCCAGTCCAGCGGCGACGACATCCGAATCATTACCGAAGCCGGCAAACGCCCGTCCGAGCTGAGTCGGGAAGAGCGACTGCGGCTTTTCGACGAGGCGACCAGTAGGATTCAGGCGCGCGCGAAACGGCTGCCCAAGTCCGGCGACTCCGCCGAGCCCGGCGAGCGTGGCTGGAAGCGAGAGGACCTGTATCGGCGCGGCTCGGCTGATTGACACGGCATGGCTCGCCTGATTGACACCAACATCCTGGTCTATCGCATCGATCCGCGCGATCGGCTCAAGCAACAGATCGCGCTGGATCTGCTGCGTGAAGGCTTGCTGGACGACTCGGCTGTGCTGCCGCACCAGGCCGTGATCGAGTTTGTTGCAGCGGCCTCGAGGCCTTGTCGCGATCTGGGCGGCGAGCCGCTCTTGCCGCTTGCAGATGCGCTTATCGAAGCCGAGTCTTTGAGCCGGCAATTCCGCGTGCTGTACCCAGATGCCAATGTATTGACGACCGCGATGTACGGCTGTGCCACCTATGGCATTTCATGGTTCGATGCGCACCTTTGGGCCTATGCACAATGCTTCGGGTTGGGCGAGATCGTTTCCGAGGACTTCCAACACGGCCGGCATTACGGCAACGTCCGTGTTATCAATCCGTTTGTTGCCGGATCGGATCAGATCCAGGAGCTGCCGGCTCTTTTCACCGCGCCCCGGTCAGAATAACGGCGCAGGATCCGTAATTGATGTTTTGATGCGCTATTTCATGATGTTATGATGTCCGCATGCGCACAACACTTACTATCGATGATTCGCTTGCGGAATTGCTGAAAAAGCAGGCCTATGAAACCGGCAAGCCGTTCAAGCAGGTCGTCAATGAAGCGTTGCGGGCCGGCCTGGAAAACGCCAGGGCGGTGCCGGCGGCGCGGCGTTACCGGCTGGAACCGGCTTCGATGGGGCCCTCGCAGTCCGGAAGAAATCTGGAGAAGGCGCTCGAGGTGGCATCCGAGCTCGAAAACGAGGAGCTCGAACGCAAGATGGAATTGCGCAAGTGATCCTGCCCGACGCCAACCTGCTGATCTATGCGGTCAATCGCGATGCGCCGCATCATCGCCAGGCAAGAAAATGGCTGGAGCAGGTCCTCTCGGGTAACGAGGCGGTCGGCATGGCCTGGATCGTGCTGCTGGCGTTCATCCGGATCACGACGCATCCCCGCGTTTTCGATCATCCGCTGAAAGTCGAGCAGGCGCTCGATTATGTCGAGGGCTGGCTCGGCCAGCCGTACGTCCGTCCGGTGACACCCGGCGAAAAACACTGGCTGATCATGAACCGTTTGCTCCGAAACAGCGGCAGCGCGGGAAACCTGACCAGCGACGCGCACCTGGCCGCCGTCGCGCTGGAGCACGGCTGTACGGTTTACTCGGCGGACCACGACTTCATGCGCTTCGACGGTCTCGAATGCATCAACCCTTTATCTGCTGTGCACGAAGGGCAAACCGTTTACGGCAACTGATCGGCATAAGGGTGCGGGCGTTGCCGGGGCGCGAAGGCAGCATCTTTCGGGCGCACGCCTTCACTTCAGCGAATCGATCCGATGAGCAGAAAGGCCAGCAACGCGAGCACCAGCGCCAGGGCAAGGGTGAGATTCCGGGCTGCAGCTTCCAGCCGGTCGCGGATCTTCTCCGCCAGCCGTCCTCGATCCAGGCTTTCGGTCACCGGCCAGTGATGATCCGCCGGCGTGAAGAGCAACGTTCGTAGTTCATCTCGCCATCCTGTCAGTCGAAGTGCGCGGGCCGTTTCGGGAACAGCCGGAAACGACGGCAGCGTCTTCCGGAGAGATGCCTGCAATTCGGCGTCGGTAATCGCGGCGTCGGGGCGCCAGGCCACGGCAAGCTCCAGCGCCGACCGCGCCACGGCCTCGGTTCGTTTTTCTGCCGCCGACAACCACCGGTGCATGGCTTGTCGGTTGTCGACTCGACCGAAAGCGGCCATTGCCTGTTCGAGCATATGCGTGCCCAGCAACCCCGATATCCAGAGCGCGCGATTCACCAGCCGCTCCCGCTCGGGTCCGGCGAGCTCATCGGTTCGCGCCCAGACGACGGTCTCGGTCTTTGCCCTGATCCGGTCGCGCATGCTGTCCAGGCGTCCGAAATCACGATCCTCGTCCTGCTCTGTCGACGGCTCGGAGCGATGCGGCAGGGAAACCAATCGATTCCACCCGCGGCCGGATAAATTCTGGACGTACTCTTGAAGCCTCGCATTGTTCAGCGAAAATCGGTAGCAACTCGTGACGACGCCGCGTGCGATCGTCTGTTCGAGGTCGCGCCAACGGATTTTGGTCAGGGTCTTCTGGCAGAGACTGACGAACCCGCTGCCAGCGGCCCGATACCAGTAATCCACGCCTAACCAGGCCGGTGCGTTGCAATGGAACAATCCGTAGCGCATGCCCAGAACAAACAGCGCGCTGCCGGCGATCGCCATGCCGGCGAATGACCTGAAATCGCCGGCGCTCAGGAAGTAATGCGACAGATAGTAGGGTATCGGCTCGGCCGGCATCGACACGGCCGACAGCCCGGGCGCGATCAGGCCCTCGAGCAAGAGGTGCGGATTCAGGCCGATGAAGATTATCGGCAGAACCAGCAAGGCCATCCCGGCCAGCATCGCCGCGGGCGCTTCACGTACGCCGCTGTGACGGCCTGAGTCGGGCTCGCGCAGGAACACCAGCCAGATCAGCTTGAGAAACGAAGCGAATGTGCCGGCACATGTGGCCAGAAATATCCACTCGGCAGCAAGCAGCAGTCCACCGCCCCTGTCGGCGGCTTCGACCAGGCCGTGATGGATCATGCATTTGCTGACGAAACCATTGAATAACGGAACACCGGTAATACCGGCGGCGGCCACCAGCATGCAAGCGAACGTGACCGGCATTCGCCGCCACAGGCCGCCGAGACGATACATGTCGGCGGTGCCGGCACGCATGGCGACAGCGCCTGCCCCGAGAAACAGCGCGCCCTTGAACAGGCCGTGGTTGAATACGTGCAGCAGACCGCCGGCCGACGCCATTGCTCCATGAGTGCCCAGATACGCACCGGCGCCCAGTCCGGTAAGCACGAAACCCATCTGGCTGACGCTGTGCCACGCCAGCATTCGCTTGGCCTGACGCTGACCCAGCGCCAGGATCACGCCGATCGCCATCGTCGCCAGCCCCAGCCACAGCACGATCAGGCCCATGGATGAGTCCGGGAGTACGGCTTCCAGCGTCGCCCCGGCCTTATCGACCGGCCCCGGTTCGCCGATGAACAAGACATGCAAAACGCGGAATATCCCGTAGGCACCGACCTTGATCATGACGCCCGACAGCAGCGCGCTGCCCGGCGGCGGCGCCACCGGATGCGCATCCGGCAGCCAGACATGCAGCGGCACCATGCCGGCCTTGACCCCGAAGCCGATCAGCAACAGGCAGAATGACGCCCACATCTGCGTTGAGTGATCGACGGCATTCGGGACGGCACTGAACGCGATTGACCCGGTCACGCCGTTAAACAGCAGAATCCCGACCAGCAGCGCAACGCCGCCAATGATGGTCATCCAGAAATACTTCACGCCGGCACGTCGCGCAGCGAGGCTTCCGTCGTGAACCACCAGCAGCAATGCCCCCAGCCCGAGCACTTCGAAGCAGATGTAAAGCGTCAGCAGGTCGCCGGCCAGCACGACGCCCAGATTGGCCGCCAGCAGCACCAGGCTGATCAACTGGTAGCGTACGGGAGCCCGATCGTCGCGCAACCAGGCGGTGGCGTACAGCGTGCTGCAAAACCACACCAGCGCCGCGGCCAGCGCGAACATCACGCCGATCGGGTCGGCAACGAACCGGATTCGGGCCTGCCCGAACGGAAGCGTCGCGCCGATTCGTGTCTGGTCCAGGACAGGCGCGATCAGCATGGCCACGCCGATCAAAGTGAGCGCGACCGAGACGGTAACGAACAGGTCGAACGCGCGCCGGCTGCCGCCCACACCGGCAATACAGGCGGCCAGGCCCGCCGCGACCAACGGCCAGGCCACCAGCAGCGGCAATAGTGCTCCGGGATTGCTCGACATCATTTCCATGCCGGAGGCCCGAGCAATGACTCGGCGGCCCGTTGTGCCAGGTCGAGTGGAAAGCCGGGCAGCCCGGCGGCCACGCCCAGCACAAGCGTGATCAGTCCGCAGGTCAGGACCGCGATCAGCATCCAGTAGAATCCTGACGGCAATGCCTCGATCTTGTCGGGCTCATGCGCGGGGTCGCCTGGTTCCGGCTGCTGCCAGATGCGGTAAATTACCGGCCACAGGTAAAGTGCGGCCAGCAGACTTCCGATGACCAGCACTGCAAGATGTGCGAATCCGGAAGCCTGAACCATCCCGGTGGCGATCGTCCATTTGCCGACGAAACCCGACAGCGGCGGCATTCCAGTCATCGCCAGGGCCAGCAGCGTCAGCGTCGCGCCCATCCACGGCATCCGCCAGCCCAGGCCTCGCATTTGACTGATCCGTCGCACCCCGGTCAACGCGATCATCATGCCGGCGCAGAAGAACAGGCCACCCTTGAAGAAGGCATGGTGGGTAATGTGCACCAGGGCCCCGGCAAATGCAGTGGGATGCAACAATGAAAGTGCTAGTGTCACGTAGGCCATCTGGCTGATCGTCGACCAGGCCAGACGCCGCTTGAGATCGTCTTCGGGCACGGCCAGCACGGCGCCGGCCAGCACCGCGACGCTGGCAATCCCGGCCAGCCACGGCAGGACGCCCAGCTGAACGAGCAAGGTTGGGCCGAATATCTCCAGCGAGAACCGCAGGATTCCGAATATGCCGGCGGCCACCATGACGCCGGACAATAGCGCCGAAAAAGGCGCCGGCGCGGCCGGATGCGCATCAGGCACCCAGCCGTGAAGCGGCATCAGCGCGGCCTTGACCCCGAACCCGGCCAACAGAAGCCACCAGGTCGCGACCGTTACGCCGCGCGGCTCGACGTGTTGCAGAATTCCACCGGGAAGGAATTCGGTGCTCGCGGCGATCCCCTGGACCAGAACGACGCCGCAGAAAATCAGCGCGCCGCCGGAGAAAATGTATACGAGATATTTCACACCTGCGCGGAATGCCGAAGGCGTCCGTTCATGCACGATCAGGGGATAGGCCAGCAACGAAAACAACTCATAGAAAAGCAGCAGCGTAATCATGTTGGCGGCGAGCGCGACCCCCATCATGGCGCCAAGGCTTGCCAGCGCGTATCCGTGGAAGCACCATTGGCGGCGGTCGTCGGGCAGATAGCCGACTGCGTGGACCAGCGCCAGAACAAACATCGCGGCAATGGTTACGGCGAACAATGCGCCCATGGCGTCGACCCGAAGCGCTACCCACAGCGGCGGCACGAGCTGAAACAGTTTTGCTTCCATGGGCGTTGCGACCGAGGCGCCATGGGCCATGAGGAGGGTAATGGCCAGCGTGGCCACGGCACACGCCCCGACCCCGAAAATTCCCGCGCCTCGATGCCAGCGCTTCGCCGTGAACACGATCAGGCCGCCGACGGCCGGCACCAGAATGGCCAGCAACGGCAGCAATGAGCTTGCGGGCAGCGTGACCATTCAAACTACAACAACAACAGCAGCAGCATGGCTGAGGCCAGCATCACGAATACCAGCGCCAGACCGAGCTCCAGATCTCGCGACATGGCTTTCAAGTACCATCGCAGCATGGACACCAGACGGCCTCGATCCAGGCTCTCTGTGACCGGCCAATGACGGTGGCGAGGATGAGTCACCAGCGCTTTCAATTCATCCGCCCATTGCCTCGCCAATGTCGGCTGGGCTGTGTCGTGGGCAACCGGTAGCGGTGGAAGCACGTCCCGCCAGGCCCGCTCCAGCATGGCAGCGTCGATCTGTGAGCTCTCGGAGCAGGATCTGACCATTGTCAGCGACGATCTCGCCAGTTTTCCGGTGCGCTCTTCGCAGGCCGACAGCCACTGTTCCAATTCCCGACGGTCCGCGGCGTGGGCAAAAGCGCTCATCGCGTGCTCGATCATCCGGGTTACAAGCAGGCCCGACAGCCAGTGCACCGCATTGAGCAAGCGGCGCCGATCATCCTCCGGTGCATCCTCGCCAGCCGATAGTTCCGACGGTTCCAGCGCCAGCGCCTCGGCGCGGGCGCGAACGTCCTCGCGTACGCGGTCCAGGCGCCGGAAAAAGCGGTCTTCAGCGTGTTCGATGCGCCCGGCGTCATCGGCCAGTAGCGGGCGAATTTTCCTGCCGAGACCGGCTGACAGCACGCGGCCGGGACTCTGCACGGCCGTAATGGCGCTTTTCAGACGCCGGCACAGACCAATGAAACCCAGGCCCGCGGCCCGGTACCAGTAGTCGACGCCCACCCAGGCCGGCGCCCGCACTCTGAACAAGCCGAAGCGCATTCCGATCGCGGCCAGAATGCCGCCGGAAAAAGCGGTCAGCGCGAACGACCACGAATCGCCTGGGCTCAGGAAATATCGAGACAGGAAATGCGCGATCGGCTCGACCGGGATCATCAGCGCTGAAAGACCGGGTTCGACCAGTCCCTGCAGGAGCCAGTCCGGCCGCCAGCCGAGAAGCACGATTGGTACGGCCAGCAAAAGCATCGCCGCAAGCATCGGGGCTGGCGCCTCGCGCACCGAATCGACTCGGCCGTGTTCAGGCCTGCGCATGAACACGTATGCGATCAGCTTGACGAAATAGGCGACCGTACCCGCCGAGGCGGCAAGGAAAATCCACTCGGCCAGCGCCAATGGCCCGCCCGCCTGTTCACCGGCCTGGACAATGCCATGATGAATCATGGATTTGCTGGCGAAACCATTGAACAGGGGCACACCGGTAACCCCCGCCGTCGCCACAAGCATGGCCGTGAATGTCACCGGCATTTTTCGCCACAGACCCCCGAGCCGGTCCAAGTCGGCGGTGCCGGCGCGCATTGCTACTGCACCCATGCCGAGGAACAGCGCCCCCTTGAACAGGCCGTGATTGACAATGTGCAGCAGGCCGCCCGCTGAAGCCATCGCACCGTCAGCACCCAGGTAAGCGCCGGCGCCGAGGCCGGCCAGTACGAATCCCATCTGGCTGACGCTGCTCCATGCCAGCAGGCGCTTGGCCTGCTGCTGACCCAGCGCCAGGATTGCCCCGACAAGCATCGTGATCAGACCAATCCAGAGCACGATCAGGCCCATTGCGGCGGTCAACGCCCACTGATCGCCCGATTCGCTCATGAACAGCACATTCAGGCAGCGAAAGATACCGTAGGCGCCTACCTTGATCATGACGCCCGACAACAGCGCGCTGGCCGGGGGCGGAGCGACCGGGTGCGCATCCGGCAGCCAGACGTGCAGCGGCACCATGCCGGCCTTGACGCCGAAGCCGGTCAGCAACAGGCCGAATGCAGCCCATAACAGCGTTGAGTTGCCAGTGTCCGGGGGCAGCGTTTCAAGCGCATCGGATCCGGTCAGCGCCTGGAACAGGAAGATGCCGGCCAGTAGTGAAATCCCGCCGCCGAGCGACATCCAGAAATACTTGACCCCGGCTCGCCGGGCGCGTCGGCTGCCGTCGTGGATCACCAGCAACAAAGAGACCAGGCCGAGGACCTCGAAGCAGACATACAACGTCATGAGATCGCCGGCCAGTACGACGCCCAGATTGGCCGCCAGCAGCACCAGGCTGGTGACCTGGTAGCGCACCGGCGCTGGATCGTCGCGCAACCATGCCGCCGCGTACAGCGTGCTGCAGAACCATACCAGCGCTGCGGGCAAGGCGAACATCAGCCCGACCGGATCGGCGACGAATTCCGCCCGCCCCAGCCCGAAGGGAACGCTGCCGCTGATGCGCGATGCCGTCAGCACCGGCGCAATCAACAGTGCGACGCCAGCCAGTGTGATTCCGGCCGCGACGATCACGAATCCGTCGAACAGCCGGCGAGTGCATCCGAATCGGGCCAGCGCGACGGCCGCCAGCGCGGCGAACACCGGCCACGCGATCAGCAGCGGCAGCATGGCGCCGGCTTGAACGGGATTCATTTCCATGCCGGTGACCCCAGCAGCGTGCGCGCCGCCGTTTCGGCCAGTTCAAGCGGGAATCCGGGCAGGCGCGGCGCCAGACCCAGCAGAAGCGTTATCAGGCCTGTCGCCAGGACGGCCGTCAGCATCCAGCGATTATCCTGCCGCGGTTTCCGGTCTGGAATCTCACCGCAGTCGGGACCGGGTTCTTCGGCGGTCTGCCAGATTCGATACACAACCGGCCACAGGTACAGCGCAGCCAGCAGACTGCCCGCCAGTATGATTGCCAGATGCGCGTATCCGCCGGCCTGCGCCATGCCGGAGCCGAGTACCCATTTGCCGGTAAACCCCGACAGCGGAGGAACGCCGATCATGGCCAGCGCCAGCAGGGTCAGCGTGCCCGCAGTCCAGGGCATTCGCCGGCCCAGGCCGCGCATCCGGCTGATCCGGCGCACGCCGGTCGTGGCGATGATCAGGCCGGCGCACAGAAACAGGCCGCCCTTGAAGAATGCGTGATGGACAATATGCACCAGCGCGCCGGCCAGTGCGGTCTGACTGGCAAGCGACGCGGCCAGTGATACGTAGGCCATCTGGCTGATCGTGGAATACGCCAAACGTCGCTTCAGATCGTCTTCGGCCACGGCCCGCATCGCGCCGGCGATTACGGCGAAGCCGGCGAACGCCGCCAGCCACGGCAGAACGCCCAGACGCTGCAGCAACCCCGCACCGAAGATCTCGAACAATACCCTCAGGATCGCGAAGACGCCCGCCGCGACCATCACCCCGGACAGGACCGCCGAAAACGGGGAGGGCGCGGCCGGGTGCACATCGGGCACCCAGCCATGCAGCGGCATCAGCGCGGCCTTCACGCCGAAACCCGTCATCAGTGCGGCCCAGGCTACGATCAGCGCAGGATCCGACGCACCGTCCGGCAGCATGCCGCCGGCAACGAAAGTCCCACTGCCGGCAATGTGTTGAACCAGCACGATGCCGGTAAAGACCAGCGCCCCGCCGGAGAGGATATAGACCAGGTATTTCAGGGCGGCGTTGAACGCCTCGGGCTTGCGTTCGTGCACGATCAACGGATAGGCCAGCAGCGAAAACACCTCGTAGAACAGCAACAGGGTCAGCAGATTTGCCGCCAGCGCGACCCCGATCAGGCAGCCGAGGCTTGCCAGCAGAAAGCCGTGGAAGCGCCACTGGCGACGGTCATCCGGCAGGTAGCCGACCGCATGCATCATGGCCAGCGCGAACAGGCCCGCAACGGTCATGGCGAACACTGCGCCCATGGCGTCGACCCTGAATGCAACCGGCCACGGCGGCAACAGGGGGAACAGGACCAGATCGATTCGGTTGCCATCGGCAACCGTCACGGCCATGATCACGGTCAGCGCCAGCGTGACGAGCAAGACCGTTCCGGTCACCGCCAGGCCGGTCATGCGGTGTTTCCAATGTCCGGCCCGAAAAATCACCAAGCTGCCGGTCACCGGCAAGGCCACGGCGAGCCCTGGAAGCAGCCAGTTGGGCAGTATGCCGCTCATTCCACAGACGCCTTGAGTTCGATCGCGAAACGAGCCGCTGCCTCGGCCAGCGAAAACGGCATCGCCGGGGCGCTTGCGCCCGCGCCCAGCAAGATGATGTAAGCGGCACAGATCAGCACGGGTCCGACCATCATCGGCGAGACGCCTGCCGGCGCTTTCCGATCGGCCGGCATCGGCCTGAAGAAGGCCTGGTAGACCATCGGCAACCAGTAGGCCGCGTTCAGGAGCCCGCTCACGACCATCACGCCGACGAATACTTCCCGCCCGCCCTGCAGCGCGCCCAGCGACAGGTACCACTTGGTGACGAACCCGGCCGTGAGCGGCACGCCGATGAAACTCAACGACGCCAGCGTGAACGCTGCCATGGTCCAGGGCATCTGGCGCCCAACGCCCGCCAGTTCGTCGACCCGGGTCTTGCCGGTCCCGCGTTCGATCACGCCGGCGACGAAGAACATCGTGATCTTGGAAAACGCCTGATTGGCGATATGAATGATCGCGGCCAGTGTCCCCAGCGGGGCGAGCAGGGAAGCCGCCAGCACGATGTAGGACAACTGGCTGATCGTGGACCAGGCAAGCCTTGCCTTGATATGCCTCTGGCGCAGCGCCTTGACCGAAGCGATGATGATGACCGCGCCGGCCAGCACCGCGAGCCAGTCGGTATAGCCCAGTTGGCGCAGAAGATCGGCGCCGAACACGTCGTAGATCACGCGGATGATGCCGAATACCCCGGCCTTGACGACGGCGACGGCGTGCAGGAGAGCGCTGACGGGTGTCGGCGCCACCATTGCCGCGGGCAGCCAGGCGTGCAGCGGCATAAGCGCCGCCTTGACCCCGAAACCGGCAATCAGCAGCACGAATATGACCAGCAGGGTCGCGCCTCCGGCCGAGGCGTCCAGAATCCCGGCTTGCGCCAGGCTAAGCGTGCCCGACGAGGCGTAGACCATCGCCATGCCGGCCAGGATGAGGCCGCCGCCGGACAAGGTGTAGACGAGATATTTTCGTCCGGCCCGACGCGCCGCCAGATCCTCGTTGTGCATGATCAGCGGATAAGTGCAGACGGTCAGCAGTTCGTAAAAGACGAACAACGTGAACAGGTTCTCGGCAAATGCGATACCCACCGTTGTAGAAATGCACAGGGCGAAGTACCCGAAAAACCGCGACAGCGAATGGCTTTTGCGCATATACGCCAGCGCGTAAACGGTCGTCAGCACCCATAATGTCGACGACACCAGGGCAAAGAACAACCCCAGCGCGTCGACCCGGAAACCGAACGCCACCCCCGGAAGCACCTCACCGACACGGAACGAATAAACCGCCCCGCCCAGGGCGCCGGGCAGCATCGACCAGACCAGCGCGAACTTGACGCCCGCGGCCGACAGACTCCAGATGGCCCGCCAGCGTGCGTTTTCGCGCGCGGCGAACACGGCGCCGGCGCAGGCCAGCGAGATCACGACCGCCAGCGCCGGACGCAGGTCGATCAGTTCGGCGGTCAAGGGACGGCCCCGTAGAGGTTTTTGATGACGGGCGCGACAAACTCCAGCACTGGCTGGCCGGTCATTCCCAGACCGAGACAACCCGCGGTCAGGATTGCAATGGGGAGCAGCATCGACAGCGGTACTTCGGTGGCCGAAGCCACCGATATTCTCGACGGCGGACGAAAGTAAAGCGCATTGATCACCCGTACGCTGAACGCCAATACGATCAAGCCGGCGATGATCATGACGGCCAGCACGGCCGGCCGGCCGGCCTGCAGGGCGCCGACCGCAATCTGCCATTTGCCGACGAAACCGGCCATGGGCGGCACGCCGGAAAGCGAGACCAGCGCGAAGGCCATGGCAAACGAGGTGACCGGCATGCGCCGGGCCAGGCCGCGCAGGTCATCGATATGACGCAATCCGGTGCGGTGGATGATCGCACCGGCGGCCAGGAAAAGTGCAGACTTGATGACTGCATGATTGAGCGTATGCGCCATGGCACCGGTCGCCGCGCTCGCTGTCGCCAGACCGAGGCCGATGAAGATATAGCCGATGTTGGCCACCGTGGAGTAGGCCAGCATCAGCTTGATGTCGCGCTGCACCAAAGCCATGAGGGCGCCGCCCAGTGCACCCAGTGCGCCGAGCCAGACAAGGCTCGTCAACAGCGGCTGCAGCAACTGTTCGGCGCCGGCGAACAACTCCAGCGTGCGAAGCATGCCGACGACGCCGGCCTTGACCACCAGCGCCGACAGAATCGCGCTGACCGGCGCAGGCGCGGCAGCGTGCGCGTCGGGAAGCCAGAAGTGCACCGGAAAGAGCGCCGCCTTGACCGCAAAGCCGGTCGCCAGTGCCGCAAGCGCCAACGCGGCGGGCATCGGACCGGCAACGTCCATCCGTGAAGCGGCGTCTGCGATGTTCAGCGTTCCGGTCATCGCGAAGACAACGCCTGCCGAAAACAGGACCAGCAGCGAGGACAACGCGCCCATCAGCAGGTATTTGAAAGCGGCGAGCGCGGCGATCGGCTCGCGTGCGGTTGCGACCAGAGCGTAGGCCGAGACCGAGAAGATTTCCATGAAAACGAACATGTTGAACAAGTCGCCGGTCATCATGAAACCGTTCAATCCGCCAAGATTGACCAGCACGAGGGCATAGAAAAAGGAAACCTTCTTCGGATCGATGCTCCGCTCGACGTAGCGCCTGGAAAATATCAGCGAAAGCAAACCGATGATGCATACCGGACTTATGAGCGCACTGACCGGATCGAATTGCAACTCGATGCCGTAGTCCGGCAGCCAGCCGCCAACGGCGTAGCTGAATGGACCCGAGCCGACCAAGGTGAGCAGGAGCGCACTGCTCGCCAGCGTGGTGACCGATGCGATAGAGACCGCCCATGCCCAGGCCAGAGACGGCCGGGATCGGAACAGCAACGGTGTCAGCACGCCGCCGACCATAGGCAGTGCGGCGACCAGCGGCAGCCAGTGCGGCCAGTGGGTCATCCGGAACCGCCGCCTGGCCCGGCGGAATCGTCATGTTCTCCCACCGATTCGATTTCATCGAGCTCGACGCTTCCCAGCTCGGCCTTGATGCGCAAGACCAGCACCAGCGCAAGCGACGTGACGCTGACTGCAACCACGATCCCCGTGAGTACCAGCGCGTGGGGCAGGGGGCTTGCGAACGGGCCTTCGACGCCGGCGGCCAGGAGCGGCGGTGCGCCATCGTCGATCATTCCGGTGGTGACGATGAACGCGAATACCGAAGTCTCCATTACGTTCAGACCGATGATTTTCTTGACCAGGTTGTTGCTGGTCAGAAGAATCCACGCACCGGACAGAAAAAGCGCAACGGCAACCAGGTAGTCGATGTGACTGAATACCGAGGTCGCCGCATTCATGATCGCTCCACGCCGGCAATCGAGAAATAAAGCCCGCCCAGGACAGCGCCACCGCCGATGCCTATACCCAGTTCGAGAACGATCATCAGCGCATGCCGCAAGGTCGGATCGGTCGGCAGTCCGAACAGGTATCCGGTAAGCGGCAAGCCCAGGAGCGCCACCAGCGCAAACACCAGCACGCCGGCGGCCCGCAGCCAGATCCAGGTTCGGAGCGAAACGACATCGGCAACCGGCTCGCCGCCGTGCGCCAGCGAAAGCAGAATCAACATGGCGCCGAGTAACACGCCGCCCTGGAAGCCGCCACCCGGCAGCACGTGGCCGTTGACGATCACGAACAGTGCGAATACCGCGATGAACGGCGCCAGCATACGAATCACGTAATCGACGATCGGGCTCGGCGGGGTCGATTCGTGTCCGGTTTGTCTTGCCGTACCGGCCACGGCCGCCACCGCCAGCCAGGCGGTAAAGATCACCAATACTTCGCCGAAGGTGTCCAGTGCGCGATAGTTCAGCAGGACGCCGGTCACCAGGTTCTCCGAGCCGCCGTGTTCGGCGCCGTGCTCGATATATTTCGCAGAGACATTCGAATGCGCCGGGGCGTCGGCCTGGCCCGGCGGCGGCAGGTGCAGCACGCCGTACATCAACGGCACGGCGAGTGCCCCGATCAGGACCGTCGTCAATATTCTCCCGGTGCGCCACGCATTCATTTTTCCCGCCTCCCGACGCGCGAGATGACGGTCAGGAACAGCACCGTGGTGATGCCGGCGCCGACTGCGGCTTCGGTCATGGCCACGTCCGGCGCCCCGCGATGGGCCCAGACCAGGCACAGGATGAAGCTGTAGGCCGAAAACAGGATGGCGCACGCGGCCAGGTCCTTGAGCCTGGCGATGCCGATCGCGCAGGTCAGTAGCAGTGCGAGCAGCACCAGGTCAAGCAGTTCAATCGGGCTCACGCATACCTCCTTGGCGCGTTGCCTCCCGTGTCCAGGGCTTCAGACCGGTCCTGAACGCCGCCCGCGCCAGCGCGTGCCCGGCGGTCGGACTTGACACCAGGATCAGCGCGATCAGGGCCAGGATGCGCACGCCTTCCCCATCCGGCCCATGCCAGATCGCAAGACCGAGCAGCACCAGTCCGGCGCCCAGCGCATCGCACTTGGTGACCGCGTGCACCCGGGTATAGAAATCCGGGAAGCGCAGCAGCCCGAGCGTGCCGATGAAAAAGAAAGCGGCGCCTGCGATAACCAGGAAGGAGACCAGCAGGGCGTGTGCGGTGGCCAGCATCATTGTCTCCAGGCGCCTTTGAGCCGGCCGGTTTCCAACAGCCGGCCCGCCACCAGCGTGACAGTGAAGCTCAACAGTCCATAGACCAGCGCCACGTCGAGCCAGATGCCCTGTTCGCGCGCCAGGCCCAGCAGTACCAGCACCACCATGGTCTTGGTGCCGATAACATTCGCGGCAAGGATCCGGTCGGGCAGGGTGGGCCCGGCAAGCCCCCGCCAGAGACAGGCAAACGCATTGATCAACAGGAAGATCAGGGCGCCCCAGAACAGCGGAATCAGCGACCATTCATTCATCGGATTCGGAGTCTCCCAGCAGACGCGAAATCCGCTTTTCGATTTTGCCCTCGATCAGTGGTTCGGCAAACGCGGACGAAAGGCAATGCACGGTAATCCGACCGTCTTCGAGATCCACGCAATGCGTCCCCGGCGTAAGCGTGATGCTGTTGGCCAGGGTGACCCGCGCAAGATCACTGTCCAGCGAAGTCCGGTGGACGATGATCTTCGGTTGAATCGGCAGCGCGGGGTCCAGTACGACCCGCGCGACCTGCAGGGCGGCCGGCACGATCTGGCGGATCAGGTCGAAGGTGTGGAAGACGAGCCCCGCCAGGCTGCGCGCGCCGATGCCGGGTGACCCTTCGGGCCAAAGAAATCCGCTGGCAAGGCCGCCTACCGCAACCGCAGCTGCGAGGCCCCACAGCAGGTCGGAAAAATCCAGCGGCATCGAAAGCACAAGCCAAAACACGAACAGGGCAGTCGACAGCTGGACCCATCGATGCACTGTGCTCACTGGATTGCCTCCCGTTCGCTGGTGGAAAGATCCGGTCGATACCGGATGCGAACTACATTAGAAAATCCTACACCATCGCGGAGCGCTGTGGAGAAATGCTCGCATCATCCGCGGTCGTCTTCGCGCCGATACAGGTAGACGAACGCGCCGACGACGAGCGCGACCCCGGCCGCGAGCAGGTTGTTCAGGCTTGTTGCGGCGACGAAGCACAACGATAACCCCAGGCCCAGCATCGGCCACAATCCCGGCAGCAGTGCATCGCCGGGCAGATGCAGGGCGCCGGGCGCATCGGCATAGCGCCGCCGCAGGACAAGCAAGGCGCTGCAGGTGCCGATATAGGTCGCCAGCCGCGCGATGACCGACAGCATGGCCAGCGCGACGAAACTGCCGCTCAGCGCCAGTACCAGCGCGACGGCGGTCTGCAGAACGATGGCATTGGCGGGTGTGTGAAAATGCGGGTGCACGTTCGCCAGCCAGCGCGGTCCGTAGCCGTCGTCGGCCAGCGCGAAGGCGTAACGCGGGCCAATCAGCGTCGTGTTGCCCAGGTTGCCGAAGATCGACACCACGGCACCAAGGCTCAGCAGCAAAAGCGCCGCGGGACCCGCGAATTGACCGGCCGCCGCCGCCAGCGGGGATTCGGTCGTCGCAAGCTCCGGCAACGTGCCGAGCGCGACGGCCTGCACCGCAACGTAAGTCAGCGTGATGATCGTGATCATCGTCAGCATAGCGAACGGCACGTCGCGCTTCGGATTTTGATATTCACCGGCGGCCGCGGGCGTGTTCTCGAACCCGGCGTAGGCGAACAGCAGCAGCAGCGCCGCCTCGGTCAGGCTACCGCTGAGTATCGGCTGGCCTTCGGGCATCGAAAGCGCCGACCAGTCGACATAAAAAACGCCGACCACGACGAAGAAGGCCAGGGGTATCAATTTGGCAATGGTCAGCGCCACCGCGACCCGGGCCCCGGACTTCACGCCCACCACGTTGACCCAGGCCAGCACGGCCAGCGCCCCGACGATGATCAGCCCCCGCGGCAAACCCGACGCGGCGGCGGGCCAGAGCGCCGCAACGGCCAGCGCCAGGCCGTTGCTCAGCGCGGCCACCGACGCGATCCGGGTCAACCAGGTCATCCAGCCGACCTCGAAGCCGATGAAATCACCGAATGCTTCGCGGGTGTAGAGATACGCGCCGCCCGGCTGATCGAAATAGCTGGCTGCCTGGGCATGACACAGCACGAGCACGCCGACCGCCAGACCGGCCAGAAGAATCGCCCAAAGGCTGAATGGCCCCAGCAACGCCGCGGCGGCCGCCGGCAGGAGATAGATGCCGCTGCCGATGACGTCGTTGATCGAGATGCCGACCAGCTGCCAGCGGCTGATCGCACGGACCAGTTGGGGTTTGTCGCTCATTTGCATGTCATCGCCGATTCAGGTCCCGATCAGTTGCGCCAGGCGCCCGGTGAGAATGGCCAGGTAGTTGCCCACGGCGTAGCCGATCAGCGCCATCAGGATGGATGCCGGCACCAGCGACTGGCGATGGTGTGCGGCCACCACCGGCGCCGATGCCGCGCCGCCGATATTGGCCGCCGAGGCGATCGCCAGCGTGTGCACGTCGACCCGGAACAGCTTCGCGCCGGCCAGGATGAAGGCGCCGTGGATGAAGATCCAGACGTAGGCGGCCAGCACGAACCAGCCCATCTGCCCCAGGTCGGCGTTCGCGACATTCGCCCGCGCGCCCACCGAGGCGACGAACACGTAGATGATGGCCATCGCGATCGGCTGGGCGCCGGGCAGGTTGCGCGCCCGGGTTACCGACAGCAGCAGCGAAATGGAGGTTACCAGCAGGATCACCCAGGTACTCTCGG
>Ga0209938_1000743_pt1 | contig 17819 bp, 13 predicted proteins | sample SalPonR2_C_D1_MG_FD_185708 | JGI IMG/M metagenome (GOLD analysis project Ga0209938, IMG submission 185708) | Salt pond soil microbial communities from South San Francisco under conditions of wetland restoration - Salt Pond MetaG R2_C_D1_MG... ... | reverse complement strand
ATCTGCCTGATCTCCCTTGTCTCGGATGGCGTAGGCCCCGTACCGAAATTCCCCGTCCCGCAGTGAAGTGTCCAGGATGGGCAGCTTCTGCCGGCTTAAAATCAGGGCTGTGGGAGAATCCACCGTGGAAAGGGCCTGTTTCCAGGCCAGGGCGGTTTCATTGGCATCTGCCGGCCGCACCACGTTCAGCCCGGGAATGGCCCGCAGGGCTGCCAGGTGCTCCACCGGCTGGTGGGTGGGGCCGTCTTCGCCCACGGCCACGCTGTCATGGGTGAACACATAGATCAGGGGCAGTTTCATCAGAGACGCCAGCCGGATGGCCGGCCGCATGTAATCGGCAAACACCAGAAAGGTGCCGCCATAGGGCCGGACACCGGAATGCAGGTACATGCCGGCCATGACCGCACCCATGGCATGCTCCCTCACCCCGAACCGGATATTCCGCCCGTCAAAGGCATTTTTCTGGAACTCGGTGGAACCGTCCAGATAGGTCTTGTTGGAAGGGGCCAGGTCGGCGGATCCGCCCATGAGCACCGGCAGGTTCGGGGCAATAGCGTTGAGCACTCTGCCTGAAGCGGCCCGGGTGGCCACCGGGCTGTCATCCACAGAAAATACCGGCATATCCTTGTCCCAGCCCCGGGTAAGAAATCCGCTCACCGCATCAACAAACAGGGCTGCTGCGCCGGGATAGACGTCCTTATAGGCAATGAAGGCTTCCTGCCAGGCATCTTCCATCTTCTGTCCTGCTGCACCCGCGGGTTGAGCCGCTTCCAGCACCCTGTCGGACACATGAAAGGTTTTGTCTTCGGGCAGGCCGTAGAATTTTTTCACCAGCCGGATCTCTTCCTCGCCCAGGGGGGCGCCATGGGCATCGGCCGTGTCCTGCTTGTTGGGGCTGCCATAGGCGATATGGGTCCTGATCCTGATCAGAGACGGACGGGCGGTTTCCTCTTTTCCCGCCTGGATGGCGCTTTGAATGGCATCCAGGTCATTGCCGTCTTCTACCGCCTGTACATGCCAGTTCATGGCGGCAAACTTGTCACCTGCGTTTTCCGTAAACGCGATATCCGTTGCCCCCTCGATGGTGATGTGGTTGTCATCATAGAGCAGGATCAGGCGGCCCAGGCCCAGATGTCCGGCCAGGGAAGCAGCTTCCATGGCCACCCCTTCCATGAGGTCACCGTCCCCGCACATGCAGAACGTATGGTGGTCGATCAGGGAGATATCCTTCTGGTTGAAACGGGCCGCCAGGTGACGTTCGGCAATGGCCATGCCCACGGCATTGGCAATGCCCTGGCCCAGGGGTCCGGTGGTGGTCTCCACCCCCGGGGTATCCCCGTACTCCGGATGGCCCGGGGTTCTGGAGCCCCATTGCCGGAACTGTTTCAGGTCCTCCAAATCCAGCCCGTAACCGAACAGGTACAAAAGGCTGTACAGCAGGGAAGAAGCATGTCCCCCGGACAGTACAAACCGGTCCCGGTCGATCCATGCGGGATTTTTGGGATTGTGCTTCAAAAAGCGTTTGAACAGCACATACGCCGCCGGTGCCAGGCCCATGGGCGCACCCGGATGGCCGGAGTTGGCTTTCTGCACCGCATCCATGCAAAGGGTTCTGATGGTATTAATGGTCAACTGGTCAATATTTTCTGTGTTATCCACCATGGTATGTTTCTCCTGTTTACAGGCCCGGGGTTACAAGGCCCTCATGAATTCGGGTTTGAGTTTTATTTTGCCGCTCAGTGCCCGGGCGATCTGTTCCAGGGTTTTTTCCTTGTCCCGGGGCAGCCTGGCCCTGATGGGCAGATAATTGGAGGCATGATTGGCATGGAACAACCCGTCAGACAGGTGTGTGGAAGCGATCATCTGCCCCAGTTCCGCCAGCATTTCCTCCGGCGAGGGCAGCTGGAACCGGCCGGCCTGGTGATCGGCATGCAGCTCCGTGCCGGGAATCAGCATCAGGCTCAACGCCCCCACATAGTCCGGGTCCATTTCCGACAACACCCGGCCGGTTTCCTTTGCATGGACCAGGGACCGCTCTTTTCCGGCCAGACCCACCAGCACGGTGACGGACAGGGCAATCCCCCCCTGTTTCACCCGCCGGCCCATCCGGATCATCTTGTCTGCGGTGGCGCCTTTGCGGATATCGGCCAGCACCTGGTCATCACCGGATTCCAGGCCCATATAGGCGATGCCCACCCCCAGGTCATGAAGTTCAGCCAGTTCTTCGTCGGTTTTCATGCCGATACCTTTGGTGTTGGCATACACCCCCACCCGTTCCACCCAGGGCATCCGGTCACGGATCCGTTCCAGAATGGGACGCAAGCGCCGCATGGGCACGATCATGGCATCCCCGTCACAGATGAACAGCCGCTTTTGCCGGGGAAAATGGGCCCGGGCATATTCAATGTCCTGAAAGATGATGTCCTCTTTTTTGATGGTAAACCGCTTGTCCCGGAAGGTACCGCAGAAGGTACACTTGTTGTGGGAACATCCCAGGGTCACCTGGAGCAGGATACTGTCCGCCTCACTGGGGGGCCGTATGATCATTCCGTCATAATGCATAGTCATTTCCTGTTAAAATTCCAAAGCATTTCTTTTAACAGGTATTGCCAGAAATTTCAACAGGATGAAATTGACATCTGGATATTTGCCATAGCACCGTACCCGCTATGGGGAGCCCCTGGTGGTGTCCTGTGAATGGACCGTCAGATCCGGAGGGGGCCTGGTAAAATTTGCCAGGATGGGTTTCGGACAGAGGACGGGTTAATGCCCTTCATTGTTCTTATGCAAACAGGCCCCCGTAGATCTCGGTCCGGGCACAGGATACTACCAGGGGCGGTTCTTGGGAAAGCTTGCTGCTCAGAGCGATGGAAACCCTCGTATGCTTATGGCAAATATCCAGAATTGGCATATCCACCCTGCAGGCCGGTTTTTGGACACACATCCCATCAGGGGCGGCCCATAAAAAGTGGCAGCAGCGGCTTTCAATTTAATGCCAGCCGGTCTTTGAGCCCGGATCGCCGCAGGTTGGTGCGGTTGTTTTCAAAGGCGGTGTGAACGGCCTGGGAAGATCCCACAATGATCACCAGTTGTTTGCCCCGGGTCAGGGCCGTGTACAACAGATTGCGCTGGAGCAGCGGGTAATGGGCCATGGTCAGGGCGATGATGACCGCGTCATACTCAGACCCTTGAGATTTGTGCACGGAAATGGCATAGGCCAGGGTCAGCTCATCCATTTCCAGCAGATCATAGGGTATCGTGCGGCCGTCATATTCCACAAAGACCCTGCTTTCTGATTTTGACACCTCTTTTACCTGGCCGATATCACCGTTGAACACCTCTTTTTCATAATTGTTTTTCAGGTGCATGACCTTGTCCCCGGGCCTAAAAGAGATACCGTGACTGTCAATACCCCCTTTGCCCGGGTTGAGCACGGCCTGGAGCTGCTGGTTGAGATTGATGGTGCCGGCCTCCCCCCGGTGCATGGGGGTGAGCACCTGAAAATCGGTGATATGGGGAAAGGTTGCAGGAATCCTTTTGGCACACAACTCCAGAATGGTTTCCACAACCTTTTCACTGTGCTGGTTTTCAATAAAATAAAATTCTGACAGGTCCCCCCGGGAATCCCTGGTTTTAAAATCAGGAATCTGTCCGTTGCGGATGTCATGGGCGTGGCGCACAATGGGACTCTGCATGGCCTGGCGGAATATTTTGGTCAGAGAAAACACGCTGATCCGGCCCGAGGCCATGATATCGGACAACACATTGCCGGGGCCCACCGAGGGCAGCTGAAAGGTATCCCCCACCAGAATCAGGCTGGCCCCGGGCGGCATGGCCTCCACCAGGTGAAACATGAGCTGGGTATCCACCATGCTGGCTTCATCCACCACAAATACATCCAGGTTCAACGGGTTGGAGAAATTGTGCGCAACTGTGCCCTGTTCCGTGTCATAACCCAGCAGTTTGTGCAGGGTAAAGGCTTTTTTGCCCGTGGTTTCAGAAAGCCGCCTGGCGGCCCTGCCGGTGGGGGCTGCCAGAACCACCTTGCGGCGGCTATATTTGAACACCTGGCACAGGGCCCGCACCAATGTGGTTTTACCGGTGCCCGGCCCGCCGGTGATCACCGACACTTTTTGGGCCATCACCTGGCACACCACTGCCAGCTGCTCATCAGACAGTTTCACGGCCATGCCGGTGAGCACCTGTTCCAGGATCACCTCTTGGCTGATCTCCGGATCCGGCACCGGCATGGAGAGCAGGGCTGAGAGCCGGTCTGCGATCCCTTTTTCCGCCTTGAACAACCGGGCCAGGTACACCCTGTCATCCCACAAAAGGATCTCGCTGGCATCTGCCAAGGAATCCAGGGCAGGGGGAAAAAGATCCGGGTCCACTCCGCTCAGCCGGGCGCAGGCAGTGAACAGCGCCTGTTTATCAGCATACACATGGCCGTCACTTTCACAGACAAGCAGCTGGCAGAGCAGGCAGGCCTGCAGCCGCTTTTCATCGGTTTTCTCAACCCCCTTTGCCCGGGCCACAGCATCTGCCGCAGAAAACCCGATGACCGGGATATCGATGGCGATGCGGAACGGATCGGTTTCCAGAATCTGGAGTGCTTTTGGGCCATAGGTTTTAAGGATCAGGCCGGCATGGGCCACATTGACATTGTTTTCCTGGAGAAACTGCATTACCCGGCGCACGGCATGGTGGGTGTTCCAGGCCTTCTGGATCATCTGCTGTTTGCCCCGGGCAATGCCGGCGACCTCCATGAGCTTTTCCGGCTGGTCTTCAATTATTTCCAGGGTCTGCTCCTGAAATCTGTCCACAATCCGGTCTGCCAGGGATCTGCTGATGCCCTTTATCATGCCGGATCCCAGGTATTTTCGGATGCCTGATACCGTGGCCGGCAGGGTGACTTCATAGGCATCTGCCTTGAACTGGTCCCCGTATTTTGGGTGCGATGCCCACTGCCCTTTCAGGGTAAGGGTTTCCCCTTCCGCCACCCCTGCCAGAAACCCCACCACAGTGATGGGATCGCGGATCTTTTCCACCTGAATGCGGCACACCGTGTACTGGTTATCCGGGTTCTGGTATGTGAGGCGGGACAGTACCCCCTTGATGGTAATCATTGTGCAACAGCAAAGGCCTGGCCAAACCCGTCATCAACTTTCAAGGTGACACTGAACCGTTCAGCATCCTTGAGGTTGGAAAACCGGCCGATGCGCACCCTATAAAAAGTACCGCGATAATCTTTGTGCGCCACAATGTGGGCGTTCAAATAGGATTTGGCCAATTTTTCCTTGAACTTTTGCGCATTGGCCCTTATCTTGAAAGCCCCCACCTGAACAGTGAAATTTCCCTTCCAGTAATCCAGCTGTTTAAAGGACACCGGATCATGCGTTGTTTTGGAATAGGCTGTGGCCGCCCCCAGGGCTGTCACCCTGACCCTGGCAGTGCCCGGTCCCAGCATATTGATACGTTTGGCACCGGTATAGGAAAGATCGATTATCCGGCCGGTAACAAAGGGACCCCGGTCATTGATCCGTACCCGGATTTTTTGGTTGGTATCAAGGTTGCGCACCTCCACCCAGGAGTTCATGGGCAGGGTTTTGTGGGCCGCTGTCATGGCATACATGTCATAAATTTCGCCGTTGGCGGTTTTCCGGCCGTGGAACTTTTTTCCATACCAGGAGGCGATGCCGGTCTGAACAAATCCGTGGGCAGTGGCAATGGGGGTGTATTGTTTGCCCAGGACCGTGTAAGGCCGCTGGGTGGCCGGCATTTTGCCCGCATCTGATCGGGGCGGGGGTGCATGGGGCATGGATTCAATGGATTTGGAACACCCAATAACGGAAAGCGTCAACACCATCAGCAAAAAAAGACAGGTAAAACGGGAAATCATGGGGAGATATGTTTTTTTCATGGGTCCATTATCATGGGTCAAATGCGTGCAGGATGACATCCGCCATTTTATCGGTAAAAGAAAAATCCATCTGTTCCTGGATATGCCGGGGCACATCCTCCATATCCTTTTTGTTCCATAACGGCAGAATCACAGACCGGATCCCGGCCCTGTGTGCGGCGATAATTTTTTCCTTGACCCCGCCCACAGGCAGCACCTCTCCCCTGAGGGTGATTTCACCGGTCATGGCCAGGCGGGGCCGCACCTTTTTGCCGGTGACCAGGGAAACCAGGGCTGCCAACATGGTAACGCCGGCAGAAGGTCCGTCTTTGGGGATGGAACCGGCCGGTACATGGACATGGATATCATGGGAATCAAAAAAGGTATCATCCACCCCCAGTTCTTCCGCATGGGACCGGATAAAGCTCAGGGCGGTGGTGGCGGATTCCTTCATGACATCCCCCAGCTGACCGGTGAGGGTCATGCCTTTGCCCCCTTTCATGGCCACTGCCTCCACAAACAGAATTTCGCCCCCCACAGGGGTCCAGGCCAGGCCCACCACCACGCCGGGGGTTTTGATACGCAGGGCCAGATCCGGCATATTCTGGTCCGGTCCCAGGTATTCATGAAGGTCCGCTTTCCGGATGACCAGATGGGTGACTTCCTCTTCTGCTATTTTGGCAGCCACCCCCCGGCACACGGCCCCGATCTGCCGTTCCAGATTGCGCAGGCCGGATTCCCTGGTATACCCGGTGATGATTTTTTTCACGGCCCCGGGGGTAAACCGGATCTGGGCCGCAGCAAGGCCGTTTGCTTCCCGCTGCCGGGGAATCAGGTACTTTGTGGCAATCTTTTGTTTTTCATCTTCTGTATACCCGTTGAGTTCCAGCACCTCCATGCGGTCCCGCAAAGGCCCCGGGATGGTGTGGAGCACATTGGCTGTGGTGAGAAATATAACATCGGAAAGGTCAAAGGATACATCCAGATAATGGTCGGTAAAAGAATAGTTCTGCTCGGGATCCAGTACCTCCAGCAGGGCAGAGGAGGGATCGCCATGGTAGGAGGAATTCACCTTGTCGATTTCATCCAGCATGAATACCGGATTTTTTCTACCGGCCTTGCGGATATTCTGGATGATCCGCCCCGGCAATGCCCCCACATAGGTCCTGCGGTGGCCCCGGATCTCTGCTTCATCCCGGACCCCACCCAGGGATATGCGCACAAATTCCCGGCCCAGCGCCCTTGCAATGGACCGGCCCAGGGAGGTTTTCCCGGTGCCCGGGGGGCCGGCAAAACACAGGATAGGCCCTTTGGAATCTTTTTTGAGCTTGCGCACGGCCAGATATTCAAGGATCCGTTTTTTGGGCTTTTCCAGACCATGGTGGTCCTGGTTCAGTATGCGGCGGGCTGACTTTATATCCAGCATATCTCTGGAGGCCTTTTTCCAGGGAAGGCTTGTTATCCAGTCCAGGTAGCTGGATGCCACCACATATTCCGAAGAAGAGGGGTGCATGCGGGAAAGGCGCTGCAGTTCACGTTCCGCCTCTTTGCGGGCCTCGTCCGGCAGATAGTTCTTCTTGATAAGGGCCCGGTATTCCCTGATCTCCACAGGCTCTTCTTGCGTTTCCCCCAGTTCTTCCCTGATGGCCTTGAGCTGCTGGCGCAGATAATATTCCCGCTGCTGCTTGTCCATATCTTCCTTGACCTGGGTCTGGATTTTGGAACCCATTTCCAAAATCTCCAGCTGGTCATTCACCAGGCGGGTGACTTTTTTCAGCCGTTTGGTAACATCAATCAGTTCAATTACTTTTTGTTTTTCCTTCACCGGGGCGTTAATGGTGGATGCCACCATATCAGCCAGCACATTGGGCTCCTGAAGGGATTTGATCATCTGGGCCATTTCACCGGGCAGACCGGGCGACAAATTGACGATTTTTTCATACTGCTCTACCAAATTGGCCATGAGTGCCCTGTTTTCGATATTGCGATCCGTTTTTTTACTGGCCATCACTGCAATTTCCGCCTGTAAATAGGGCTTTCCCTGGAGAAATCCGGTCACTTTGAAGCGGTTCAACCCCTGAATCAACAACTGGGCTTTTTCATCCTCCATTTTGGACATTTTCAAAATCATGGCCACCGTACCGATACGGTACAAATCATCAGCCGTATGTTTGGAGTTCACATCAGATCGTCTGGACAAAAGAAGGCCCAGCATCCGGCTGCCTGCCATGGCTTCATCAATGAGATCGATGGCTTCTTTCTGGATCAATACCAGGGGCAGCACCATTTTGGGAAACAGATTGGTATCCACAATGGGAAGTATGGGAATCGTACCGGGGATATCATTGGTTGAAATGGTGGCAGTGTTGGCGGAATGTCTGATATCATCCATTTGTATACCTTTTTGTGTCCCCTTGCGCTAGATAAAATCCATGGACAAATTATGCCGCTGTTTGATGTTTTCTGTAAACAACTTGCCAAGGGTGAGCTGAAGAAAGCCGTTGTTGAAAACAGCAGACACATTTTCCACATCAATCACACTGGGCAGATACAATACCCTTTCAAACTGACCGAACTGGATCTCGGCCAACCGGTATGTGGCAGTGGGATCCGGCTGGGAGCATTTCCGTTTCCCTGCAATCTTGACCGCCTTGTTGCTGACCTCGATCACGATATCCTCTTTTTTCACCCCTGCGATTTCCGCCTGAATGATAATTTCATTTCGTGTTTCAAAAATATCCATCTGGGGCTTCCAGATGCGCTTTGAAAAACAGAAGATGGGATTTACCGATTGAAACATCTCTTCAAAGGATTTCTCTTCCGTGTCATATGTTTCAAGATCATTGCCGAACCGGATTTCTATATGTTCCATAAAAAAACTCCTGACGCTGCTGTTCTTATGATCATCTGACCATCCCTGAGATTACCATCCAGTCCGTAAATTGTAAAGCACATTGCGCATTTGTCTGGATATTTGCTATAGCTGGGTACACTCCTATGGGGAGCCCCTTTGATGTCCTGTGAACGGACCGTCAGATCCGGAGGGGCCAGCAGACATACCGGAATACAGAACCGGATACAGGTGATCAGTTACTTGACTGAAAAAAGTTACGAAAACCGGCCCCGAAAGATCTCGGGCCGGGCACAGGACACCAACAGGGGCGGGCCTGGCAAAGAGAACTGCACAGAAAGAACCAAAACCTGGCATGCTTATGGCAAATATCCAGACAGGGCATTTGGCACTTGAAATCTTGTTTGATGGGTGATAATTGGGGTCCATGGACACTGCATCAAATAAGACAGCCTTGGTTACGGGGGCATCTAAGGGTATCGGCAGGGCCATTGCCCTGGACCTGGCCGCACAGGGAATTTTTGTTTTTGTCAATTACCGTTCCGACAAAGATGCAGCCTGGGCCACCATGGACCAAATCCATTTTCAGAACGGCCGGGCAGCCGTGATCCGATGTGACGTCACCAGCCAGGAGCAGTGTGACGCTGCCGTAAAACAGATTCTGGAACAGCGCGGGCGCCTGGACATCCTGGTGAACAATGCCGGTATCCGGGATGACCATCTCTTTGCCATGATGAAAAAACCCGCCTGGGAGATGGTCATACAGACCCATCTTACCGGATTTTATCACCTGACACGGCCGGTGGTCCGGCAGATGCTCCGGCAGAAAGGTGGGCGGATCATCAACATCAGCTCTGCTGCCGGTCAGACGGGCAATGCCGGACAGGTCAACTACAGCGCTGCCAAAGCCGGGATCATCGGCGCCACAAAGGCTCTGGCCAGGGAAATCGGCAGCCGGGGCATCACCGTGAATGCAGTGGCGCCCGGATTCATTGAAACCGGTATGACAGCGGACCTGAACCTGGACAAGATCCTGCCAAGCATCCCGGTCGGCCGCCTGGGCAAACCAGAAGAGGTTGCAGCAGTGGTTTCTTTTTTATGCACTGCCAGGGCCGCTTATGTAAACGGCCAGGTCATCGGGGTCAACGGCGGCATGGTGTAACACTCATTCAGCGCTTTTGTCCAGCACCTGCCTGATGGCCTTGGAAAACTCATACATGGAAAAGGGTTTCTGGATAAATCCATGACATCCATGACTGAGCAGCGCTTCCATTTCATCATCAACGACCTGTCCCATGGTCACCAGAATTTTTATGTTCGTACGGATCTGTCGGATCATGTCAAAGGTTTTTTTGCCCCCCATTTTCGGCATGGCCATATCCAGAATAACAAGAGAGATCTCATCCTGGTACATGCGGAAAATTTCCACAGCTTCCAGGCCGTTTCTGGCGGTTATGGGTTTATACCCCAGACGGGACAAAAAGTTTTTCCCCACGTTGATAATCTCGGTCTGGTCATCCACCAACAGAATGGTTTCTGATCCCCTGGGCAGGGCCTCGGTGTCGGAATCACCCTCGGACGCTGGCTTGGCCTTGCTTGTGGCCGGCAGGCAGACATAAACAGCCGTGCCTTCTCCTAAAGCGCTTTGGACCGTGATAAAACCGCCATGATTTTTTACAATCCCGTAGACAGTGGACAACCCCAGCCCTCTCCCATTCTGGTTCCCGTTTTTCCGGGTGGAAAAAAAGGGATCAAATATTTTTTTCTGGGTTTCCATGTCCATGCCCACGCCTGTATCCTGGATACAGATCTCCACATACGGGCCGGGCTTAACCGCAAAGGGATATCCATGGTCTTCGGGGATGGTGATATTTTTTGTGGATATGGACAGGGTTCCCTCATCCAGCATGGCCTGGGATGCATTGCCGATGATATACAGGCACACCTGTTCCAGCTGGGACTGGTCTGCATCCACCATATCCAGATCCCCGGCATAGGATTCTTGAAACATCAGGTCCTTGCGGGTGGGTTTGAAAAGGTTCATGGCCTTTTCCACCACCTGGCTGACATCCAGCACCTTGATCTGGTATTTTCCGCCCCTGGCAAATCCCAGCAGCCGCCCTGTCAGCTCGCCGGCTGTTTCCACCAGCTTTGTAATCTGGTGGATATGGGTGATCACTTTTTCCGTGGCGGAAAGATCGATGCGCATCAAAGACAAATGCCCCTGGATACCCATGAGAATGTTGTTGAAATCATGGGAAATACCCCCGGCCAGCACCCCTATGGCTTCCATTTTCTGGGCCTGCTGGAGCTGGATCTGAAGGGATTTGATATCTGAAATATCGGTGACCACCATTACCACGCCGGCTTCGGGATCATCTTTGTCCATGCGGGATGCCCGAATGCGGCAGTCCAGGGGCGGGCCTTTTTTCCGGGACAACCGGGTTTCCGCCATGCCCGCGCCGAACCTGTCCATGCCTTTTGCCAGTAATGCTGCCACACGCCTGCATTCTTTTTGGGTGGGAAACACTTCCCAGGTCTTTTTATTGGTCAGTGACCCCGGTGTATACCCGAGCATGGCATAAAAGGTGTCGTTGGCCCAGACGATTAGATCGTTTTGGACGATCCCGATACCGGCAGGACATGTTTCCAGAATGGACTGCATATGCTGGTAACGCTGTTCACCTGTTTCATTGAAACGGTTGTCTGTCATAAACATGCCTGTCTCCTGTTTCAATATTATTGACACTTAAAATTGACTGCACATCCAGCAGCTGATAAGTATATCAGACTTTTTTTAATAATTTAAGACCCATGGGAAAAAAATGCGCTCTTTGTTCCATCTGCGTTTCTGGCTGCCCTATTTTCCAGCCCTGTTCAGCGGCCTTCTGCTGACCCTGTGCTTCCCGGATCCCGGGGTGCATTATCTGGCATTTGCGGCCCTGTGCCCGTTAATCATCTCCCTGGAACCCCTGACGGTCCGCCAGTCTTTTCTGGCGGGCTTTGCCGCCGGATTTGTCCATTTCACCACCCTGATCTACTGGATCGTTCCCACCCTGTCTACCTTTGGCGGTCTTCACATACTGCTGTCTGTCTGTGCTTTGATCCTGCTTTGCCTGTATCTGTCCCTGTACCCGGCCCTGTTTGCCTGTGCCCTCAAAAAACTGGCCCCTTCCCCTGCCGCAATGCCCCTGGCAGGGGCCTGCATCTGGACCGGGCTGGAATTTGTGCGCACCCACCTTTTCACCGGGTTTCCCTGGGGCGTTTTGGGGTACACCCAGTTTGCCGACCGGTTTCTGGTCCAGATGGCCGACATCACCGGGGTCCTGGGTATCTCTTTTGTACTGGTGTTGTGCAACACCCTGATCAGCACCTTGTGGATACAGATAACAGCCGGCAGCAGCCGTAAAGGCACACACTTTTTTCTGGGCACCTGGTGGTGTGTGCTATACACCGGTATGGTTCTGGCGGCATCCTATGGGTACGGGGTAATGCGCATCCCGCAGGTGGCGCAGCAGATGGCAGCCGCACCAGAACCTGTATTTGCCATCGTCCAGGGAAACATCCGCCAAGACTTGAAATGGAGCCAGGCCTTCCGGGAGGCCACTATTGAAAAATACGGCCGCATGTCCCTGGAGGCTGCCCGGTTACACCCGGATTTGATCATCTGGCCGGAAACCGCGCTGCCCTTTTACTACGGCCATGACCTGGATTTTTCCAACCAGGTGGACCGATATGTCCGCAGGGCCAAAACCCATTTTCTCATGGGAAGCCCGGCCGTGGACGTCTCCGGTGATCCTATCCGGTATTTTAACCGGGTATACCTGCTCAACCAGCTTTCTGTGCCCCTAAGCTTCTATGACAAGACGCACCTGGTGCCGTTTGGTGAGTATGTTCCTTTTCAGGACCTGTTGTTTTTTTTAGAAAAAATTACGGAACAGGCCGGCAATTTTTCCAGAGGGGAGACAGGGTTTGTTCCCCTTGCGTTCCAGGGCCACAAAACCGGTGTGCTGATCTGTTTTGAGATCCTGTTTCCATCCATTTCCCGGCAGTTTGTCAAAAACGGGGCAGATGTTCTCACCACGGTAACCAACGATGCCTGGTTCGGCAGAACCGCGGCCCCTGCCCAGCATTTTTCCATAGCTGTTCTCAGGGCGGTGGAAAACCGCAGAAGCGTTGTCAGGGCTGCCAATACCGGCATATCCGGATTTATTGATCCCACAGGACAGGTGTTCGGCACCACACAATTGTTCACCGATGCGGTGGATGTCCGGTCCCTGCCGGCCCTGAACGGCTTGTCCTTTTATACCCGGCACGGTGATCTGCTGGCAATTGCCTGCCTTGTTGCAATGGGCATGGGTTTTGTGGTAAAAGAAAAAGATAATATCAAGAGGAGATTTTACCCATGAACACAGATTTGAAACAGACCATATCATCCCTTACCGCCAAAGCCGACCGCCTCAAGGAGTATCTTTGACCTGCCGGTAAAAGAAAGACGGCTCAAGGAGCTGGAACATTTCTCTGCCAGGCCCGATTTCTGGGATGATCCGGAAAAAGCCACCCGGATGCTCAAAGAACAGACGGTCTTGGCAAACCTGCTGGATACCTGCGGCTCCATCTGCGCCGACCTGGAAGATGCACAAATGCTTTTGGAAATGGCCCATGAAGAAGGGGACAAGGAGAGCGAAGCAGACGTGGGCCGGCAGTTGACAGGCATTGCAAACCGCATCAAAAAATTTTCTCTGGACATCACCCTGGACCAGGAAGATGATGCCAGGGATGCCCTGGTTTCCATCAATGCCGGGGCCGGTGGTACCGATTCCCAGGACTGGGCGGAAATGCTGTTTCGGATGTATACCCGGTGGGTCGAGAAAAAAGGGTACAAACTGACCATCATTGACCTGCAGCCGGGTGATGAAGCCGGCATCAAAGGGGCTACTTTTAAAGTGGCCGGCCCCAACTGCTTCGGCTTTATGAAGGTGGAATCAGGTGTCCACCGCCTGGTGCGCATATCCCCTTTCAATGCCAACGGCAAGCGCCACACCTCGTTTGCCTCTGTGTTTGTGTACCCGGATATCCAGGATGACATCCATATTGACATTGATGAAAAAGATTTGCGCATCGATGTGTTCCGGGCCTCCGGGGCCGGGGGCCAGCATGTGAACAAGACCAGTTCTGCCGTGCGCATCACCCATATGCCCACCGGCATTGTGGTCCAATGCCAGCAGGAATCCTCCCAGCACCGGAACAAGGAAATTGCCATGAAAGTCCTGAAATCCCGGCTCTACCAGGTGGAAAAACAAAAACAGGACGAAAAAATGCAGTCTTTGCATGACGGCAAGGATGAGATTGCCTGGGGCAGCCAGATCCGCTCCTATGTCCTGCATCCCTACCGCATGATCAAAGACCACCGCACGGACCAGGAGATCGGAGATGTGGACCGGGTGCTTGACGGGGACCTGGACCCGTTTATTGAAGGGGTGCTGTTGTCCTGACCATGGATCCTGTGCAGGTCATTGAAAAATTTTATACGCCAGGGTCTGAAACCCATACCATTCTGGTGCACCACAGCCGGCAGGTGGCCAAAAAAAGCCTGGAAATTGCCCGAAACCTGGCAGATCCCGACCTGGATCTGGATTTCATTGAAAAAGCGGCCATGCTCCACGACATCGGTATCTTTTTGACCGCATCCCCGGGCATCGGCTGCACAGGGGATGCCCCCTACATCTGCCACGGGTATCTGGGGCGGGCGCTTCTGGACAAAGAAGGACTGGATCCGGCATTCGGCCTGGTGGCGGAACGCCACACCGGGGCCGGCATCTGTCTTGATACCATCATTGGCCACAACCTGCCCCTGCCCCGGCGGGACATGGTGCCGATATCCCCGGCGGAAAAAATCATCTGCTGTGCAGACAAGTTTTTTTCCAAAACCCCGCAGCACCGGGACAAGAAAATGACGGTGTCTGCCATCATGGCCGAACTCTTCGCCATCGATCCGGCACATGCCCGCCGGTTTTCCGGATGGGCCAAGGCTTTCAAGCTGTGATACGACCCCTACAAAATCTGTTTTAAAAAGAGCTTGGTCCGGTCATGGTCGGGGTTTTTATAAAATTTTTCCGGGGTGCCTTCTTCGACAATCATGCCCTCGTCCATGAAAATCACCCGGTCCGCCACCTCCCGGGCAAATCCCATTTCATGGGTGACGCACACCATGGTCATGCCCTCTTTGGCCAGGGTTTTCATCACTTCCAGCACCTCGCCGATCATCTCCGGATCCAGGGCAGAGGTGGGTTCATCAAACAGCATGATCTTGGGGTCCATTGCCAGAGCCCTGGCAATGGCCACCCGCTGCTGCTGTCCCCCGGACAGATTGGACGGCCAGGCCCTGGCTTTATTGGCGATACCCACCTTTTCCAGGAGCATCATGGATTTTTCTTCCCGCTCCTTTTTATGGCGTTTTCTCACCAGTTTCTGGGCCAGATTCACATTGCCCTGCACCGTTAAATGGGGATAGAGGTTGAATGACTGGAACACCATGCCCATTTCCGCCCGGACTGTGTTGATATTGGTTTTGGGATCAAAAATATCCACCCCGTCCACCAGGATCTGCCCGCGCTCTGCCGTTTCCAGGCGGTTCAAACACCGCAGGAATGTGCTTTTCCCGGACCCTGACGGACCGATAACCACCACCACCTCACCTGCCTCGATTGTATTGGAGACATCCACCAGGGCCTTGACCTCATGGGGAACATAAAATGTCTTATAAATACTGATAACATCTATCATTTGGTGGCTGTCCTCCTTTCCAGATACTGAACACACATGGAAAGCGTAAAGGTCATGAGCAGATAGAGAATGGCACACAATATCCACAATTCAAAGGTCTGCAGACTGGTGGTGATACCCTCCCGGGTGGCCTTGGTCAATTCCCTGATGGAAATCAGCCCCAGCAGGGAGGAGTCCTTTATCAGGTTGATGAACTGGCCTGCCAAAGGCGGCAGAATGGTTTTCAATGCCTGGGGAAGAATAATATGAAACATGCACTGAAAATAGGTCATGCCCGAAGACCGGGCAGCCTCCACCTGACCGGGATGAATGGCCTCGATGCCGGCCCTCACAATTTCCACCACATAGGCACCGGTGAAAATGGACAGGGCCATGACGCCGTACCATTGGGGGTCAAGCTTGGGAATGCCGTTCATCAGCAGAATTTTGTTCATGGTGGTGCCCAGAACAAAATAAAAAATCATGATCTGTACGAGCAGGGGAGATCCCCGTATGACTTCCACATAGGTGATGGCCGACCATTTGAGCACCGGGGTATCCGAAACCCTTGCCACACCGCCGATGATACCCAGTATGATCCCGAAAATCGTGGCAAGAAACGAAATTTTCAGGGTCACCCACAGCCCCTTGGCCAGGATGCCGGGCTTCCACCCCCCTTCATAGGATGCAACAATATCACCAGGAGACACCATATCCCCTTCAATCCAGTCAAATGAATCTTTGGGAACCGTATAGGTCCTTGTGCCGGCATCCGTTGTGACGGTGATATCCACTTTTTCCTTGTTGGCGGCAATGGTCTCAATCTCTCCATACCCTTCTGCATACAAGGTGATGGTGGATTTGTACATGAAGTACTTTGGCACCTTGAACCAGCGCCACTGATAATCCACCGCCACCGTGGCATAATACACAGCTCCGATAACCATGAACAGCAGCACAAGAAAACCACACACTGACAGAAAGTAGGCAATGGGATTGCTCAAGCGTTTGATGTTGGATATGTTTTGTTCCATATATTACAGACCTTAAAAAAACAGGCCGGCAAAAGAAACCTTATGCCGGCCCGGATTCATTCAAAAATTGCTGATACTGTGCAACCAGAGACTATCAGTTCTGCAAATCTTTCTGCCAGTCATCTGATTTTATCCACTTGTCATAGGACTGCTGCCACCGGCCGTCATTTTTATACTGGCGGATGAAGTTGTTCAGAAAGTTGAGAAAGTCAGGGTCCCCTTTTCTGACTGCCATGGCCAGGGGCTCAAATGTAAACGGCTCGGTCAGGGCCACTGTTTTTCCTTCCCCGTGCTGTGCCTGCATGATCTCAATCAGGGGCAGGTCATACACCGTGGCATCGGCATTGCCCTGGATCACTTCCATGACCGCTTCGGTTTCCACCTCAAAACTTTTGTAAGTTGCCCGGGGAATCATGCGTTTCACCGCCTGTTCACCGGTGGTGCCCAGCTTGGAAGTGATAACATATTTGGGATCATTCAAATCTCTATAAGATTTGACAACCCCTTCATGTTTTTTGTTCAGCAGGATAGCCTGTCCCACAACAATATAGGGATCGGTGAAGTTGACGGCAAGGTTCCGCTCCTGGGTACAGGTCATGCCGGAGATGATAATATCAAACTTTTCGGTGATCAAAGAGGGGATAATACCGTCCCAGGCCGTGTTTACCGGGGCGTACTTAACCCCCATTGCCTTGGCCAGCTGTTTTCCCATGTCAATATCGAATCCGATGTACTGGCCTTTGGTATTGGTCATTTCAAAGGGCAGGTAACCGGATTCAAATCCCACCCGGATCTCTCCTGCTTTGACAATGGATTCAAGGGTTGATTTTTTGGCCAGTTCAATGTCGGCGCTGAACGCCGGTGCTGCAACAAGAACAAATGCCAGTGCAAAAAGGGATACGCATAATTTTTTCATCTTTAATCCTCCTGAAAATTTTGGGTTCGGCTTTTTGTCACCCCCGGTTCCGGAGATGACCTTCTCAAGCCATGGGTAATTGGGTTGTCACGCCGTGATTACAGTCAACTTTTATACTTAGCATAACCAAATGAAATGGCAAGTACTATTTTTTGGATCTGGATATTTTGCAAAATCTATCATATCATTATGAAATATTTTGATACCAACAATATCACGCACATCTGTTATTTATATGAAAGCCGTCAGCCATCAGTGCTCAGCTAATAGCTTTCATATTTTGTTGTGCCCGCCAGGGCATGGATGGTTATATGAAAGTAGTGAGATATGAGGTTTGAGGTTTGAGTAGTGAGA
>Ga0209938_1000740_pt1 | contig 17854 bp, 10 predicted proteins | sample SalPonR2_C_D1_MG_FD_185708 | JGI IMG/M metagenome (GOLD analysis project Ga0209938, IMG submission 185708) | Salt pond soil microbial communities from South San Francisco under conditions of wetland restoration - Salt Pond MetaG R2_C_D1_MG... ... | reverse complement strand
AAATATTATGTATGGTGGCGATGTTGAGCTGGCCGACATTGTAATGGCTGCAAGGCGGTTTCCGATGATGGCCGAAAAACAGGTCATTATTGTGAAAGAAGCGCAGGAAGTATCTGGTATTGCCGGTGAGGTCAATGAATCCCAAAGGGCCGAGAAAAAGGAAAATCCACTTACGCTTTATCTTCAGAATCCGGTAGAGAGTACAATTCTCGTCATTAACTACCGCAAACAAAAAATTGACAAAAGAACCAGGTTTTATAAGGGCCTTAACAGCAAGGCTGTGGTTTTGGAGAGTAAAAAACTTTACGACAAAAAACTAAATGCCTGGATAGAGCGGTATATAAAATCAAAAGGCTATACCATTGTGGATCAGGCAGTACAATTGCTTGCCACTTACCTGGGTAATGATTTGGAAAAACTTGTAAATGAGCTGAACAAATTGGCAGTTATATTACCCGAAAAGTCAGCTATTACAGCAACACATATCGAAGAGAATGTAGGTATCAGCAAAGAGTATAATGTTTTTGAGTTATGGGGGGCCATTGCAGCTAAAAATGTAACCAAAGCTCATGAAATAGCCTATTTTTTCTCTAAAAACTCTAAAGATCATCATATTGCAGTTACTATAGCCGTTTTGTTTAATAGCTTCGTAAACCTCCTGCGTTATCATCAATTAGCTGAAAAGCGTGTGCCGGTTAATTCCATAACCAAGCAAATGGGACTGAATTATTATCAGGGAAAAGATTTGCAAACTGCAGCCAGAAATTACCCAAAGTCGAGGGCTGTAAGGGTTATTAGCCTGCTTAGGCATTTCGATGCCCGTAGCAAAGGTGTAATGGGTGAAAATACAAACGTAGGCGAACTGACCAGGGAATTAGTTGCAACAATATTATACTATTAATGAGTTATGAGCACTCAAATAGCGGACTTAACATAATTAAGGCTTCAGCAGGTTCAGGTAAAACCCACAGACTTACACTTGAATACATTAAGCTGGTGCTTGGAAATCCCTCATTGTTTAAAAATATACTTGCAGTAACATTTACCAATAAGGCTACGGCTGAAATGAAGCTGCGCATAGTAGACGAACTGACTAAAATTGCAAGCCAGGATCCTGATGGGAAAATGATGCCCGATTTAAAAAAAGCAATGCAGGTTTCTGAGCATGAACTAAGTAAAAGAGCTCAGCAAGTTTTAGAATTCATTTTGCATGAATATGGCCACTTTTCCGTTTCTACTATCGACCAGTTTTTTCAGGGTATTGTACGTGCCCTGACCCGGGAGCTTAATCTTAGTGGGGGCTACAGGGTGCAGATAGACCAACGCGAAATAATTGAAAATGCTGTTGAACATTTTCTTACCGACCTGAAAAACAATGAAGCCTACATGAAACTTATGCTCGATTTTGTCGATGCCCGAATGAGTGACGATAAGAGCTGGAATGTTCAAAATGAGTTAAATAAATTTACCGTACAGTTATTTCGTGAGCATGTAAGGTTCTACTTTATACGGAATCGTGGAAGTCTCACCGGACAAAAATCACCTGCAGAGGTAAGAAAGTTACTGCGTAATGCTATAAGTAAATTCGAAGCGCGTATTAAAACCTGGGCAGAAAAGGGGCATGCATTTTTATCTAAAACAGGTATTGAGCAGCAAGATTTAAACGGAAAGTCCAAAAATCCGTTTCATCTGGCACTGCAAAAAGCAGAAAAAAAGGATTATGACGACCTCCCGGCCAGACTTGAACGATTGCAGTCTGTAGAAAAATGGTTGCATAAATCCTCTGAAAAGAATGCTTTGACCAGTACGGTGGATAGTTTTATTACTGAATTTACATATGAGTTGGAGTCCATAATTAAAAACGAGTATGTCGAATATATTGAAGCAACAGCCCTCTTTAGAAACATTTTTCAGCATAGCCTGGCTTCTGGATTAATGCAGAAAGTAACCGATTATTTGGCTGATCAAAATCTTTTTATGCTGTCAGATGCCCCGGTGTTATTGAACTTATTTACAGACAACTCTGATACGCCCTTTATATATGAAAAAACCGGTCATCGCTTTAAGCATTACATGATTGATGAGTTTCAGGATACTTCAGCGCTTCAGTGGGCGAATTTCAAACCACTTATCCAAGAATCAGTAGCAAGCATTGGTTACGGAAATTTTATTGTAGGTGATGTGAAACAAGCTATTTACCGATGGCGCAATGGCGATTGGAATTTATTGCAGAGGGTAGTGGCCAAACAAATATCTGACCATACTGTACATTCTCTGCAAAAGAACTGGCGAAGTAAAGAAAAGGTTGTGAAGTTTAACAATACCTTTTTTAGTAACCTTATTCCTTTTTTGTCCGGTCAGCAAGAAGCCCCATATAGTGATATTCTTAGCGAAATGTATGATGACGTACAGCAAGTGATTCCCGAAATTGTGGCCGAAGATCGATTAGGGGGTTATGTCGAATTAAGAGGCCTTGCCGGTGCTAAAGTCGATGATTTTAAAGATAATGCACTCATTGCACTTAAAGAACAGGTTGACAGGTTAATGATTGATCATAAACAAAAAGGTGTATGCATACTTGTTCGCAAAAACGCTGAAGTAAAAAAAGTAGCTACTTATTTGATCAATGAAACGAACTACAATGTTATTTCAACCGGCTCAATGACATTGACCAATTCAAGATTGCTTCAACATGTAATTGCAGCATTCAGGTATTTGGTTGAGCCGCACGATCTTTATCTTAAAACACTTGCTTCTATTGAGAATTACGATAACAGCAAAATTAATTTTAACGAAGTATTCCTTGGAGCGCCAGAAAAATATTTGCCTGACGAATTTATTGAGCCACACTCAGAATTGGCAAACTCATCATCACTCTCATTAATCGGCAAAATAATCAGGATATTCAAATTGGATGAGAAATTTCCAGGTCAGGATGTTTTCATAAGTCGGTTTTATAATGAAGTAAAAAAACTTGCAGGTGAAAAAGGTGGTGGGCTAATGCCTGTAATTGATTGGTGGGACAGAGAAGGTAGCGAATTAAGCATTGAGGTAAACGAAACCGATGAGGAGAGCGTTACCGTAATGACCATCCATAAGAGTAAAGGTTTGCAATTCAGACATGTGATTTTACCATTTTTATACGGTTATCCTGATAAAAAGCTCGACATGATGTGGGTCGATGGCAGTGCATTCTCATTTGAGGCACTGAAAGAGGGTCTTTTTCCGATAACACTCTCGCAAAAGCATGTCCATAGTGCGGGTCTTAATTTTTACTATCAGAAGGAGCTTTTTGAGCTCATGGTCGATCAAATTAATACCCTCTATGTGGCTATGACAAGACCCAAAGAGAGTTTAACCGTCTTTTATAACAAAGAAGCTGGTAAAAATGAGGATGTGGCATTTTGGTTTAATCGTTTTTTAAACCAGGAGAATGAGGACAATAAACTATTAGTTGGCAGGTCTGAACAGGACGATATTTTTACATTTGGTGAGTTGATTAGGTCAGATGGAACACAGAAAACAAAACCAGCTGCCATTAATGTGCGTTTAGACGATTTGGTGTCATTGGCTTTGAAGACAGATTATCAGCATATTACCACAAAGCCGCACGAAAAATTAATGGCGTCGAAAGGGTCGCTTTTACATAAAATATTTGAAAAAATAATTGTGCCGGGCGATATCCAGAAGGCTATCGACGAACAAATCCAGCAAGGTTTTTTAGATAAATCAGAACGCGAAGCAATAATTGAAAAAATATACAAATGGGTCCGTCAACCACAAGTAGCTCATTGGTTTACTGAAAAAGTTAAGGTTTTAACCGAGGCCGATATAATAGTACCCAATAAAAGCTCAAGCAGACCCGACCGTTTGGTTTTTGATGGTGAAAAAGTAATTGTTGTCGATTACAAGTTTGGAGGACATAAGAGAGCAGAGCACCAAAAACAGGTTATTAATTATTGTAACATAATGCGCGATATGGGTTACCAAAATGTGGAAGGTTATATTTGGTATCCTGTATTAGCTACCGTGTATAATGTGAAGAATTAATTCCTTTATTGATTTGAGTTTTATTAACTTCAAAACATTAAAACCTACAAAATGCAGCCAATCAGTAACTCTAAAAACCAGTTAATATCATCGTGGCAGTTATTTATCGATAAGCTGGAGGAAGAGGTAATTGTAGTAAACGATCAGCATCAGGTTGTGTTGGCCAATGAGTCTGCAAAAAAACGGTTTGGCATTCATTCAATGCAATCTTATAAATATTCTTGTAAAAAGTTTTATGGACACTTCTGCGAAGCCTGTGAAAATTGTCCTGTAAATGAAACCTTGCAAAATCAAAAAACAAGTTCATTCTATTTTGAAAAAGCAGCAGGAAAAGGATATGAGGTTACTTCAATTATTCTACCTACAGAGCTTGAACATGAACAATGGGTTATGTGTACTTTAAAGCAAACCCGGAGCCACAAGGAGTCAAAAGAAAAATCTCAATCTGTAAGTGATGTTGGAAATTGGCAGGTTAAGCTCGATGAGTCTCTCAGGGTAGTGCAAACAAACCAATATACATTTCAGTTTTTGGGTCTAACAAAACAAACACTTGAGAAGAATAAACCGTTATTTACCGACCTGTTAGCACCTGAGTATGAAAATGCTTTTATAGAAATAATAAAAGCAATAAAAAATAATAAGGATACACGACAATTACGGTTGTTGGTTAACAGAAGAGACAATAGTTACTATGGAGGCAATGCTGTTATTGGTATAACAAATACCGGGGAAAGCACTTATTATGAATTAAGAATTTCGCCAATTTCATACCCGGAGTTTGGTAGTAAGGAATACTACGATAACCTCAGGTTACAGAATTTTATCTATATCATAACCCAACAGATGGTTCATTCTCAAACCATATCTGAAGGCTACCGTAATATAATTTATTCTATTGCAGAGGTTTTAGAGGCCAATGTTTGTGGGTTTCTTCATCGGGGAGCAGACAGGCAATATCAGGTTGACGGAGCTTTAGTAAACGGCAGATACTATTTTAATGATCATGATCCAACAAACACAAAAGATAAGATTCGAGCTTTATCATCTTTTTTGAAACAAGATGATCATTTAATAATATCGGCTGTTTCCAGCTCCGAACATGAAATTAAAGAATCATTATCTCGTCTGAAAGTAGAATCCTTTATATCATACCCACTGAAACATCAGAACCGTACAGTCGGATACATATTTATTGGATTACCAAACGCATTCGTATGGCCGGAAAGCAGAATAGACTTCGTTAAAATTATTGGTTCAATTATTCTGCAAAATTTATTGCAGCAGGAAACACGGGAAAAACTCAAGCGCTTAAATGAAAACTTTATCAATATATTTGATAATAGCAGTGATGCCGTTTTTATAGTGAGTTTAAATGGTCAAATTCTGGAGGCCAATCAAACCTCAACAGTCCTGACTGGCTACAACAAAAGGGAATTGTTAAAAAAGAACGTAAGTGAAATCTCAAAAGCGGAGACTCTCGACTTAGCCCAGGTGCAATATGAAATGCTCCAGTCTCAGCAGATGATTTTTGGAACAGAACTAATCCCTCGTAAAGGAGAAAAAATTCCGGTTGAAACAAGAGAGAAAATGATTCGCTATCAGGGGAGGCTTGCTATACTTGTCATTGCGCGCGATGTAAGACACAGACGGGAGATAAACCGGATGATGGTACAAACCATCTCAGAAACGCAAGATAAAGAAAGGAAAAGAATTGCCGAAGGCCTGCACGATAATGTCGGGCCTTTACTAAGTACCCTGCGCATATATATCGATTTGTTAAGAAATACAGAATTAGTGCAGCAGGAAATCGAAGATTATTCAAATAAAATGAATGAAATTATTAACGAGGCAATTGATACTGTGAGAGAAGTATCAAGAAACTTAATGCCTGGTGTTCTGAATGATTTTGGTTTAAAGGAAGCAGTTTCTGATTTTTGTAACAAGATTAATCAAACAGGAGTTATTCGCGTGTATTTTAAATATAGTTTGGATAATACAAAATTAGAAGATAATCTGAAAAATGTTATATACAGTTTAATTAAAGAATTAATCAACAACTCAATAAAGCATGCCCAGGCAAGTGAAATTGAGTTAAGGATACATGAAAATGCTGAAGGCCTGCAGGTAGAGGTAATAGATAATGGAATTGGAATTGATATTGAACGGCAAATTTCTAAAAGTTATAAAGGCTTGGGGTTGAAAAATATTCTTAGTAAAGTTAATGCCAATTCAGGTAAAGTAACTATTTTAGATGTCGATGGGTTTGGGTTGAGAATTGTTTTTCCAACCAAAAAAATTTCAGAGTAGTCACAAATAATTTACTGCACTATAAAACAAATTGTTATGAATATTTTACAAGCGTTCATAGTTGATGATCACTCTATTTTCAGACAAGGTCTTGCCATTATGCTTAATAAACTGAACAATGTGAAAGTTATTGGTGAGGCAGAGGATGGGAAACAATTCATAGACAGTATTGATAAATACAATCCTGATGTTGTTTTTCTCGATATTAAAATGCCAATTATGGATGGAATAGAAGCTGCCGAGCTTGCTTTTAAGAAAAAGCCAAGTCTGAAAATTGTCGTAATGACTATGTTTGAAGAGCCTGCATATTTCAACAAAATGGTGGAACTTGGTGTGCATGGGTTTTTACTCAAAAATGCCGAGATGATGGAAATACGCAAGGCATTAGCCCGGATTAATGAAGGTGATACTTATTTTTCTGAAGATTTACTGAAAAAGATAAGACACACAAATACAGAAGAACCAAAATCAAACGATATAAATTTTTCAAGACGCGAAAAAGAGGTCTTGGACTACCTTTGCATGGGATTTTCAAACAACGAGATAGCCGAAAAGTTATTTATTAGCCCCCGAACTGTCGATGGCCACAGAGCAAATCTTTTGAGCAAAACAGACTCGAAAAATACGGTAAGTCTGGTTTTATTTGCTGTCAAAAATAAAATTGTTGATCTTGTGTAAAATATAAAAGTTTTATTTGAGGTAATCTTTCGTAAGTATAGACCTCGTTACGGTATTTTGAATTTTTATAGTGAATGTAATGCAAAGCAAAGATATTTTAATTGTAGATGATGCAGAAAATAACTTGATACTCCTGAGTGATCTCCTATCAGAGTTTGAATACAATATCAGAGTAGCTCATAATGGAAGCGAAGCGCTTGATCTCGTAAGGGAAAAAGCGCCTGATCTGATTTTGCTGGATATTATGATGCCTGAAATGGACGGATTTGAGCTGTTAGAAAAAATAAAACCTCAAATCCCTTCAGTAAAAACCATTTTTATTACTGCCAAGTCAAATGAGGAAGACCGTAAACGTGCATTTGAACTGGGAGCCGCTGATTTTATTACAAAACCAGTCAATATTATGCAGGTCATGGATATTGTAAAAAGATCTTTTGAATAGGTGCTGATCTGATCTTTTCTTTCTTCTTCTTTTCTTTCTTATCTCATTCCAGAAAATATGTTTTATGGTAAAATCTACCTGCTTTGAGCATTATATATATTCTTAGATAATGCCTCTTGGTTCGTAAGTATTTGTATTGTAGTTTTTTACGTATATTCGGGGATTCGTGGATAACATTTAATAATCAGGTTGAATTACTGTTTATGTATTTATGCGTTAAGCGTAATTTTATATCATGTTAAACTTAAAACTATTTAAATTATGAATTGGAGAAATATTCGAATTGGAGGCAAATTAGGTATCGGGTTCGGTATCTTAATAGTGATAGCCGTTGCACTTGGTATAATGGCCATTGTAAATATGACAAGTATGCGTACTGAGACTGGATATCTTAGTGATGAATATTTGCCAGAAATTGAAGTTTCAAATGGCATGGAGAACAGCTTTTTGGAGGCCATTTTTGAGCTTAGAGCTTATAATTACACCCACGAAAGTAATTTTTTGACTGCAGGTAAGGATTTATTACGCCAAACCCGAACCCATATTGATCAGGCATATGATTTAGCTGACAAAGCAACTCGTTTGGAGAAACTTGAAGGAGCCACTAAAACTGTGGATGAAAATCTGGCAAAATATGAAAGCCTGCTTGACCAAACTATTGAGGTTGTTGGGAAAATGGAACAAAACCGAAATAATATGGATGCCGCCGCTGCTACATATATGAGAAATTGTATGGAATATCTTGATGGGCAAAATGCCCGGATGCGCAGAGAAATTAATACCGGTAATACCAATATTGCAAGGTTAGAAAAAATTACCTTAATCAATAATATCATCGATGCAGGAAACGCTGTAAGGGTTGAAAATTTTAAGGCGCAGGCTACAAGAGACCCTGAGGCATTAAGAGTGGCTGTAGATGAGTTCAATAACTCTTTTGCCTATTTTGATGATATCCGAAAGTATACTAAATTACAGGATGATCTTGATGCCCTGGATAATATAGAAGAAGCAGGAAAACAATATGCAACTGCCATTAACAATTATCTTGTAAACTGGACTGAAAACGAGAGGCTTGGTGATGAGCGTGTTCCGGCCGCAGGTCAGGTAACCCAAAATGCCAATTCCGCTGCTGTGGCAGCTTTAAATGGCACTGAAAGTATAGCAGGTGATATTGTATCATTAATTGCAACTTCAAACCAGGTAATGATCGTAGGGCTTATCTTTGCTATGATTCTTGGTGTTGTCTTGGCACTTATTATCACTAAATCTATTACTACCGGAATTGGCAAAGGAGTTGGTTTCGCCAGAGAAATAGCAAAAGGTGACCTCACTGCTGAGATTGAGGATAAATACCTGAATCAAAAAGATGAAATCGGTCAATTAGGTAATGCTTTACAATCTATGGCCGATAAGCTTAAGCAAATTGTGCAGGATGTATTTGAAGGTTCCGAAAATATTGCATCTGCGAGCCAGGAGCTAAGTTCAACTTCGCAGCAAATGTCACAGGGGTCGTCAGAGCAGGCTTCATCAGCCGAAGAGGTTTCTTCATCAATGGAAGAAATGGCCAGCAATATTCAGCAAAATACAGATAACGCTAAACAAACAGAAAAAATTTCAATCAAAGCATCAGACGATATCTCGCAAGGTAATGACGCTGTAGAAAAAACAGTCGGTTCAATGAAAGATATTGCTGAAAAGATTACTATCATTAGCGAAATAGCTCGTCAAACCAATATTCTTGCACTGAATGCTGCAGTAGAAGCTGCACGCGCAGGCGAACATGGAAAGGGATTTGCCGTAGTAGCCGAAGAAGTGCGCAAACTTGCTGCACGCAGCCAGGAATCTGCACAAGAAATTGATGAAACATCTAAAAGTAGCGTTTCAATTGCAGAAAACTCAGGTAAATTACTTTCTGAAATTGTTCCTGATATTCAAAAAACAGCTAAGCTTGTTCAGGAAATTTCTGCAGCCAGTTCAGAACAATCATCAGGTGCCGAGCAGGTTAATAGCGCTATTCAGCAACTGAATCAGGTTACACAGCAAAATGCCGCTGCTGCCGAAGAGATGGCTACCAGCTCAGAGGAACTATCAAGTCAGGCTGAACAGATGCGTGAAACAATGGAGTTCTTTAATATTGGCTCAGATGCTAAAAAAAGAACACAGAAAAAGCATAAAAAAGCGAAAACAAAAGTAGAAACCATGCAGCAAAATAAGGAACAACCTCAAAAGCATCAGGGATCTACTGAAACTAAAGGCGTGAATCTAAACCTGAATGACGACGAACACAGCGATAAGGATTTTGAAAACTTTTAGAACAATATTACAGCACCTGGGAACGTTTAATTCCGGTGCTGTAACTTTTTTCATGAAAAATTGTACCGGTAAAAAAAATAATGGCCCACATCAAGAAAATATTAATTGTCGACGATTCCTTTAATAACCTGATTTTACTTGAAGATTTGTTAAGTGAAATGAGCTACGAAGTTGCGGTGGCACACGATGGCCTTGAGGCAATGGACAAAATAAGACAGGTTACACCTGACTTGATCCTGCTTGACATTATGATGCCCAAAATGGGTGGGTTCGAATTAATGGAGCAAATAAACGAGGAGCAGTTAGATATTCCTGTAATATTTATTACAGCTAAAAATAGTGAAGAAGAACGAAAAAGGGCATCAGAACTTGGAGCAGCCGATTTTATAGTAAAGCCGGTAATTATTAGCGATGTGCTTGAAAAGGTAGAAAAAGTTATAGATAAATCATAGTGATTAGTGTTATTTAGAAATGCGGTTGGGGTTCTATCCTGACCGCATTTTTAATTATAAAAGCTTGCCTTGCGTTTTAAATTAAATCGAACTAAATGACCTTTTAAAATGCCCTTAAAAAAGGCAAAAGGGAGATACTAAAATATTTTTAAGAGTCCCGAAATATGCAAACGATTGCAATTACCCTTTAGTTAGCATTAAAAATAAGCCCGGAAGAAAGAAAACATGATATTTTTCATAAGAAAAAACACTTAAAATTTATAGATTTGTATACAAATTAAGTTAAACTAAATAAAAACTATAAAGTTATGCCTAAAGGTTTTTTCAATGTCCCGAAAGCAGTAAACGAACCAGTACGTTCGTATGCTCCAGGCACAAAAGATCGTGAAGAGCTCAAAAAAGCACTTAAAGAGCTTAAGTCAAAACAAGTTGAGATACCAATGGTAATTGGTGGCAAAGATGTAAAAACTGACAAAGAAGTTGATATTCATCCACCACATGAATTGGCTCATACACTGGGGCACTATTACCAGGGAAGTGCTAATGAGGTAAATATGGCTATTGATGCTGCAATGGAGGCAAAAGAAAAGTGGGCAGCAACACCATGGCACGAGCGTGCAGCTATTTTTCTTAAAGTAGCAGATCTGCTCACAGGGCCATATCGCTATAAAATGAATGCTGCTGCAATGCTCGGCACATCAAAAACCGCGCATCAGGCAGAGATCGAAACGGCTTGTGAATTTGCTGATTTTATGCGTTTTGGTGTAGAATATATGACCAAAATTTATGAAGAACAACCAGTTTCAGATAAAAATACCTGGAACAGGGTCGAATACAGACCACTTGAAGGTTTTGTTTTTGCGTTAACGCCGTTTAATTTTACCGCTATTACTGCAAACCTGCCGGCTGCACCTGCAATGATGGGTAACACGGTAGTTTGGAAACCTTCAAAACTGAATATCTATTCTGCTAATGTTGTAATGGAAATATTCCGCGAAGCAGGATTGCCAGACGGTGTTATTAACCTTGTGTTTGCTTCTGGCCCTGTTGTGGCCGATACTGTCTTTGCAAGTCCTGATTTTGCCGGATTCCATTTTACAGGTTCTACACCAGTATTCCAGCAGTCATGGAAGAAAATTGGCGACAACATTACAAAATACAAAACTTACCCACGTATTGTTGGTGAAACAGGTGGTAAAGATTATATCTTTGCTTCACCAAAAGCCGATGCTAAGGCTGTGGCTACAGCTATGGTTCGCGGTGCTTTTGAATATCAGGGACAGAAATGCTCAGCTGCTTCAAGAACATACCTGCCAGGCAATCTTGCCGACGAAATTTTCAAGTACGTGAAAGAAGATGTTTCAACAATTAAGCAAGGATCACCCGAAGATTTTTCAAACTTCCTTTGCGCCGTAATTGATGAATCGGCATTTGATAAACACGCTGCTGCTATCGATATGGCTAAGGAAGATAGCTCTTGCGAAATTATAGCAGGCGGTGGTTATGATAAATCAAAAGGTTATTTCATCGAACCAACGGTTATTAAAACTACGAATCCAAAATTCTACTCTATGGAAGAGGAGCTTTTTGGACCAGTGTTAACCGTTTATGTGTATGATGAAAATAAAGTGGATGAAACGCTTGATATCCTTGACAATACATCTATTTATGGATTAACAGGTGCTATTTTCACACAAGATCGTTACGAAATCGATTACCTGACAAAACGTTTGGTTAATACAGCTGGTAACTTCTACGTGAACGATAAGCCAACTGGAGCCATTGTTGGACAGCAGCCATTTGGTGGCGCCAGGGGTTCAGGTACCAACGATAAGGCTGGTTCAATGTTGAACCAATTGCGTTGGGTGTCGGCACGCAGTATAAAAGAGAATTTTGTGCCTGCCAAAGATTATCGCTACCCTTACATGGAAGATGAATAATTATAACTATAAACAAAACCCGGTACATAATTATGCACCGGGTTTTTTAAAACCAATAGACTATGAATCCAAAAATGCAGAAAGTACTTGACAATTTAGGCATTGAAGAAGTTAATGCCGGCGTATGTACAGGTACACAATGGATAGATACCAACGGAAAAGAAACGACATCGGTAACACCAATTGATGACTCAATATTGGGAAAGGTTAAAAATGCAGAGCTCAAGGATTACGAAAATGTAATCACCAAAGCACAGGAAGCATTTAAGAAATGGCGCGAAGTTCCCGCTCCAGCAAGAGGAGAGATAGTACGCAAAATCGGTAATGCATTACGCGATAATAAAGAAGACCTTGGAATGCTTGTCAGCATTGAAATGGGCAAAAGCTACCAGGAAGGTCTGGGCGAAGTGCAGGAAATGATCGATATTGCAGATCTTGCCGTTGGACAGTCACGCCAGCTTTATGGCTTTACTATGCAAAGCGAGCGTCCCAATCACCGCCTCTTCGATCATTACCATCCCTACGGGATTGTTGGTGTAATTACAGCTTTTAATTTTCCCGTAGCTGTTTATGCATGGAATACAATGATCGCAGCTGTGACCGGTGATGTGGTTGTATGGAAACCATCATCCAAAACTCCACTGACAGCAGTAGCTGTGCAGAAAATTGTTGCTGATGTAATAAAAGATGAACCGGAAGTTCCCGAAGGAGTTTTTAACCTCGTAATTGGACGCTCTGCTGTAATGGGCGACAACTTTATCGAAGATAAACGTGTACCACTTATTTCTGTTACCGGATCGACTCGCGTTGGGAAACGTGTAGCCGAGAAAGTTGGAAAACGTCTGGGTAATACAATTCTTGAGCTGGGAGGTAACAATGCCATCATTCTTAGCCCGGATGCTAACCTTGAAATGGCCATACCTTCAATTGTTTTTGGAGCTGTTGGAACAGCCGGACAGCGCTGTACATCAACTCGTCGTGTAATTGTACACGAAGATATTTACGAAGATGTAAAGAAAAAACTTACCAATGCCTATGAACAAGTGTCGAAGAAAATTGGTGATCCGCTTGACGAAAATAACCTTGTAGGGCCACTTATCGATACAGATGCCACAGAATTGTTCACTTCTGCACTTGAAAAAGTGAAAGAAGAGGGCGGTAAAGTGCTATTTGGTGGTGAGGTTTTAAGCGGAAAAGGTTACGAAACCGGAACATACGTTGTACCTGCCATTTGTGAAGCACAAAATCATTACGAAATTGTGCAGGAAGAGACCTTTGCACCAATTCTTTATTTAATCAAGTACAAATCTTTCGAGGAAGCATTAGATCTACATAATGGTGTGCCACAAGGACTCTCAAGTGCCATCTTTACCGATAGTATTCAGGAATCAATGTCTTTCCTAAGCAACAGCGGTTCTGATTGTGGTATTGCGAATGTTAATGTAGGTACATCGGGTGCTGAAATTGGTGGTGCTTTTGGCGGTGAAAAAGATACCGGAGGTGGCCGCGAATCTGGTTCCGATGCCTGGAAGGCTTATATGCGTCGCCAAACTACAACAATCAATTACGGTAAAGATTTACCATTGGCACAAGGCATTAAGTTCGACATCTAAGCATGTTTTGAGCATTAAATATAAGAAGGACTGCATTTGGCGGTCCTTCTTTTTTTGTACGAAAATTCCTTGTAGAGGCTTAGGATATATTTCTTGTACAATAGTTTAAGAAAATATTACTGGAATTTGTCATGAATTAGTTTTATCTTGTATTAGCCATAACTAACTAATATTTTTACAATGAAATTTAGTCTTTTTGTAATCGCCTGGGCTGTAATATTCGTTTTTGCCGGCAATAACAATTTTGCAGCTGCCAATACAGGATTAAGTACATTTTCAGACACAGTTAACACTTCACAACATAAAATTGAAAATCAACACCATGATGGCGCTGAAAAGCCACATGATACAACCCACGAAGGTGGACATAGCTCAGATATGTCGCCCTTGTTTTTTGTAATAGTTGCACTTATTATTGGAGCTGCAACACGCCATTTTCTCCGAAGAAGTCCAATTCCCTATACCGTTACTCTGCTTATATTCGGGTTACTGATTGGCATGGCTGTTCGCATGGATTTTTTTGAAGGATGGGGAGATACGTTTGCCACAGCAGTGCGTTGGGCAGGGCATATCGATCCGCACCTGATTTTATACGTTTTCCTGCCCACATTAATATTTGAGGCCGCGTTTGCAATGGATGTGCATACATTTAAAAAATCGGTTGCCAACGCTGCTATTCTAGCTGTTCCCGGCATAATTGTGGCACTTTTTCTAACTTCTTTTATCATTATTGGTATTAAAGAGCTTGGAATTGGGTTGCCTGACTGGTCATGGCAGGTGGCTTTGCTTTTTGGGGTGGTTATTAGCGCAACCGATCCGGTGGCCGTGGTGGCATTGCTAAAAGACCTTGGCGCCAGTAAAAAGCTGGGAACTTTGATTGAAGGCGAATCATTACTTAACGATGGTACAGCCATTGTAATTTTTTTAGTTATTCTTGGAAGTATAAAAGGCGCATCGCCAGATATGGGTGAATTGGAGGCATTTGTGTTCAACTTACATCCCGTGCTTAAATTTGCTTATATCTCTTTCGGGGGAATATTGTTGGGTTTAGCGGTTGGTATGATTACAATCCGGTGGGTTCGCGGTGTCTTTAACGATGCAATGGTCGAAATATCGGCTATTGTTACAGCTGCATACATTACATTCTTTATTGCCGAGCACTTTCTGTATGTTTCGGGAGTGCTTGGACTTGTTTCGCTCGGACTGGCTGCTGCCAGTGTCGGACGAACCAGAATTAGTCCTGAAGTAGAACACTTCTTACATGAGTTCTGGGAATTACTGGCTTTCATCGCCAATACGCTTATTTTTATCATTGTTGGGGTTGTTATCGCTGAGCAGGCTGTCTTTACCGGAAGCGATTTTTTAATTTTGCTGATTATTTATATCGGAATTCACATTGTTCGAGCTATTGTAGTTACCCTACTTTTCCCGTTTATGAAGCGAACCGGCTATGGCCTCGATAAAAAAAATGCCATGGTCGTATGGTACGGAGCACTAAGAGGGGCCATTGGATTAGCCCTTGCTTTAGTTGTAGCCAGCCTCGACCCTGCAGTTTTACCTGAAAAAATCCAAAACCAGTTCCTGTTTTTTACTGCGGGAATTGTGATTTTAACTCTGGTTGTAAATGCCATTACCATAAAGTTCCTGATTCAAAAACTTGGACTTACCACTCTGGCCCCGGCTAAAGCTAAAATGATTTACAACGCGCAGGCGTATTTACGAAAAACGGCCGCCAATGCAATTGAGACACTTAAACGCGACCGTTTTATGAATCATGCCAATTGGCAACAGGTTAAAAAATATTTGCCTCCACAACCTGAGATTTCGAAGGACGAAATTGGCGATGTAGAAACCATTGCCGAAATCAGAAGAAGAATACTCGAACAGGAGAAAAGTAGTTATTGGTACCAGTTTAAAAAAGGCCTGCTAGGTCCAACTGCAGTGCAAAAACTCTCTGAGGGAATTAATACGATTTTAGATGCGGGAGGACTTATTCCACTGTGCGAAAGAAAAGACCTGGAAGAAAGCTGGAAAACACCAGGATTCCTGAAAACACTTCAGAACCAACCGCTGCTCGATAAATTGACTAAACATATGTTTTTCGATAGATTGGCTGTAAGCTACGATTCTGCGCGTGGCTTTGTCGAAGCGCAGGAAGATGCATTAAAATTGGTTGAAAGTATGCACAGAGAGGTAGAAGGCGGCGAAGACGGAGATAAAACCAATAGCCTGGAAATTATTGAGGAGGAAATCAATGAAAACCGTATCCATGGCCTTACTTACCTTCGTAATTTGCGTAAGAGTTATCCAGAAATATATAATGCAATTTCTACAAGACAAGCCATTCGATCATTGTTGAATTTTGAAATGCAAACAGTAGAAAGGCTCGAGAAAAAAGGACGTTTAGAGTCCTCAGAAGCAAATAAGATGGCTAAAGCAATTGAAAATCGCATGAAAAGATTGCTACAAAAACCACCGTCGGTTAAATTACCAAAGAATATTAAACTATTAAAAGATATGGAGTGGTTTGAGGAGGTGGAAATTCCGATGCTTAAAAAAGTATCTGCATCATTTAGTAGCAAAGTTTATTCTATGGGCGATAAACTCATTAAACTTCACGATAGTGGCAATGCAATTTTTGTCATAGCCAGGGGAACAGTTAAGGTTTCCGTGGGGAATGAGGTGGTAGCAATACTCGGACCCGGGAATGTGGTGGGCGAAATAGCTGTTCTTACAGGTAAATCAAGCTCTGCTACTATTGAGGCCGAGTCACCCGTTACAGTTTTGCGCATGAAATATCTTAAGATTCAGCGTTTACTTAACGAAGACAAATATTTGAAACATAATTTATGGAGAATTGCCGGCCGTAGAATGGCTGAAAATATTCTGTCTTTGACCAAAGAATACGGAAAGTTGAAACGCAAAAAACTCCAACGCATAATTGATAAAGGAGAACTAACAGAATTGAATGCCGGTAACACTTTTACGCTCGATAAAAAAGAGGGCATACTGCTTTCGGGAGCGGTAAGCCTTGAGGGAAGAGAAATGCGGGGTACCAGATTAATGACCCCGGGTGATTACCATGTTGTCGATGAGAGCTATATATTTGTAATTTAATTTTTTTATATGAAGAATTTAAAATTATTTATGGTTGTTGCATTAGTGTCGCTCATGGCATGTAATAAAGAAAAAAGTGATATGGAAAACAGGGATAGTATAAAGCTTATAAAAGAGAATCCTTTAACTTATAGGTTACCTTCGCCGAGGTTAGAAAGCGATATGTCAGCTGAAGAGGTGATGAAAAAAAGACGCTCTCACAGGCATTTTGTAAGTAAAAGCATTGATGCTTCAGATGTGTCACAAGTACTTTGGGCAGCATATGGAATTACACAACAAGCAAATCATAAACAGTTGCGAGGCGGTTTTCGTACAGCACCTTCAGCTGGCGCACTTTATCCTTTAGAACTTTACTTGTTAGTTGATAAAGTTAATGGAATAAAACCTGGTGTGTATAGGTATGTGCCCGATGGACATCAAATTCAACAAACAATCGAGCATGATGTAAAACTTGAACTTTCGGCCGCTGCTTTAAATCAGAAAATGATACATGAAGCTCCGGCGTGCCTGTTTTATAGCGCGATTTATGAGCGAACAACAGAAAAGTACGGCGCCAGAGGAGAAAAACGTTACGTGTGCATGGATCTGGGACACTCCGCACAAAATGTATATTTGCAGGTTGAGGCGCTACACATGGGAACATGTGCCATTGGTGCATTTAGTGATGATAAGGTTAGGGAAGTTATGCAACTCCCTGCAAAGGAGGAACCGCTATACATTATGCCTTTTGGTCATTACTACAATAAAAGGGGGTTTTAAAAATAAAAGAAGAGGTTTCTTTGCAGAAAAGAAACCCCTTCGTTAGTTTTATTTTACTGGCTGATACATTTTCGTGAGCCATTTTGAAGTGTCTTTTTCGGTTTGTGGGTCCGTTAGATACACTTCCCATGGAGATCCGGCTGCTTCTAATCCCATTTTTTTAATATTATCCATTAAAAGTTG
>Ga0209938_1000715_pt1 | contig 18201 bp, 15 predicted proteins | sample SalPonR2_C_D1_MG_FD_185708 | JGI IMG/M metagenome (GOLD analysis project Ga0209938, IMG submission 185708) | Salt pond soil microbial communities from South San Francisco under conditions of wetland restoration - Salt Pond MetaG R2_C_D1_MG... ... | reverse complement strand
CTTCGTCTAGCTACAAAGGTGAGTACGCAACGCAATAATGGATAAAAAGATGACTTTCAAAATGCTTAGAAATTTAGATTACAGAGTATTTAACCCTTAACCTTTTTACTTTAACCTCAACAAGAAGATGATCAGATATAGTTTCTTATTTATGTTTTGCCTCCTCACCCTTTCTGGAAAAACGCAGCCTTTATCGGAGCTGGTTCGTCTTGCCCTACAAGAGAATCCCGAACTACAGGCCCTGAATTACGATTACGAGGCGCTTCTACAGGGAGAAAAACAAGTTAGCTATTTACCCGATCCGGAATTGAGTGCCGGCTGGTTTTTACTGCCCGTTGAAACCCGGCTGGGGGCTCAACAGGTACGGATAGGGGCGACCCAGGCTTTCCCCTGGAAGGGAACCATTGGGGCGCGTCGGGCCGTGGCGCTGGGTCGGGCACGGGTCAGTAATGTAGAAATCGCCCGTCGACAGCTGCAACTTATCCTGGAGCTGGAGCAGGCTTATTATCAATTATACGCACTGCGGGCCGATCAGATTGAACTGGATAATAGCCTGGAAGTGTTGAGGAGCTGGGAGCAATTGGCCTTATCCAAAGTAGCGGCGGGGATGACGAGCAATGCCGACGTACTGGAGGTGCGACTGCGCATTCGCGAGGTAGAGCAAAGGGTAGCCAATCTGGAACGCGCTACCGTAGCACCACGCGCCCGGATCAATCAGGTGCTCAGTCGGGATGCCGAAACGGAAATACAGCCCCCCGCCAGTTTGGAATTAGCCTCCCTCCCTTATCAAAAAGACAGTTTATTAGACATGGCGAGCCAGGCGCATCCAGATATCCGCTGGCTGGAAGCGCAACAAGTAGTTGCCCGACAGCGAATCGAGCTGAACGAACTGGATCGCAAGCCCAGCTTTGCCGTCGGACTGGATTATATCCTGGTTAGTGGCCGGGACGATGCCATGCCAGTAAACAATGGGCGCGACATCATTGGTTTGCGAGCGGGGATGAAGATACCCATTCACTCGGGGCGCTTCGATGCTAAAACCAGAGAGGAGGAACTGAAAATTGCTGCGCTGGAAGCCCGTAAAACCGCTCGGACGGATGCCTTTGCTAAACGTTTGGCGCAAGCCTACACCCGCTACGAACAGGCCCGATCCGATTATCAGTTTTACGGGGAGCAATTACAGCTATTAGGGAGTACCATCGATATCCTGGAGTCGCAATACAGCAGCCAGGGTAATGGTTTTGATCGTATCCTGCAATTAGAGAATCAGCAAATTCAATACCAAAGAAAAATTATTCAGGCCATCCGCGAAAGCCACCTGGCCATCAGTGAGATTAATCAATATATCCCCCGCTAGATAGAGACAAGGCATGCCTTGTCTCAACCGCAGAGATGGGAACAGATTAAAAAATGACATTATGAAAAACATCCTTAAATACATCCTACCCAGCCTGCTGATCGGTGCACTGATCGGTTGGGTAATCACGGCACAGCTTTCCCCCGGAAAGCAGGTGAGTAGCACCGAAGACCGCAGCGAGCACGCGCACGAAGGCGAGCAGATCTACACCTGCTCTATGCACCCGCAGATCAGGCAGCCCGAGCCGGGCATTTGTCCGATCTGTGAGATGGACCTAATCCCTCTGGAGGAAAACACCAGTAATGATCCTTACGTGTTGGAAATGACGGAGGCAGCCGCCGAACTGGCGAACGTACGAACCACACTTGTAGGGGCAGGTAGCGGAACGACCACGAATGCCCTAAGATTATCCGGTAAAGTGGCGGCAGATGAGAGTCGGCGAGCGAGCCAGGTGTCACATCTGCCGGGTCGGATTGAAAAGCTCTACGTGCGCTTTACGGGAGCTCCCATTCAGGCTGGACAAAAGCTGGCCGACATCTATTCGCCTGATCTCATTACCGCCCAGCGGGAGCTGATTGAGGCCCAAAAAATGACCAGTTTTAATCCCGATCTGCTGGAAGCGGCCCGCCAGAAACTGCGCTATTGGAAACTGACCGGGGAACAGATTGCCGAGCTGGAAGCGAATGCTACGATTCAGGAGGTATTCCCCATCTACGCCGATGCCAGCGGTATCGTCGATCAGCGCAGGGTAGCCGTGGGAGATTACGTCGGCCGGGGAGAGGTCTTATACGATATCCTGGACTTGTCGAGTGTATGGGTGCTCTTTGATGCCTACGAGCGCGATTTAGATCAGTTTAGTGTCGGCGATCGCATCCAGTTCACTACCCCCGCTTTTCCGGAGCGCGTCTTTGTGGGACGGGTGAGTTTCATCGATCCATTAATTGATCCACAGACCCGGGTAGCTACCCTGCGCGTGGAAGTCCGTAATCCGGGAGGGCGTTTAAAACCAGGCATGCTGGTTACGGGCCGCTGGGAGAAGGCCGTCTCTTCGGACGGAGCACTGTTGGTACCCGAGTCGGCCGTACTCTGGACGGGGCCGCGCTCGGTCGTCTACGTTAAGGTAGTCAATACCGGGGTGCCTTCCTTCCAATACCGAGAAGTAGAGTTGGGAGAGCGGGTGGACGATCACTATCAAATACTTTCCGGCCTGGAGGCGGGTGAGGAAGTAGTGGTGAACGGCGCCTTCACGATTGATGCGGCTGCCCAACTGAATAATCAGGCCAGTATGATGAATACGCAGGTGCGCCTCAAGGGGAGTAGTGGAATGGAAGTAGCGGTGGATTTTACAGACGATACCCCCGTGGCTTTTAAAGAACAGTTGGACGAATTGGTTGGTGCATACCTTTCGGTAAAAGATGCTCTGGTACAGAGCGATAGCACCGCCGCCGCCTCAGCGGGCGCTGTACTGCAAACCACATTAACCGGGATCGACGCCAGTGCCCTGCCGGAAGAGGCCCGGGCCTTTTGGTCAGAAAAGTCGAACGGGATAGCGACGCATCTGGAAAGTTTTGGAGCGGTCCAGGGTATTGAAGCCCAGCGAAGGCAGTTCGAATTCTTCTCCAATTTATTGATCGAAGCCGTTCAGGCCCTGGGTCACGAGCGGGGTACTTATTACGTACAGCATTGCCCGATGGCTTTTGATGATGATGGCGCTGATTGGATTAGTGCTGAGGAAGAAATCAGAAATCCGTACTTTGGCGACCGCATGCTGAAATGCGGTCTGGTGGAAACAGAAATGAAAGGGGTGAAATAATTTTTTAATCAAAATCAAAAACAATGAAAGCAATTAAGAAAATTGGATTACTAATGGTATTCGCTCTGGCGATGTTTACCTTCGCTTGTGGTGGCGGGGCGGCCGCAGCTGATGCCCATGGAGAAGGTGCAGAATACACTTCGGCTTACGTATGTCCTATGCACTGCGAGGGGAGTGGAAGTGATGAGATGGGCCAATGCCCGGTCTGTGGTATGGATTACGTCGCGCAGGCAGAACATACTGATGATGGGCATGCGCATTAAAGAGATGGTGGGTCGAAGCAGGAGCTTCGACCCAACTTACATTGCTAAATCGAAGCTCCTGCTTCGATTCCTAACCTTCCTGATATGAAACCAAAACTAATCGATCTGCTGGTCGACCCCGAAGACTTACAATCGGCACTGTCTTACCAGACGGGTGCCAATAGCCTGCAGGGTAAGCAGCATACCTACACCATCGAAGCCGGCGTACCCATGCTGCTGGTCTCCCGGGCAAAGGCCATGACGGAGAACAGTAGCCACCACGAAGCGGCCCAAACGGACTTTGCTTACGTCGAACACTACATCAAAGACGGGGAGTTGTTTGATTACTTTGAGCCGTATACCGATGGGGCTACTTTACACGAGCAACGGCGGTTGCACGAAGCGATCCTGGCAGAGCTGCCGGATACGACTAGCGCCAAAATCCTGGATGTAGGCTGTGGCAGTGCCTGGGTGGCGCAGCATTTTGCGCCGAGCCAAACGACCGTGGTTTCTTTTGATATATCTGACAAAAACACCAAAAAAGCATTGTCCTTATATCCGGGGGAGCGGCACTTTGCCGTAACGGGTGATGTCTATCGCTTACCCTTTCGGGAAAATAGTTTCGATGCGATTATCTCGGCAGAGGTCATTGAGCATGTACCTAATATTCAGGCTTACCTCAATAATTTGATTCGGGTATTAAAGCCGGGGGGACGAATGGTCTTATCTACACCTTACAATGAAAAGATTATTTATTCGCTGTGTATTCATTGTAACCGGCCTACGCCACAACACGCCCACCTGCACGTTTTTACGGAAGTAAGTATGGGGAAAATACTGGAGCAACAAACCGGGATCAACTACCGAATGCAGGCCTTTTCGAATAAGGCATTGCTGAAATTGCAAACGCACGTTTTACTTAAATATCTTCCTTTTTCACTTTGGCGTGGTATGGATAAGCTAGCTAATCGACTCATCCGGAAGCCTTCCCGACTGATAGTAGTGATTGAAAAAGAAAAAGCATGACTTTCGCCATGCTTTTTCACAGGAAGGACCGCTTAGGGTCTTGGGGTAGCGGCTTTTTTATTTTTCACGTGTTTTTCCAGCCACTGATCCTGTTCCCACAGCAAATGCAAGACAGATTCTTTGGCGGTGTAGCCATGGCTCTCCTTGGGTAGCATCACTAGTCTTACCGGTGCACCCAGCCCTTTCAGCGCATTGAAATAGCGCTCACTTTGCAGCGGATAGGTACCCGAGTTATTATCGGCCTCGCCGTGGACGAGTAGTAAGGGCGTTTTCATCTTATCGGCGTGCATAAAGGGCGACATCTTGTAGTATATCTCCGGCGCGTCCCAGTAGCTGCGCTCTTCGCGCTGGAAGCCAAAGGGCGTCAGCGTACGGTTATAAGCACCACTACGGGCGATACCGGCTGCGAAAAGGTTGGAATGACTCAAGAGGTTAGCAGTCATAAAGGCACCGTAAGAGTGTCCGCCTACCGCTACGCGATCACGATCGATATAGCCCATGTCATCCACCGCATCAATGGCCGCTTTGGCATTCGCCACCAACTGTTTCCGGAAGCTGTCGTTGGGTTCCTCCTCTCCCTCACCGATAATGGGAAAGCTAGCACCATCGAGCACCACGTAGCCACGGGTGACCCAGTAGACGGGCGAGCCGTAATAGGGGGCCGTGAAGGTATTGGAGGAAGCCGTTACCTGACTGGCGCTGGCCCGGTCTTTATACTCACGCGGATAGGCCCACATGATCATGGGCATTTTTTCTTTTTTCTTTTGGTCGTAGCCTTCCGGCAAATATAGCGTACCAGATAATTCGAGCCCGTCATCCCTTTTATAGGTGATGACTTCTTTGTGTACCTCTTCCAGGGCCTGATAAGGATTCTCGAAGAAGGTAATGGGCTGTGGCGCAATGCGTTTTTTGATGTTACGGATGTAGTAATTTGGATAATCAGTCGGGGATTCGATGCGGGTAAGTAAAACGCCCGCTTTGGCATCCAGAAGCTCAGATATCCGTTCGAAATTATCTTTGTTTTGTGCCTGATACAGGCGCTCGGTTTCGCGCGTGTCTAAATCGAAGGCATCCAGGAAGGGTTGCCGCCCGTCGGCGGAGTAACCCTGGCCGATTAGGAAGAGTTGATCCTTTTCCAGAGTCAGTACATTACGGCCATAGGTATTTTTTTCGGTAACAAAACTTCCGGGATCACTATAGCGATCCTGGCTGTTCCGGTCCTCGATAATATGCACATTCTTACCTGGTGTGGAGGGGTCAAACAGGTAGCTTTTGGTGTTGCGATCTTTAAACCAGGAATCGTAAGCGATGGCTACGGCTTCATTCCCCCAGCTAATTCCACTGTAACGGTTATGGAGCTTGATGATACTTTCTGGGTTTTGGTCAAAAGGTGCCGCCCACAGCAGGACTTCGTCGCGATAGTCCGCTTCCGCATTGGGGTCTCCGCCGTCCAGTGCTTCGGTCCAGTAGAGGGTTGCGGGCGCATCGGCTCGCCAACCGATACTGCGTTTGCCGGTGGCTACGGCACCAAAGCCCTGGGGTAGTTCTTCGATTAGCGGTTGGTTCAGTATCTCTTTTACCAGATTACCCTGTTTATCGTATACCTCGGTAAGGGTGGGGAAACGATAATAGGGGACCAGGTAGGAAAAGGGCCTCTTGATGGTACTGAGCATCAGGTATTCGCCATCGGGAGAAAAACGCATGCTGCGGTACATACCGGCTGCTTTCCAGGGGCTCGATTCTCCTTCCAGGTCAAACATAACGAGTTGGCAACGGGCCAGTTGTTCGAAGTTGGCTTCGTCGGCTTTATCCTGTAGCAAATCCTGATAAGTACGGTTTTGGGCTTTGACGCCCGCTTCATTAACGGAGATACGCGGGCCGCTTGGTATGGCTACACTTTTGTCGATGAGTGCCTGGCGATCCTGTGGCAGTACTTTGACCAGGAAACCAGAACCATCGGGCATCCATACGTAAGGACGGCCCATATTGGCATTCAGATTATCTTCGGTGATTTTTTTGGCGGAAGCCGAGGCAATATCCACTACCCAGAGCTCAGCGCCTTTCTCAGTGGTATTAGTAAAAGCAACCTTTGACTCATCCGGCGACCAATCGATATTGGAGACCCGGTATTCTTCCGGCAAGCCTTTAATTTTTTTGGATTTCTTCTGGCCCACGCTTTGCAGCGCCACTTTATTGTAATAGCGCGTACGGCTGCCGATATTGGTAACGGGATTGATACGCAAGCCCGCCAATCGCAATTCGGTTTCTGACAGTTCAGCGATCGTTTTAAACTGGTTTCGGTAGAGGAGCACCATGTTTTCTGCCTTGGAATCAATGGATACGCTAGGGGGGAGGGGTACATCCACCAGATCCAGAATATCCCCGGGCGGTTTTTGATAAGTAAGGTCAACTTGTGCACTGAGGTATCCAATACTCATAGCAAAGGCAATGGTTAAAAATAATCTGACTGATCTCATATTAATGTATTTAAAAAGTAATTCATTTTGAACCAAAATAGAATTCCTTCAAATTACAGAATAAGCTGAAAAGGAAGGTCGTAAATCGATCAATGACCGGCCTGCGATGATCGGATGTAGTCATTACTACTTCCCTTTCCCCTGTAAAAGGACCAGTACCGTATAGAAAAGGATCTTGAAGTCGAGTGCCAGCGACATATTTTCAATGTAGAGGATATCAAATTTTAGTCGTTGTACCATTTGCTCTACATTGGAAGCGTAGCCGTATTTGACCTGTCCCCAGGAGGTAATGCCGGGCCGTACTTTGAGTAGGTGTTTGTAATGCGGTGCCCGTTCGGTAATGAGGTCGATATAGTGCTGGCGCTCGGGCCGCGGCCCTACCAAAGACATATCTCCCTTGAGTACATTCCAGAACTGTGGTAGCTCATCGAGCCGCCATTTGCGCATAACTGCCCCCCAGGGAGTACAGCGGTTATCACCGTCTTTTGAAAGTTGCGGACCGTGTTTTTCGGCATCGACCCACATGGATCGAAATTTGAAAATGTAGAAGGGTTTTCCATTCAGGCCAATTCGCTCCTGTGTAAAGAAGATCGGACCGGGAGAGGAAAGCCTTACCATTAGTGCCGTGTAGGCATAAAGTGGGGAGAGTAGGAGTAGCATCAGGGCCGATACACTAAAGTCAATCAGGCGTTTGACCAGACGTTGCCACTTGGGCATGAGTTCTTGCTCGATCTCAATCAGGACGGCTCCGTAGACCTGGTTCATCTTTACATTTCCAAGGAGTATGTCGTACATATCCGGAATGATCTTGACCAGTACCTGTTGGTTGTAATCAAAGAGAATATTCAGGATATTCCGCAGTTGGTTATGCTCGGAGGTCTCGATCGCGATAATGGCCTCCTCGACTTCAAATGCTTCGATAATACGGGGCAGGTCTTCGATTTTCCCCAGGCAGGGGAGGTCTTTTTCCAGCGTTTGTTCTTCGTCACCATTAGTGTCGACAAAACCCAGGAATTTGTTACCTAATTTTTTGGGACGGTCTTCGATATCGTGGTAGAGTTCTACGGCATTTTGATTACCGCCAATAAGGATGGTATTGAAGGTAATGGTTCCGGATTTTAGTCTTTGCGTCGCTTTGGTCAGCAAGAATAGACGGGCCGTAACGGTAAAAAAGAAATGAAAACTCAGGAGCGCAAAAAAGGAAGCGTAGTAAGTACGGTAGTCCGTTACAAAGTCGTCGAGGATAAAGGTGAAAAACAGGAATAAGGTACCAAAAAAACTCAGGAAAAAAGTACGGCCCAGAGCAGCCAGGCGAGAGATCCGGTAGATATCGTTATACTGGTCAAAGATAGCGTAAAAGAGAATCCAGCCGGTAGGCACCACCAAAATACCCGACCAGAAATTGGGGTCATTAAAAATGCTCCAGTCGATGCTGGTCTGTTCGATAGACTTTCGAAAAATGAAAAAGCTGGCCCAGGCCAGCATGGCACAACCAAAATCTACCACCTTGTAGCGCAGCGTGTGGCGCTGACGGATTCGAATCATTCGGTTATGCGGTTTTTTATTCAAAAGTGTAGCAATTTTACATTATCCAAAAAGACCTGAGCCCCATCGAGCTCAAATTCGTTATTTGCGTTTAAGGGTAAGGCCGCTTGTAAAATGATTTTAAATTGATCCGCTTCGCTGCCAAAAATCAGGGGCGTATAATCAAAGTAAATCTTATTCCATTCCGCACTGGGGTTGAATCCGGCGCGGTAGCTCAGCTCCGTCGGTTCTGGGTTCCCCTGCTGGTAGCCCAAAATACCAAAGCTAACCGGAACTTCGGAGCGATAATGGAGCTCCAGAAATACGGTGTTACCGTTTTGCAAGAGGTCGGTGTATCTACCTATGGTCGCAATTTCGACAAAAGCATCGCGATCCGTTAGCTGGATGAGACCACTGCCTGTCCCTTCGAAGGGGTTTTGCTCGCTGATGCGCATCCGGCTTTGGGGGGTACCCGTTACGACATCTCTGAAGATACTGGTACTGCGTTCAAAGTCTTCGATGAAGGCAAAATTGGCCTCCGCTCGGTACCGGAATTCGGGTTGTACACTTGTACTGGTAGCGGTACTCAGATTGATATTTTGCCGAAAAGGCGCATAAAAGGGATAAATATCCGGGGTGGCAGATCGTCCATCTACCCGAATACCAGCTTCTACCCGCAGCTCGACCTGGCCCGTCTGTAAAACGGGTATCCTGGCCGGAATGGGGAAAGCGCCCATGAATTCATCATCAATAAAGACCCAAAGCTCCGTAATTTTGGTGGCTGCTGAGCCTTCACCCGCCCCGGTAATAAAGCTAGGCGCTTCGATTACTAAATACGAAGGAATGGCTTCTTCCGGATTGATCCAGTCGCAGGAGGTGATACTCAGGAATAGGAATAACAAATAGCTCAATCGCCTGTTCATAAGGAATTTGCCTTTGCTTCAATTTCGTGGATGATATCATAAGCAACCTTTAAAGCTTTATAGCCATCCTCAATGCTCACGCGGGGTCGTTTGTTTTGCTCAATACTTTCGGCAAAAGTCTCCAGCTCCATCTTGATTGCATTAATGGGCTCAATCGGCGGCATATCGATATGGATGTATTTGGTGCTGTCGGGGGTTTGTAGTTCCATGAGGTTGTCGAGCTTTTGGACCTCTTTGTCGTCCTTGTCAAACATGCGAATGACCTGGGCCTGTTTTTCCAGGAAATCCAGGCTGATGTAGGCGTCCTTTTGGAAAAGGCGCACCTTACGCATCTGCTTCATGGAGATACGGCTGGTTGTCACATTGGCCACGGCACCATTCTTAAATTCGATACGCGCATTGGCAATATCGGGCGTGGAGCTAACCACCGCGACACCATTGGCGCTGATCTTACTCACTTCGGAGTCGATCATACTTAGGATAATATCAATATCGTGAATCATTAAATCCAGCACGACGGAAACGTCGGTACCGCGCGGATTAAAGATCGCCAGGCGGTGGGCTTCGATAAACTTGGGATCGAGCTGATCCGCATCTAAGGCGAGTAGCGCGGGGTTAAAACGCTCTACGTGCCCGACCTGCACTTTCACCTGATGTTTTTTGGACAATTCCAGTAATTCCTCGGCTTCCTCTACGGTATGCGTAATGGGTTTTTCGATAAACAAATGTTTGCCCCGGACAATAGCTCGCTTAGCCAGCTCGTAGTGGGTAGTCGTTGGGGTTACAATATCGATGATATCGACGGCATCAATGAGTTGATTCAGATCATCAAAAGCAGTAATGCCCAAATCGGCACTCACCTTTTCCGCATTTGCGGGGTCGGTATCGTAAAAACCTACCAGGTCCAGATGCTCACTGGCCAGTTGGATACATTTCAGATGGATTTTTCCCAGGTGGCCGGCACCCAGAACGCCAATTTTTAGCATAGTTCTTGGTTTATCTGTAATACATTAAAATCGCACCGAATAGCGTGATCAGCGTGATCAGGACGGTGGCCATTTTCATGGAATAACGAATATGGCTGGTGAAGGTCTCAATTTCCCTGCGCATGTGCGGATACTTAGGGTAGACCTCCTCTTCCATTTTTTGTTTATTAAACAGGTGTTTGGCGCCAAATTCTACCTCGTTTTGCACCAATACCTTATAGGTCTTCAGGACTTTTACCCGAAAGTATATATTCACAAAGAGCATAGCAATAAACAAGCTAATGACCAGCGTAACTAGAATAACGAACATATCAAGATACTTTCTGCAAAAGTACATAATCCGACAGGATAATGTTCATTTCTCATGCGGCTATTGTCTGCTTCTGGCAAAGCTAAAGCGCTCCACGTCAAAATTGCGGTAGATGATCTGGTGATAGCGAGCCGGTAGAAGCCGGGCCAGGATATCCATAATTAGTGCATCGCGACCGATTAAGAGTCGGCGCTTTTTCTTTTGGATGGCAGAAATGATTTGCCGGGCCGCCTCGTCGGGGTTGGTTTTGGCCATTTTATCAAAGGCTTGCGCAAATTTTTCCCGATGCTCTAACTGCTTCGTTGCGATATTGCGAATGATATTGGTACGGATGCCGCCGGGGTGTACACAGGTGATGGCTACTTTGCTGCTGGTCAGTTCGTTGCGGAGTACTTCCGTAAAACCGCGCACGGCAAATTTACTGGTTACGTAAGCACTCTGTAGTGGCTGTCCAACCACGCCAAAGATACTGGAGATATTTACCAGGGCCGCTTCCGGACGATCCATTAAAAAGGGTAGAAAGGCGCGGGAGCCGTAGATCACACCCCAGAGATTCACTTGCAGCGTTTTTTCGAAATCCTCCATGGGAATATCGATGGTTTTTCTTTGCTCCAGAGCGATCCCTGCATTATTGATGAGCACATCCACCTGCCCGTAATGATCCGCTACGCTTTGGGCAAAAGCAAAAAATGAGGAGGATTCCCCCACGTCGAAGGCCTCGGTCAGTACCTCGGAATGCTCCGAGATCAGATGTCGGGTTTGATTTAGTTGTTCTTCGTTCCAGTCGTTGAGGGCAAGTCTGGCCCCCTGGGTCGCCAGCTGAATAGCCAGGGCCCGACCGATGCCGGAACCGGCACCGGTGATGACGATAACTTTGTTTTTTAAGTTTTTCATTTGAATGTTAATTATACAATGATCAATCGGGTTCGTGGGTGGAACGCTATAACTCAAAAATATGGCCGTGTAGTCTTTGTCCACCGTCGATATATACGGTTTCGCCAGTAATGTAAGCCGCGTAGGGACTAACCAGAAAGCTACTCAGCCAGGCGACTTCTTCGGTGCTCCCCAGGCGTTTCATGGGGATGGTGTCGGATATCCCTTCCAGCAAGGGGGGAGGATAATTATCCAGTCCGGAGGATTTGATGATCCCCGGGGCGATGGCGTTGATACGGATATTATACTTACTCCATTCCACGGCCAGCGATTTGGTGAAATTATCGATGCCGGCGCGGGCGGCTCCCGTATGCGACATACCCGGTACTCCCCGGAAGATATTGACGATCATATTGAGGATAATACCCGCTTTTTGGGGGATAAAGAAGTTTTTGGCCATGATTTGAGTCATGAACCAGGTGCCGTTGAGGTTATTGTTGATCACCGCTAGCCAGCCTTTCTGACTAATATCCTCGGCCGTGGAGGGAAACTGCCCACCGGCGTTGTTGATCAGGATGTCGAGTCGGCCGTCATTTTCTTTAATGGTGTCGGCCATGGCTTGAATTTGCTCCGTCTGGCGGATGTCGCAGACCAGGTACTGGCAGTAGCCGTGTTCTGCTAGCTCCGTCTGGGCTTTTTGTAGTTTTTCTTCCTTGCGGGAAGCGATGTAGACCTTGGCGCCTCCTTCCAGTAATTGTTGACTAATGGCGTAGCCGATTCCGCTACCGCCACCGGTGACCAGGGCTATTTGATTTTCGTATACGTTTTCTTTAAACATGGGCTTCTTTTTTTAGCTTACGCAAAAATGGATGATAATGTACCTCCACGGCGTGCCGTTTGGCCGTGTGAAAATCGCTAGCGATCTGATCAGCTTCCTGTTCTGCTTTTTCAGTTAGATCTTCCGGGAGTTGATAAGTCCCCTTGATGTATTTGGCGGCCAGGAGTGACTGGTAATCACTCAGCGGCCATACGGCACCTTGGGGTTGTACCAAACCGATAAAAATCAGGCCCGGATACTCGGGATGGAACATGCGCAAATATAGGGGAATACGTTCGGCATCCTCGTAATTGACCATCTGGGAATCCAGGAAGGGAAAGCTAATTTTATAGCCGGTGGCCGCGATGATGGTATCGAAGGTTTCTTGCTTACCGTCGGTGAAGGTCACCGCTTGGCCATCGATTGATTGAACACCCTTGCGCGGATGGACTTTGCCGTGTCGAATCTTATAGAGTAACTCAGAATTGAGCGTCGGGTGGATTTTAGTCACTGGGAAGGGTGGTGTTTCTAGCCCATAATCTTCATAACGACCTACATTTAGTTTGAGGGATAATTTGCGGAGCGGATCAGCAATAAACCGGGGGATCCACTGCATAGTCGCATTAAAAGTATCGGTGGGTTTGCCCAGCATAAATTTGGGGATAATATACTGTGGCGAACGAATACTGATGGCTACCCGTTCGGCTACCCGGCTGATCTCCACGGCGCAGTCGCAGCCCGAATTACCGGCACCAATGACCAGTACTCTTTTTCCGGCGAAGGGCCGATTGGTTTTATAGCGGTGCGAGTGCAGGTATTCGCCGGTAAAAGTACCCGGCAAATCTGGATGCCGCGGTACGCTATGGTGACCGTTGGCCACCAAAACGTAATCGTATACCTCACGGTCGCCCGTTTCGGTGGTGACGGCCCATTTTTGGTCTTCTGTCGGTTTAATGCTGGCTACTTTGGTCTTAAAGCGGATGTGCTGCTCTACTCCGAATTTTTTGGCGTAAGCCTGAAAATAGGCCAAGACCTGCTCGTGGGAAGGATAGTCAGGGTATTCCTTCGGCATGGGGAAGTCGCGATAGGCCGATAGTTTTTTGGAACTGATGATGTGGGTGGTCTCACAGACACTGCTGTGGGATTCCTTCGCGGAAAAAATCCAATTTCCTCCTACCTGACCATTCTGTTCGTAGGCGACGATATGCTTTATACCGACTTCTTTTAAGTTCTTGATGGCGGTGATGCCCGAGCAGCCGGCGCCGATGACTGCAACTTTTGCTCCCATAATCTGGCTTTTTGCTTAAAGGTACAAAAGATTTTTGGTTGCGAAAATTCGCTACCCTATGGTGTTCAGCCTTTTTGAAGGACCACATCTATAGTTATTTACCCTATCTATCGAATTATTACTTCATTTCGTAGAATGGGCTGCAACCATTAGGCGGTTTCCTCCTCTCTAAGGGTGTACGTTCTCGTGGAGGACATCACCGACTGTAAAAACAAATCACCCGATTTTTTAATTTTTCTAACACCCGACAGCATGAAAAGTCTTAAGTTATTATTCAGCCTATTGTTACTGGCAAGTATGCCATTTTTTGCGCAAGCTAACCCGATAACTCCAGACAATGAGCCCATTGTCAAAACGGAGGTAGAGGGAATGGTTTTGACTTTGAACCTGGCGAACCTCGGGGGGAAGGATGCCAAAATAGAGATTACTTCCCTGTTTGATCGCGTGGAATTCCACAAGTACTGGGTCAAGGATCATAATGGGTATGGCCAGCGTCTGAATTTCAAGAAGGTGCCGCAGGGCCGCTACCTTCTGAAGGTAAGGCACGATGGAGAAATCTATCAAAAAGTGCTAAAAGTGGAAGAGGACCGCGTTCTGGTTTCACACTAGGCTAGGCTTCTTTTTTTGAAAAACAGCGCTGTAGTTTTGGCTACAGCGCTGTTTTATTTTATTGCCCAAAGGCAAACACTTCAGAAGGACTTCTGGCCTTCTGCATAATTTGGTCCATTTCGGCTACTATTTCAGGGTGCTGGTCGGCCAGGTTATTACTTTCCCCAATGTCCGTGCGCAGATCGTACAATTCGATGGGGGCATCCGGATTCTCCAGAACATTATACCTGACGCCTTTCCAATGGCCTTTGCGTACCGCCTGCCGACCGCCTCTCTCGTGAAATTCCCAATAGAGGTACTCATGTTTTTCTTGTTGCTCCTCTTTCCCCAAAAGCGTCGGTAGAAAAGAAATACCATCGGTGTCTTCCGGCGCTTGGATATTCGTTAGGTTGGCCAGGGTGGGGAATAGGTCCCAAAAGGCAGATACATGATCAGAGGTGCTGCCGGCGGTAATTTTTTCTGGCCATTTGGCAATCATCGGTACCCGGATACCTCCTTCGTACAAATCCCTTTTAAATCCTCGTAGTGGACCGTTGCTATCAAAATATACGGGATCTGCACCTCCTTCTTTATGCGGTCCGTTATCAGAAGTGAAAATGATCAGGGTGTTTTCGCTTAGCCCCAGTTCTTCGAGCGTTTGTACGATTTCACCTACTTGTCGGTCCAGGATTTCGATCATAGCGACGAAAGCGGCGTGGGCATTTTCCTGAGATTCATAAGGCCCGTTTCGGTAGCGTGGCCCTTCATCGTAGCCCTGGTAGTTCACCTCGGGTTCAAATTCACCGAGGTGTTTATTCATGACGGAATCCGGGGCAATCAATTCTGCATGGGGAATAATGCTGGGCATATACAAGAAGAAAGGCTTTTCCTGATTTTGCCGAATAAAACGTAGGGCTTCCTGATGAATTAATTCCGGGGCGTAGGCGCCTTTTTGCTTTCCGGCATTGGCTTCCAGGACGATCGAGTCCTGATTGGACCAGAGATGGTAGGGGTAATAGTGGTGCCCCTTTCTTTGACAATTATAGCCATAGAAAGTATCAAAACCCTGGCGGTTAGGATCGCCTTCAGAGCCCGGGTAGCCCAGCCCCCATTTGCCAAAGGCCCCAGTAGCGTAGCCTGCCTCTTTTAGCGCCTCCGCTATGGTGTAGCTTTCGTCGGGAATGGGGTGCTGGCCTTCCGGTTGTATTTCCCTGTTTCCACGAATAAAGGTATGTCCGGTATGCTGTCCCGTCATCAGCGCAGAGCGGGAGGGCGCACAAACGGTACTACCCGAATAGTGCTGCGTAAAGCGCATCCCCCGTTCGGCTAATTGATCAATATGGGGGGTCGAGAATAATTCCTGACCGTAAGAACTTAGGTCACCGTACCCCAGGTCATCCGCGAGGATATAGATAATATTAGGTAGCTCTGGCTTGTCTGGCTGACTGCTTGTGGTTTGGCAAGCATTTAATAAACCCAGGAGAATTAAGCTGAATATAAGAGATACGGGCCGTCTCTTCATTTTGCTGGCATTATACATATTAAGATTATTGTTTTTTCGCTTTGCGTAATTCCAAACCTACGGAGGTTCGTGGTTTAAAGCCTTTCCAGGTTTCTCCATTCGACTGCTCGGACACATTGAGATAAGGTCCGTAATCCAGTCCTTTAAGTCGTATACCCAAGAAAGCCGTCACGAAATGTTGGTTAATATTGTTCATTCGCCGTAGATCCCAGGCTGGTTCTGCGTAGTGCATAAAGTCATTGTAATAGGCTTCGGAGCCGATCACCACGGCAGGTGGAGGATTGGGGGCTACATTGTGCCGTGCATTTAGGTAAGTAAGCAGGTATCGGTCCGTATTTTTTGCACCTTCGTAGATGGCTTTAATTCCATCTTCGTAGCCGGAAATGTCATCCTGGTCGCCAGCAATAAAGAAAGTGGGAATGCGTAAGCCGGCCAGACCAGTTGAGTCCCAGGCGCCACGTGCCATACCCCAGGGGGCAAAGGCCACCACGGCCTTGATCCTTTCATCCGGTGCTGCCGCCAAAGCCGGTGCATCGGCGGTGCGTGCCTGGATAGCCTTACTACCTTCGGTCATTTGGTTAAATACGGTGGCTAATTGCGCACTGTAGCCGGCACCCGCTACGTTCAGCACGCCGTAACCGCCCATTGAATAACCAATGATGGCCGTATTATTGGTGTCGACCCAGCCGGAAAGAAAGTTGCCACTATCTTGCTTGGCAAATTTGGCCATCTCCTCTAGTACAAAAAGAATATCCAGCGGACGATTCATCAAAGTGCTGGCGAAGGGTCCCTGGTCACTGTGAGTGGACTCTGTATGGTCAATGGCAACGACCACGTAGCCTTTGGAGGCTAGATTTTCAGTCAGATAAGTCATCAAATAACGAGAACCGGGATAGCCGTGCGAAACGATGATCAAAGGGTAAGGCTGATCAACCCGATCCGGTTCCGCATCGCGCAGGGCGCGGCCGGAAAAAGTAAAGGGCACCAGTGGTCGCTCTTCATCATTGGGGCGGCCCAGTACATCCGTGTATTCGGTTAGAGCTATTTCTCCATCGGGGATACGAGCCGGATACCAGATCTCCAGTTTCAGGGGACGGTCGTAGGTAGATACTTCTCCCTCTTTAGCATTAGCAATATCGAGCTGTTGGGGATGTACGACTTCCAGGGTGCGCACGCCTACCTCGTACGGCCCCGGGGGAGCTAAATCGGGCGCATCCGGTAATGGGTCTCCGTAAACAAAAGACGTCTCGTCCGTCTCAGGCTGGGCAATCAACATATTTTCTGAATATAGAATACCAAGAAAACTAAGTAAGCATAGTAAGTGAGTTCTTCTCATGTTAGGGTGAATTGTCGTTTAGTTATTTGCGTTTTTTCTTTCGGTTTTTTTCTTCTTCCACCTGCCGCATCAGTGCTTCCAGGTCTGAAGTTCTATCCATTTCGATATTAAGGGTGTCTTTATAATGAAGTTTGTCGATCTCAAAAACGGGGATAGGACTGCCCGTAAAGGCTTCAATATCTTCCAAAAGGGGCTTCTCTCCGGAGCTACAAAAAGAAATCGCTTCCCCTTTTTTTCGGCCCCGACCGGTTCGTCCGACCCGGTGGACATAGTTTTCGGCCTGCTCCGGCATGTCGTAATTGACGACAAAATCGACGTCGGGTACATCAATTCCCCGGGCACTGACATCCGTGGCAATGAGCATTTTTACACTGCCTTCTTTAAATTGGTTAAGGACCGCCAGCCGCTCTTTTTGTTCTTTATCGCCGTGGAAGGTTAGACTTTTTATACCCACTCGCTCCATGGCCTTCATGACCCGTTCTGCCCGGACCTTAGTTCGCACAAAAACGAGGAACTTGCTCTCGGGGTTCTCGGTTACGGCGCGCTCCAGAAAAAAGCGTTTGTGGTCCATTTCAATAAAGGCCACGTTGTGATTGATATTTTTGGCGACCGGATCCTTAGGCGAAATCTGGATTCTAATGGCATCGCGTACCATAGAATAAGCCAGTTTTTTAATTTTTCGGTCGATAGTGGCAGAAAAAAATAAAGTCTGCCGCCGTCGGGGTAATACCCGGATTAAATCCTGAATATCTTTAATGAAACCCAGGTTCAGCATGTGGTCGGCTTCGTCTAGAATAAGGGTGTCTACCCGATTCAATCGCAGATGCCCCTGACTTTTGAGGTCAAACAGACGCCCCGGCGTGGCAATCAGGATGTCTACCCCCTTTTCCAGCTTTGCAATCTGTGGATCCTGATCCACGCCGCCAAAAATCCCCAGCGTAGTCACCCGGGTGTTTTGGCTGATTTGCTGAAAAACTTCGGTAAGTTGGATGGCTAGTTCATGGGTAGGTACCATTACCACACACTGTACCCCATCTTGTCGCCCTTTCTTTTTTCTTTCCTGCAGAAGGTGGATGACCGGAATAGCAAAAGCGGCGGTTTTTCCCGTGCCGGTTTGGG
>Ga0209938_1000713_pt1 | contig 18221 bp, 3 predicted proteins | sample SalPonR2_C_D1_MG_FD_185708 | JGI IMG/M metagenome (GOLD analysis project Ga0209938, IMG submission 185708) | Salt pond soil microbial communities from South San Francisco under conditions of wetland restoration - Salt Pond MetaG R2_C_D1_MG... ... | reverse complement strand
AACCTTAGCTATCAGATAAACTACGATAGTGCCGGGATGCCTTTTACCGGTGGTTTTACTATGTCGGGCGATACCATTACTACCACTGATTCAGGTACTTTTGCTTTAAAACTACTGCCCGATGGCCTGTATAATATCTCTTTCACCAGTCTGGGACAGCCTGGCTGTTCTAACGTAGCTATTTCGGCTACGGTAAGTGACCCCATGCCGCCGGACGACCCGGCGCTGGCAACCCCGGGGGATATAACGATCTGTCAAAACGACAATCTGGTTATTGAACTTGACCAGAACTTTAACGATCCTGGTTTGGAGAATTTGATTTACGATTGGGCGACAGCTATTCCACCAGATGATTTTGAGGCCGCTAATCCCTCTTCAAGTAAATCAAACATTTACGAACCCAACCCTAATTTCCCACTACCCGATGAACTTTACGTTCGGGTTCGAGACACGACCAATTGTGTTAGTGATTGGGTACAAATAAACTATACGATTGAGACGCCAATCGCTATTGGTATGGGGACAAAAAGTATCCCTGATGAAGGGGATAGTGATGGTAGTTTTGAAATCACTGGCTTACCCGCTATCACAGCACCTGAGACCTATACACTAAGATATACTCCGCTGAGTACAGGCGTAGAGGTTTCCGTGGTCGTAGAAGCGAATGAGATTATAGCTGGAGTATACACACTTACTGGCTTGTCCAGAGGGGTGTATAATAATATTTATGTGATTCCTCCCAGTGGTTGTAATTCGACAGTAATCAACTCTTGTCCCTTATTACCACCACTAGATCCAGAGGATGAGCAACTAGATCAAAGGTTGGTGCAGACGGTTGATATGCTCGGCGGTTCTACCAGTGGGTATTTCCAGGATAATAGTGATCCGACTTTCTGTCCCTTTGACGATGTCCATAAGCCCTCTTATGCCGGGGATAATGCCATTGATGGTATCACCGTCGGTCGTCTGCGGGATCCCAATGCACCGCTAGAACAGTCAAATACCGTCGAATTCCGGGGCTGGATCCAGTTCGACCTGTCTGATTTAGTGCCACCACACGCGGTGATTGACCGGATAGAATATCAGCCGCAGACCCTAATGACCCTGGGTAATAACTTCTGTGATGATCCGGAGGTGATGATGAGCGCGACGGGGGATATTCAATTTGATGTTACCCAAATGCGGTTGAGGAATTATGCCGACCCCATGCTTCCTTATCCTTTCTATGATACGGAAGCCAACGAAGATATTGGAAATGAGAAGTATAATGACTTCACGATTGCCAGTAATCAAACGGGTGCCTGGACTGATTTGGGCGAGCAAGCCGTGATGGATGTCCAACAGCGACTAACGGATAATGAACAGGTTTTCCAGATTGGTTTGGCCTTATCCGGGGGCGACTTCGATGTGCCGCTCTACCGACTACACGGTATGATCTTCGCTCCAGGACGAGAGCACAAACTGCGGATTACCTATCACTTATTAGATTATGGTGATTTGCCGGAGCCCAAATACAGAACGGATATTGCCGGAGGCTATGAAGGGCCCAGTCACCGGATTGATTCGGTAGATATCGATCCCGATCCGGCTGTGGTACAGTTTGCTCCGACAATGTTCATTGGAGCTACACCGCCTGATGCAGAATTTGACACTCTGTATAATGCTGGCCCCGATGCTATGGGCGATGATAACAATGACTCTGATCCGAATCCGCTATTTACGGATGATGAAGATTTAGATGAAACCATATTCGTTGACGAAAATGGTAATCCTACGCCACTTTTGGCGGGTGAGCGCACTTTCGTGGAAATACCGGTAACCTCTAATTGGCTGGAAGATACTTATGTGTATCTGTTTATCGACTTCAATAACGATGGAGATTTTTACGACGAGGGAGAAACATATATTGATACTATTCCTGGAGGTATATTTAGCACAGCAGTAGCCAATTACGAATTTATGGCTCCCCGTAAGAGTACCTCCGATACCATTGGCGTGCGGGTACGGATGTCGAGTGCTTCTAATCTGGACGCCTATGGCCCCGCTCCTAACGGTGAAGTCGAAGACTTTTTCGTGGAATTAAGAGCCAAAGATTTTGGGGATTTGCAAGATTTGACTGGCGGTAATGGACCGAATGATTTCAATACAGTACTTGCCATAGAAAATGGACCACGCCACGGGGTACCCGTAGTACCATTAGTTTTCTTAGGTGGAGCAATTGATACCGAATTGGATGGTCAACCTTCTGACGAAGCCGATGGCGATGATGCCCCCAATGACCAATTAATCGATGATGAAGATGGCATCCTATTCCTGACGCCCTTAGTACCGGGTAAAGAGGCCAGGATTGCTTACTTCCCACGTAACGGTACTGCTGAAACGGCAGAGTTTTATGTATATGGTGATCTAAATAATGATGGTGTAATGGAGCTGCTCGCTCAGGAATCAGTTGCTCCCGGTGCTAATGGTAGTCTGCAAGAACTAACCTTTGAGGTACCCGCAAATGCCACCTTTGACGGAGGGAATGCTTTCTTCCGCTTCCGAATTACTACGGATTCGGATCTGATAGATGCTCCTTCGCCATTTGGACCAGCCGACGACGGGGAAGTGGAAGACTATTACGTCCCTATCTTTTCTATAGGCTCACTGGTCTGGGAAGACCGCAACCACAATGGATTTCAGGATGAGGAAGAAATTCCACTGGGAATAGATAGTATGCGCGTCATTATACGATATGGTGGGGTGAATCCGAATACGGGAGTCTACGATGGCGTAACACAAGTAAATACCCGTACAGCACCGAATACCCCAACAGCAGATGGCGCTGGAGATGACTTCTTTGCTGATTTCGTCTGTGATACCCTGACTGCTGCCGATGGTACCTACCGTTTTATTGGTTTGATCGAAGGTAATTACCAATTGATTTCCATCGACTCCTTTGACTTGACGCCCACGCGTCCGAATTGGATTGATAATGTAACCGAAGAAGACCGAGATAGTGATGGTATGCCTTTGGAAGCCCCCTGGGCTTATACTAACGAGGTACCTCAGGCCAGAACAGAGGTCTTCTTACTGGACAGAGATTCTATCGGTACCGATGAAGAAGGTATCCTGGATCAATTGAATCCACAATTACAGGACCCGAATCGCTTACCGGTGTATCCCGATAATCGCTTTGAGCAGCGGGTTGATTTTGGTTACGTGGCCTTTGATTTTGGTGATTTACCGGATACTTATCTGACGCTTGAAGATGGAGTGGGAATTGGTGAAAATGTTTCGGGCATCTTCCCCACCGATAGTGTGAAAGTGGGGAACCCACTCGAAGGGCCTAAGCACATTGTAACGCCAGAAATATATCTTGGCCAATGTGCGGATGCTGAGACTTTGGGACAACCGGATTTAGATGCCGGGCAAGAAGTATGGAATGGGCAGGGCATTATGCCGGTTGCTGATGCATTAGGAGATAATCCTAATGCTGGTGCCTGGAATACGGCGGATCAGCATGACACACCAACGGATTGCAGTAATGATGAAAACGGGGTTACTTTCCTTACGCCTTTAATACCTGGTTCGGAAGCGATCATTTCGGTTGCCTTCCAGACAAGTGTCAATAATGATGGACCGGATGCCTACTTACAGGCCTATTTCGATTGGAATGGTGATGGCGACTTCTATTTGGATCCTACGAATCCTGGTGCAGGTCTGGATCCGGATGAACAAATCATCTTTACTTTCCTAAACGATGATACGCTCTTCTTAGAGCCTAATACCAATGCGGTGGAGCTGGAGTTGAGCGATCAACTCGTCTCGAATCCAGTCATTCTGAAGTTTAATGTACCGGAAGGTGCTTTATTCCAGGATGGTAACTTCCTGGGCCGTTTCCGGATTGGTAAAGTACCCAATCTGGGTCCCACGGGTATTCTGCCGGGGAATGATAATTTCGAAGATGGCATCGTACCCTTGGGTGAAGTAGAAGATTACTTCCTGAACCTGGTACGTACTTCAACCGGTAATATCGTCTGGGAAGACCGAGATTACGATGGTATCCAGGATCTGGATGAGCCGGTGATTCCTGGGGTGAAAGTAACCTTAGAATATGCCGGAGAAGATGCTATTTTCGGTAATGATCCTTTTGAGCGGACTTATACCGCTGTAACAAATGCCAATGGTGCATTTATTTTTGCTGGTCTGATCGGTCAGGAACCACCAACCGAGTCCCGTCCTAAATATTACCGCTTCATTGTGGAAGATCCGGATAATATGACGCCAACGGTAAATCGGGATACCTTCGATGTATTTGATTTGTCTAATTGCGTTGCCTACAATAGTGATGGCTATGATTCCAATATAGATGATCGAACTACGGAGAATTACTTCCGTATCGACGATCCACTAATGATGTGTGTGGAGGAGCAAAATCCAGTGGGTAAAAATGATATTGGGCCATTAAATGTAGAGGTTGGTAATACCTGGCCGGACAATCAAATTGATGAGACGATTGACTTCGGCTTTGTTGGCTTTGACTACGGCGATCTGCCGGATACGAGTTCCACCGATCCGGATCAGTACGATTATATCACTTTACGCGACTGGCTGCCGGGTGATCCCAATTACATGGGGCCCCGCCATGCAATCCAGCCCAGATTATACCTGGGTGCTGGTGTAGACGGTGAGCTGAACGCGCAGCCGGATTTGGATGCGGGTAGTAAAGCCGGAGGCGATGATGATTCTACGGGTGAAGATCCGATTCCCTTTACGCAGGGAGCTGCGGGTGTGGACGATGAGACGGGTATACGTCTGTTGACGCCGCTGCTGCCGGGCGAGTACGCCTTTATTCGGGTAGATTACACGTCCCAGGATACGGCATTGGTGGGTGACTACGAAGACCGCCTGGCCTTTCTGAACGGCTTCATTGACTGGAATGGTGATGGCGATTTTTACGATGGCACGGCCTTTGATGCCGGCGAAGCCATTGAGTTTGAATACGAGAGCTTTACGGATCTGGAAGACGGATCGGTTGCGGCCATTGGCACAGCAAGTCGTAACGGGGAGCTTCCTGGCGGAGAAGGTCTGTATAAGATCTTTGGTTTCCGGGTACCGGATACCTTGACGACCCAGTTCTACGAAGGTACGGCCTTCATGCGCTTTAGACTGAGTTGGACGGGCGATTTAGATCCAGATAACCGTCGTTACCACAAAGCAAGTGACGCTCAGGTGATTTTGGATACAGAGCCTGCTTCTGCCTTTATAGCTGGACCAATACCAGATCAGATAGATGCATTAAGCTGGTTGTGGGCGGATACGCTACAGACCTATCCACAGGGTGAAGTAGAAGACTACGCGATACCTTTAGCGAAGATAGGCAACCTGGCCTGGTACGATCACAATGTGAACGGCCGTCAGGACGATGCAATTGCACAGCTTTATAATACCTACGTAGACGAATACGGCGTAGATACGCTACACTTGGTACTGATCTGGGGAGGAGTGGATAATGCTACCGGAGGTTTTGATGCGGTCGGCTACCAGGATACGGATTTGGCCACGGACGGAGCGGTTATGGATATTCGGTATAATCTGAGTATTGCACCGGAGGATCTGGGTATTTACAGTCCCACGGATACGATTAAGACAAATGGTCAGGGCTTATACAGTTTCCGCGGCTTAATTCCGGGTAACTATAACCTGATCCCCTTGAAGTACTTACAAGAAGACAGTACGTCCTTTGTAAACTTCTGGCCAAAGCACCGGGTCTTGACCGTTAAGAATAATAGCGAAGTGAGTGACAGTCTGGACAGCGATGCGGGACCGGGCGCAGTCTTTACGATTGCGGATAATAATCCACGCGAGCCGGAAGTCTGTGTAGATGATTTACCGCTGGGTGAAGATGGTCAACTGGACAGCGAAGATCTGGCGACGATGAATGCGGGCTGGGGTGTAGCGGATTACGATCCGTCCTTCCCGGATAGTCTGTACGATCAGACAATTGATCTGGGTTGGGTAGATGAGCCGAATATTGAAGCGAACCTGGACCTGGTCGGGGTAGATTTCCCAACCACACAGACCTGTGGCAACTTTAATGTGATTTATCGTTTGTGTTTGAAAAACCCAACGGAGACGCCACTGGATAGCATTGTACCTTTCCTGAATATTGCGGGGGGCTACGGCGATGCTTTCATACGCGGAACGGCACAAGTTAGTATTGTAGAGCAGGGCTACCTGGCCAAATGGGTGGCCGATAGTCTGGGCGTGGATAATTGCGAGGCGCAGACCATTGCCATGGAAGGATCGGTAGGAGATCTGTCTCCATACATCAACCCGAACTACGATGGAGATACAGATACCTTGCTGTTGACGGGCGGCGATGTCGATTCGCGTTTCTACCTGCCGGGAGATTCGGTGATCTGTATTCAGATTGAATTTGAATTAAATCCGGAAGGATACGCGGCGGCGGTTGCGGGCGGCAACGACTGTCCGTGGATGCTGCGTGGTGGTTCCTATGCCAGAGCAGTAGGCTTCACCTACGACGCGGCGGTGAGTGATCCGTGGACGGGTGGTGATACTAAAGTTGGTCTGATCGACTGGATGCCACGCGATGGCAACGGAGATGCAAACCCACGCTTTGGTCTTCCGATTGAAGTATACGATTTGTCAGATGAATTTGACGATCCTTCCTTTAACGAGACGGATGGTAAGATGGCTGCGGATAGTATTCAGTTTGAAGGCTACGTGGTAGACCGCGGAGATGTAGGGGAGTACCAGCTCTTTGAGATGTTGAGTTTGACGGGCCGGGATAAGTACCTGGACGAAGACGATTACACGGTGCAGAATGATGAGTGCTGGGATAAGACGAAGAACCCCTCGGTGAATGATAATATCATACTGAGTCTGGATGCGGACTGTGAGATCAAGCTGGATGCGCGCAACTTTGTGAATGACTACGAGGAAGAATGTGGCTTTGACACATATCCAGAAGGTAGTTACTACCGGGTGGTGATCAAGGATGAGCACACGGATGAAGTACTGTGGGCCTCGGTAGACCGAATTCCCTTTGAAGCGAGCCGCTACCTGGATCGCAAGCTGATCTTTGAGGTCAGAGCGGTAGCCGACTTCTGTACAGTGACCTGGGGTCGCATTACGATTGAGGACAAAAAGCCACCGGTCGTGACCTGTGCGGAAGATATCGACAGAGAGGATACCAATAATATGCTGTTGAATGCGATGGCACCGCTGGTGTGTACGGACATCGACAGTGTTTTGAATAATTCACGTTCGTACCTGGATTCTACGTATACCTACTTTACGGGCATCGCCACGGCGGTGGATAATTGTGGAGGAGAAGTCATCTTCGATGGAGCGAATGATGTACTGGAAGTATTCGGAGATTGTGAGGTGAGCGCAGCGAATGGTTACGCTTACGCAAAAATCACGCGAACCTTCCTGTTTAGAGATGTGTACGGCAATAAGGCGAATTGTAGACAGGAGATTTTCTTCTACCGTCCGCAGATTATCCTGCCGAGCTGTGAGATTGACCTTTACCGCTACGATGTGGGTGCGGATCGCACGCTGAGTCCGGAAGACCTGGTGAACAAGTACGAAGCCAGCGAAGCGGTACCTTATATTATTAATGCGGCGGGCGATCGGGTCTACCTGACCGATGAGACGGTCTGTGGCTTTGGTATACGCTGGGAGAACGTGAGTACCTTTACGAGTGATGAGTGTACCTTCAAGATTGAGCGCGAATGGCGCATCTTTGACTGGTGCTACTCCACGGATACGGATTATCCGGATTATCTGGATACTGAGACGAATGCGGGTACCTGTTACGACGAAGCAAGCAGAGAAGGCAACGTTTATATCTTCAAGCAGCTCCTGAAAGTAGAAGACCGGGTTGATCCGGTGGTTCAGATACCGGACTTTGACGAGGATGGCTTTAAGGGCACGAACGGCTACAAAGGCGGTCCCCAGGCGGAGCCGACGGTATCGACACCAACGTATGATGCGCAGGATGTATATGAGTTCTCGACGCAGGGCACGGACTGTCTGGCGAACTTCAGTGTGACCCGGGATATGTTCGAGGTGGAAGAAGACGGGGAGTGGTGTTTCGAGCTACAGGACATTGTGGTTCGTCAGCCGGTGCTTGATCTGGATGATCGTCCAATACCGGGTGAGTACGAGCTGGTGGTGGATGAAATGGCTCAGATCAGTGGTGATTGCGAAGGCGGCTATTGGGTAGACGAGGTGCGCATGCGCCTGGATAGCTCTGAGCACTACCTGATGCAGTTGAACTTCTACGATGAGTGTGGCAACGATACCTTGATCTACGCACCCTTCGAGGTGATTGACGATGTCAAGCCGGTTGTGATCTGTGATGATGAGTTACGGGTAACCTTTGACAACGTTGGTACGGCGAATTTAGCGGCCGTTGATGTAGACGAGGGTACTTACGACAACTGTGGTAAGATCGTGTGGCTGAAAGTGCGTCGTCCGGTACTGGATTGTACGGATGGCTTTAGAAGCATGCTTTCTTACGTGGATGCGAATAACAACTCTGTGATCGACGAGGCCGATTATATTGATGAGAATGACAATAACCGGGCGGACAGTCTGGAGTACTTCCGCTTCAACGAAGAGGGCGAGTTGATGTCGCCGCTACTGGATAAGGTGAACTTCTTCTGCTGTGATGCGGATAGTGTAAAAGTAGAGTTGTGGGCTTCGGATAAGTTTGGTAATGTGAGCAACTGCTGGCAGTATGCCCGACTGGAGAACAAGCCTTTACTGGATTATGCACTACCGGGTAATTATATATTACCGAATAACCGTGAGCTACACTGTGAGGAAGAGGAAGATCGCATTGCGCTGCTGAAGCAGGATGGTGTTTTTGCGGAAGGAAGTCTGAGTTACCGAGCGGCGGTAGCGGTACTGGGTGGCGATATCTTTATTGATGCCTCGGGCGGATGTTTAGGCTTTAGCAAGGAGCTGAACATCAGCTCCAGTTTTGATCAGTGTGGCTTTGGCCAGATTGAAATCAGCTGGATACTGAGTAGTGGGGAGGAGCAGTTGACTACGGAGTCTCGCTTCATTACGGTGGTAGAGCGTCATGATTACTGGATCAAATTCCCTAAGGATGTGTACGCGAATTGCATCAATCCATTGGTGGATTCGGTAGCAGTAGAGACGCGGGGCTGCGATCTGTTTGCGATTTCGCAGTTGCCAGATGAGCGCTTTGAGACACCACAGGATCCAAACAGTTGTTACAAGATTCTGCGTACCTACCGGGTAATTAACTGGTGTGAGTACGATGGTGAGTCACAGCCCACGGTAGTATCTCGTGATTGGGATGCCCACAATGGCATAGACTGCGGAGAAGAAGATGGACAGTACAACCTGAATCCTACGGAGCCGGATGGCGACGATGTTCCGGGTGATGAAGATATCTACGTGATTGTAGACATTGACAATACTTCGGATGGGTCAGCCGTGGTTTACTACGATAATGACAATAATCCTTTGAATAGCTCTACGGCGGATTTGGAAGGGGATGATAACGAAGACATTGACGAAGGTTACTGGTGGGCGGTAGTACGTCCGGGGTCTAATTTAGATCTGGATTGTAAAAGTCTGCCCAATGTCTGGTATGATAACGATGATGATCCTGCTAACCCGGATGTGGATGGCAATGACTTTGCCGACGATACGGATAACCGCTATGGTTCTTACGGTTTCTGGCAGTACACCCAACACATTGTGGTGTACGATGAGATCGATCCAGAGTTGACGGTAGTGAGTCAGGACACGTTCTACTCGAGTGATGCAGTGACTTGCGATGCTCAGGTGGGCATTGATATCAGTGCAGAAGATGTCTGTAATGGCTTCAACACGAATGTGGTTGTACAGGTGATTATTGATGGACAGGACGTCAGTGACGGACTGGTGGCGGGTCGCTTTACGGGCCGCTATGGTGAGGGAGAACACGACTTGATCATCACGGCGCGCGATGCTTGTAACAATGCCTCGGTCTATACGCAAACCTTTGTGGTAGCCGACGGTAAGGCACCGTCTCCGATTGCACACGAAGATCTGGTAGCTGAGCTTAGTGAGATGGATATAGAAGGCGAGACGGTGGTGCAGGCGGAAGTCTGGGCCAGTGATTTTGTGGCCAGTGACATCTACGACTGTAATGGTCAGGATGCGACGCAGACGGATGCCAAGGGCAATGCCCTGGTAACGAAATACTCGATCAATGTGGTAGGTGATAGTGTGAATATGGATCAGACGGGTCTGATCTTCACTTGTACGGATGCCAATCAGATGGTGGATGTAGAGATTCACGCCTGGGATGAGGCCGGCAATCACGATTACGTGGTGACCTCAGTACTGGTACAGGATAACAATGGATTGTGTGACGTGGCAGCGGGCAGCGGTCAGATCAGTGGAGGTATAGCTACCGAAGATAATGCGCGGGTCAACGAAGTGGAAGTACGCTTATCGGGAGCCGATCAGCGCAGCCACCTGACCAATTCTACGGGTACTTACAGCTTTGAGGATCTGCAAGAAGGAGGTGACTTTACGGTGATTCCAAGCAAGGATGACTTCCATGAGAATGGTATATCGACCTTTGATGTGATCCTGATGCAGAAGCACATTGTGGGCAGTGGATTACTGACGAGTCCGTACCAACAGATAGCGGCGGATGTAAACCGCTCGGGTACGATTACTACTTTGGACCTAATCCAGCTCAGAAAGATTGTACTGGGTATTGATACGCGCTTTGCGGACAATACGAGCTGGCGCTTTGTGGATGCGGAGTACCGCTTCCAGACGGGGGTTAGTGCATTGACGCAGGCCTTTGCGGAGGTGAAGAACATCAACAACCTGGCGGGTGCCGAAGAAGCGAACTTCTTTGCGATTAAGACGGGTGATCTGAATGGTAGTGCGGCGGCCTATGTGCAGCCACGTAGCCAGGAGGTGTTAACGATTGAAGCGAGTGGAGTAGGTCGCGAGCTACAAGCCGGTCAGGAATACCGCATTGATTTTAGTTCGAAGGAGCTGGCCCTTGTACAGGGATATCAGTTTACGCTGGAATTAGGAGCGGGTATTGAGTTGGTGGATATGGTGTATGGCCAGGCGCAGTCTGAGCACTTTGGTGTGTTTGCCGAGCGTGGCGTGATTACGACGAGCTGGAACGGATCGGCGCAGGGTAATGACCTGTTCAGTCTGGTGATTAAGCCAGATGCGGCGATGATGCTGGAAGATGCGGTACAGTTGACTTCACATTACACAGCGGCCGAAGCCTATAATGCGAGTGATGAGGTGATGGATGTGCAGCTAGACTGGACCCTACCGGTCGAGTTGGCCGACCACTCCGCATTGTACCAGAACGAGCCGAACCCCTTTGCGGGCGAGACGCAGATTAGCTTCCGTTTAGCCGAAGCCGATCGGGCGAACATACGCATCCGCGATGTACAGGGTCGATTGGTGATGCAGTTGGAAGGTGATTACGCAGCGGGTGTACACCAGGTACGCATCAAGCGCAGTGAACTGCCGAGTGCAGGGGTGTACTACTACACCCTACAGTCGGGCGACTTTGTTGCTACGAAGAAGATGATCTTGCTGGAATAAGCAGGAAGGAACGATACAGCATAATAAAAAAGGACCGGCCATTGGTGAATTCACCAATGGCCGGTCCTTTTTTTAGTGAGGTGGTAATGTGTTAAAGTTGACGAGGTGGACAATTTTGTTAAACAATGGTTTGAATAGTAGGCTCAAAAGGTTTACTTTTAAAGTCGTAATCGACCTTTATAAACAAGTCTCATGAAATGTAGGAACACCGATAACCTATTCAGGGCGATGCTGCTCATAGCTTCTATAGCCTTATTTCTAGCAACAAATGTAGTTGCTCAGTCTATCTCCCGCCAGGTTATTGGCATCGCGGGAGGCTCTACTCATTTCAACAATATCAAGGTGAGCTGGACGGTAGGCGAGGCCATCGTTGATAAAGCGGTTTCAACAAATGGTCGGGCTCAGGCCACGGTGGGTTTTCAGCAACCCGATTTATCTATTCTTCCTCCGGCTACCAAAGAGCAGCTATTAGTGAATATCTCTCCAAATCCTACCCCCGATGTACTCAACGTAACTTTACTCGATCCAAGCCTGCGGAATTTGCGTTTGACGCTAAGTAATACCAACGGACAAGTACTGGTGCCGAGCTTGATGATAGAACCCTGGAAAAACGAAGTCGACCTCAGTCGCTTCCCGCCGGGAGTGTATTACTTGAATGTTACCGATCAGGAGCGGACCTTTCAAACGTATAAAATAATAAAAACAAAATAAAAAAATATAGACAACATTGGCAGGTTGTCTTTTTGTGATTTACAGATTATATCCTAAGCCATGATGAATAAGAACAGTTTATTTACCTTCCTTTTGGTGCTTTCGGCCACTATGCTGTCCGGACAAAGTATACCCATGGGTATGAATTATCAGGCCATTGCCAGAGACGCCCAGGGTGAATTCATAAAGAATCAATCCATTGACATTCGAATTTCTTTGGAAGAAGAGGAAGGTGCGGCATTTTTTACGGAAGTACACCAGGTGAAAACAGATGAGCTCGGCGGTTTTACTTTAGTGATTGGGCAAGGAAAACCAACATTGGGACAATTTGCAGGCGTACCCTGGTCGAAAGGAGTGGTTTGGATGGATGTAGAAATAGCCCTGCCAAATGAGCCTTACAAAGCAGTGGGCCGCTCTCAGTTATTTTCAGTGCCATATGCCATTCATTCTCAAACGGCTGGACGAATCGAAGAGTCGGAAGATGTAAATCTTAGAAATCAATCCATTTATTGGACCACCAGTGGAAATTCAAATACCCGTCCGCCTATTCACTTTTTGGGGACCAGAGACCCGCAGGATCTTGTCGTTAAAACGGATAGCACCATCCGGGTAGTGTACACTAAAGAAGGACAAGTACAGATTTACAGTGGTGTGACGGGTGATCAGGGAGATAAAGCAAGTTATCCCTTAACCATCGAAGGCAGCGAACAGGGTATTTTTATTCAGGTAGAAGAGGGGACACCCGATGCCAGCAACAACTTCATCACTTTTGCCAATAAAGAAGGTAAAACGGTAGGGCGAATTGAAGGGCAGACTAAAGAAGAGTTACTAGCTTCAGAAGATTATATAAATGAGATATTTCAGCTTTCTCTGGCTACTATTGCGCTTGGTTCGGATATTGTTGGTTTAGGTATCGAGGTGGGTGGACTTTTTGGCAGTGGATTCGGAGCCGCTGCTGCTGCTGGTGCGGCAGCAAGTGCGATTAGTGCCGGGATTGAATTAGCCTCCTTAATTGATGCCTGGGCGGAGTTTGTTAGAATCGCTTGCGATAACGTGGGGGTTTCTTATGAATCCGGTTCAGGGGATTATGCCGAGAGTTTACCGAGAGGAGAGGGAGTGCGTGATTTGCAATTTGGTGAAATTGTAGGTGTGAAAGGCGGAAAAGTGTATTTGAATACACAGGGTGCGGACCATTACATGGTAGTTTCCACAGCTCCAATCGTATTAGGGAATGCCCCAACTTTAGAAGAGGTAGCCAACCATGAAAAAATTGCCTTTATGGGGCAGGTTCCCGTTCGGGTGATTGGTAAAGTAAAAGTAGGGGATTACATCTTGCCATCCGGGAATAATGATGGTTTTGCCATTGCCGTATCCCCAAATGATATGCTACCAGGAGATTACGGACGGGTAGTTGGGGTCGCATGGGAATCTGGCGACTTGTCCTTTAATATGGTTAATGTAGCAGTGGGGATTAATACTAACGACCTCAGTGGTAAAGTAGAAGAACTGTCTCGCAAAGTAGAGCTCATCACGGCGTATTTGGATGGTAAGCTAGATATGGAAAATCCAAATATGAATCTGAGTGATTTGGAGCAAGTGCTGGGTAGCCAAAAAATGGTGACTACGCAGGATAAACTGCTTTCAGATGAAGAATTTGATGCTTATTTAGACGCTAACGAGCCGACCTTTAACTACTTCTTCCAACAAGCAAAATTAGAATTGGTCTCTTCCGGATATGAGTTCAAGAATCCTGAACTGGTAAATCAGGTACTGGATAATCCAGTGGAGTACCTGAAGAAACTGAGACGTGATCCTAACTTTGTGAGTACATGGGCAGAAATGGATCAGGGTATCCTGGATAGTAAAAATGATTAGGAACAAAGTATTTCCAAGTGACTATGAAAAAAATAATATACACATTAGGGGTACTTATACTATGCGCTTTGTTCGGAGCGGCTTCCCTGTTGGCACAAAATAGTTTTGCCATTCCTTTTCAGGCCGTTGCCAGGAACCAACAAGGCGTAGAACTTCGGGATCAAGCGGTAGAAGTTAAAGTAAGCTTGGGTGCCTTTCTCGAAGATCGGGGTGTCACATACGACGAAATACATTATTTGAAAACGGATGAAAATGGTTACTTCAATTTATTGATTGGCAGGGGGCAGCCTTTGGAAAATGACTTTTTAGATCTCGACTTCAGTAAGGGATCCATGCAGATCGCCATATCGATAAGAGGCACTGGACAGGAACATTTTTACTTACTTAACCAGCAACAGCTGCGCACCGTTCCTTATGCTTTCCATGCCCGAACTACGGATCGTGTTCCGGAACTTAGCACGCGTTCCCAATCCATTTATTGGACCACCAGTGGAAATAATAAAACCAGACCTCCCATTCATTTTTTAGGTACTCGCGATGCACAAGACTTTATTATTAAGACCAATAATGAAATCCGGAAAGTATTTACCAAAGAAGGGCAGGTGCAGATTTATTCAGGAGTCTCCGGTGCCGACGATGAAAAGAGTAGCTATGCCTTAACCATACAAGGTAGCGAACAGGGCATTTTCATTCAGGTCGAGGAAGGTACGCCCGATAATGATAATAATTTCTTGTCTTTTGCCAATGAAGAAGGGGAAATAATTGGTAGAGTCGAAGGGCAGACCCTGGCCGAATTGTTGGCTTCGGAAGAATACCAAAATCAAATTGAACAGTTTACGCTTGAACTCATCTCTCTGGCGGCTGACGGGGTCGGAATAGGGATAGAAACGGGCGGCTTTGTAGCAGCGGCCGCCTCCGCTGCGGCCTCTATATTTTTTGCCTGGCAGGTACCCGGATGGACCACCGCCGGGGTAGGATCGGCCGCTCAAATAATCACGGCTGCAACTGAGGCCATTGCCTTAGGAGATGCACTCGCAGAATTTATTAGGATACTTACCGAAAATAAAGGGGTGGTTTACGAATCAGGCAATGGGGATTATGCAGAATGGCTGCCGAAGGCCTTCCCAACGGATGATCTCCTTCCCGGAGAAATAATCGGGGTGAAAGGAGGCAAAATTAGCCGGGCTACCTTTGGAGCCGATCATTATATGGTGGTTTCCCTGAAGCCTATTATTCTGGGGAATGCGCCAATGGATGCCACCGAAGAAAAAGGCTTTGAAAAGGTGGCCTTTATGGGGCAAGTTCCGGTAAGAGTGAGCGGTCCGGTAGCCGTCGGGGATTATATTCTGCCTTCCGGCAAAAATGATGGCCTGGGAATTGCTATTGCACCTTCTAAATTACCAGCTTACCGGCATAAAGAAATTGTGGGGATCGCCTGGGAAGCAGCTGAAGATGCCCCGGTTAATTTCGTCAATGTCGGTGTAGGTTTACATCGCAATAATTTGGCCGATGAGATACAAGACCTCTCGGATCGGGTAGATGCTTTAGTGGAAAGATTAGAACTGGAAGACCATCCGGCCTTTCAGCCTAAAAACCCACGGAAGGAAAAAGGAAAAGAGAACGCTATCTTAGCTAATCGGCAGCTGGCGGCCTATTATCTGGAAATCATAACCAAACAGGCACAGCCCGTTTGGCAAAAAAATAAAAATTAGTAGCAATACTCGCATCGGGTACAACCTATTGGATGGCATTCAACCAAATACATTATGAAAAAACATTTACGATCCAATCAAACATTCGTGTCAAAAATATTCGGGACTAAGCGTCCTGGCTTTTTTGGTGTAAAACCAGCTAAGCTAGCAGCCTGGTCCATGGTCTTACTTTTTGGGCTGCTGGCTAATCTTGCTATAGCACAGTCTACCACTATCACAAGTCCTTTGGATGCAGAATATTGCCAGGGAGAAACCCTGCCACCGGTAGTTTTTACCGTTATGGGGAATCCATCACCTAACCCTGCTGATCCTGTGATTTATACCCTGGTGCTGGCCTCCGCGGTTCCAAATACTACTATTGATTTAGCGGTACTTAATCTTGATACAGATGACCTTACGGGTACCTTTGAAATGGTTGATCTGCCAGTAAATGTTAGTGGCGTTAATAATTTTAATTTATTCGTAAGGAACTCCCTGGGAGGTACATTTAATAATACAGGTACTTTTTCTATATCCACCACCAATATCACTTCACCACTACCTTTCCCCGGTGTCCTTTGTCCGGGTGAGACCCTTGAGATTGATTATAATATGCCTGGTGGATTTGGTGGCAGTAATGAGTTTCAGGTACAATTGAGTGATGCCAATGGTAATTTTGGTGGTGGTACAACTATTATTGGTGCAATTGCGAGTACCTCTGGTACAGGTACCATTCAGGCCGGTATTCCTTTTGATATAACCGGGAGTGAAGATTATAGGATTAGGGTATCTTCCACTAATCCGGTAATGAATGGTTGCCCCTATGATGTAAAGATACCCGGTACGGATGCAACGGGACTAATTGACGATCTTGAATGCCTGGGAGGAACCGCAAACTTTTCTACCGCGGTGACCCCTAATGTGGATCACAATACTTCAATCGAGTATATTCAAATTTGTATTGAGGACGAATACATTGAGACCACTAATTCTAATGATGGTCTGCCTACTGATGTGATTACCGCGGTAGGAGTAGAGGGGAATGATGTCTATGCCGCCACTGCTTTAGGATTGGCGATCTCAGATGATGGCGGTGCCACCTTTGGAGCGCTGGTTGATGCAGATAATAGTAATCTGGAATCAAATATTATCAATGACGTAGCGGTGGACGGAAATGATGTATATGCGGCGACCCCTATGGGATTGGGCTATTCTGATGATGGTGGAGCAAGCTTCATCAACTTTACGACGGTTCCTATGAATCCCCTGAATCCCGCTACGCGCATACCAGATAATAATGTAAGAAAGGTCCAGTTTGTTGGGAATACCATATATGTGTTGACCGCCGAGGATATTAGTGTTTCTTCTAATCACGAGGAATTTACTAATATCCCCCTTCCGACGCTTACTATATTTGACTTTCACGTAGCAGGAACGGGAGCTGATCGTAATATATACTTGGCTACTAATGATGGCTTATATATTGCTGCTAATGGCTCCACTTCCTTCGTACAATACGAAAGTAACGGGATGATCGGTGATTTACCTAGTAATACGGTGTATACCGTCGTTGAAGTCAATGATATTATATACGCTGGTACCGATCTTGGTTTGGCTTATAGCCTAAATGCCGGGGCTTCATTTACTTTAGTCGATGCAGGCTTGAATGACAAAGCCATTCGCGGGCTTAGTGTGATTGATGAGAAAATCTTTGCAGCTACCACGGATGGTTTGGCGGTCCTAAATGACGGAGGCACCCGTTTTTCTTTGTATGAAAGAAATATGGGGCTTGGGGACAATAACGTAACCGCCGTAGAGACTGTTGATTTGAGCGGAGATGATATTGGCGTTTATGCCGGTACTATTAATGGTTTGTCTATTTTTACTTTGCAGTTCTCAAGTATAGGCTCAGCACCAGGCTCAATTCTTCCTACACCTAGTTTTGATATTGGCGTAGCGGTTGGCCAATCAAACAGGACCTGCAAATTCCAGGCCGTTGTAGAAGTCACCGTTGATGGCGTTACCTGTAGTCAGGCTACCAACATAGCCTCCATCGGTGTAATTCCTCCTCCAATTGCGATTAATAATATAGTAGATAATGAATTCTGCGGTGGAGTGTCCGGTGAGATTGAAGTAGAAGGCCTCATTCCCAACCTTAGCTATCAGATAAACTACGATAGTGCCGGGATGCCTTTTACCGGTGGTTTTACTATGTCGGGCGATACCATTACTACCACTGATTCAGGTACTTTTGCTTTAAAACTACTGCCCGATGGCTTGTATAATATCTCTTTCACCAGTCTGGGACAGCCTGGCTGTTCT
>Ga0209938_1000698_pt1 | contig 18357 bp, 10 predicted proteins | sample SalPonR2_C_D1_MG_FD_185708 | JGI IMG/M metagenome (GOLD analysis project Ga0209938, IMG submission 185708) | Salt pond soil microbial communities from South San Francisco under conditions of wetland restoration - Salt Pond MetaG R2_C_D1_MG... ... | reverse complement strand
ACCTGCTGACCTTCTTCACCGCCGGGCCGAAGGAAGTGCGAGCATGGACGGTGCACCGCGGCGCCACCGCGCCTCAGGCCGCCGGCCGCATCCACACCGATTTCCAGAAAGGCTTCATCCGCGCCGAAGTCACCGCCTTCGACGACTACATCGCCTGCAGCGGCGAGACCGGCGCCAAGGCCGCCGGCAAGCTGCGCCTGGAAGGCAAGGAATATGTGGTCAAGGAAGGGGATGTGATGCACTTTCGGTTCAACGTTTAGCCCGGATTATTCATGACCCAACCTACTGTGACGCCCCCGGACCCTGCATCCGCGACGTTTAGCTCGGTCGCGCATCCTTAACGTACAGTCGAGCGCGCCTGCGGTGCGCTTTGGTCGCCAAACGCCCCGGTTACAGGACCTGGAGCCGTCTCGCGACGGTCGGGTCATGAATAAGCCGGGCTGGGCAACCTCGGAAAAAGTCTGGACGGGCGTGACGGAGTCTTGGCGGGAAGCGCCGGCCTGGTTTTTGCGAGGCGCCCGCTACCCCGCGGCATTACGCTCCGTATCGGCACTGCGTCTGTTTCCTGATCTCCTTGCATTGCTAGAGGGCCGCAGCCCGCACCGCCGGTGCTGGACCGACTTGCCCGGGGCCGCAACCCGAACCAAGCCCGTGTTTCGCCCCGGCTGTGCGGAAGATTGTGCAAGAACGAACATTCTTGACTGCGGTCAGGCAAGTGTGCACACTTTGTGATCGGCACACACGCTGCAGCGTCTTTGCTTCGTGGTCAACCGAGTCGTACGGACCGGCATTGAACCCGTGCATTCGGGTTCGACGCGCACGGCGTATCTTGGGCTCGAGAGGTAATGATCTATGGATCGGCAGCAGGAAACAACCAATCCCCGTTTCGACCTCAGACGCCTGTTGCGTTCGGACGAGGTCGACGACGCCGACACCCGGGAGCAACTGCTTTCGCAGTTGTATCGAGAGCTCAAATCGCTGGCGCATTGGCAACTCGCCAGCGGGGCGGCGAGAAATGCCGATCGCACCCTGTGCACGACTGCCCTGGTTCACGAGGCGTTTCTCCGCGTCGCTTCGCAGCGCGACGTCAGTTTCGAGGACAGAGGTCATTTTCTCGGCTATGCGGCCCACGCAATGCGCAGCGTCGTCATCGACGAAGCGCGTCGCCAGCAGGCCGAGAAGCATGGTGGCCGCCTGACGCGGGTGCAGTGGTCCGACGAGACGAACGAGGGCGGTATCCGACCCGAGCAGTTGATCGAGCTGGATCATGCCCTGAAAAGTCTCGCCAAGGTAGACCAGCGCCTGTCCGACATTGCCGAACTCCGCGTATTCGGTGGATTCAGCCAGGTCGAATGCAGCCAGATTCTGGGGGTTTCGCCTCGCACGGTTGCGCGGCTATGGCGCAAGACCCGCGCCATGCTGGGCAGCCTGCTTGTACCGGAACCCCAAGATTGAGGGCATGACCGAATGCAGGAGCGGTTCTGGTTACAACTGGCGGACTGGCTGGAAAAGCTGCTCGACATGGAGCCCGACGAGCGGGAGTCGCATCTGGCCGAGTTGCGCCGTGACGATCCCGAACTGGCGCACCATCTCGACGAGGCTCTTGCCGCTGACCAGGCCGCGATTCCAATTCTTGACCTCCCGCTGAAATTCGATTTTCGCGACTATTCACTGCAATTCGACGAATCCGACGAATTGCAGGCCGGTGTAATGGTCGGTCCGTGGAAGCTCATTCGCGAACTGGGCAAGGGCGGCATGGGGCGTGTATGGCTCGCATCCCGCGATGACGATCATTATCGCGTCGATGTCGCGCTGAAGCTGATCGACCTCGCCCGTCGCGGCGACCTTGTAAGCGCACAGATTCGACTGGAGCGGCAAATCCTGGCCGACCTCGACCATCCGCAGATTGCCCGCCTGGTCGACGGCGGCATGCGGGAGAACGGCACGCCCTGGTACGCCATGGAATACGTGCGCGGCCTTACTCTCGACCAGTATTGCAGCCAGAGCGATCTGTCCATCTCGGAACGATTGCGGCTCATCGCAAGGACCGCACGCGTGGTCCACCATGCACACACTCACCTCGTCGTTCACCGCGACCTCAAACCGAGCAACATCCTGGTCGACGGTGACGGCAACCCCCACCTCCTCGATTTCGGCATTGCCAAATTGCTGGACAAGGGCCGCGAGAGCCGGCCCGGCACCATGACGCTGCTGGCGGCGTCGACGCCGGCGTATGCCGCGCCGGAGCAACTGAGAGGCGAATCGGTCGGTACCCGGGCCGACGTTTACTCGCTGGGCGTGATCGCATATGAACTCGTATGCGGCAAGCGTCCGCCGCGGGCCGACAGTGAAGCCCTCGCGGGCGATGCTTCGACCGCACCTCTCCCGTCGCAAGGGATCCGCGGAAGTCGCCGGCTGCGGGCTCGGGTGCGGGGTGATGTCGATTCCATCATTGCCCAGGCCATGGCGCCCGTCGTCGAATCGCGCTATGTATCTGCAGCAACGTTTGCCGACGACATCGACCGGCACCTGACAGGCATGCCGGTTATCGCGCGGCGCGCGGGAAAGGTTTACCGCGCACGCAAGTTTCTCAATCGCCACCGGCTGGGCGTCGGCTTCACCGGCGCACTGGTTGCCATATTGAGCGTGGCGCTTGTCACCAGTTCGGTGCAGACGCATCGCGCCGAGGCGGCCCTCGCGCGCGCCACCGCGGTGCAGGACTTTCTGCTCGAGGTGTTCGATGCGTCAACACCCGGACCGGCCGATATCGGCATCGTCCTTCAGCGCGACCTGGTCGAGCGCGCAGCACAACGCCTCGATCAGTTGCTGACACTGAAACCCCGGGATAGACTCGATCTGACCATCTCACTGGGCCGGGTATTCAGAAAGCTCGGCCTGGCGCCGCGCGCCGAGGAGCTGCTGCGCCAGGCGGTCGAAATATTCGATGACCGCTCGAAGAGTCAGCTGGACTCGAGATTGATCGAGGTCCTGTATGAGCTGGGCCGGGCAAATTACTACACGGGCGATTTCGATTCCGGGCTTCGCAGCCTCGAGCGCGCCAACCAGTTGGCGCTCGGAATCGGGCCCGAATACGACGGCCCGCATCGTGCGGCAATTCTTTTCGAACTCGGCGCGACACAGAGCGCCGTTCGGGATACGGCGCGCGCAATGGATACGCTGGCCGACGCCGCTGACCTGGCCGGAGACGCTGCCGAGACACGCGATCTGGTGCCGAGGATCATGGTGCTGCAGGCGATCACGCTGGGACGTGACAACCAGCTTGACCGGGCGATCCTGATGGGCGAAGAGGCCGTGGATGCCGCGCACCGGATCCTGGGACCGCAGCATGAGCGCACAGCCAGTGCCCTGAGTGCCGTGGGCGCGATGAATCGGCGTGCCGGCAACCTCGAGCTCGCCGAGCGGATGCTCAGGCAAGCCCATCGTATAGAGATCGACACTTACGGCCAGGCGCAATCGGCAACCGTGAACAATCTGGCCAACATTCTGCTCGACCGGGGTCGCCTGGACGAGGCGGGACGCCTGTTCCGCACGGGACTGGAGCTGGCCGAGGCCCGCATGGGCGTCGGTTCACCGGGCGCGGCAAGCTATCGGCGCAACCTCGCGCTTTACCAGGCCACCGCCGGGAATGCCGAAGAGGCCGTGGAGAATCTGCGCCGGGCCTACGCAGCGTATGCATCGGCATACCCCATCGAATCCGGCAGCAATCTCAATATGCGGTCCCAGTTGAGCTGGGTGCTGTTGCTGGCCGGTGAAGTCGAACGGGCGCAAGCGCTGCTGCCCGAGATCTTCGCCAGGGCCGAGTCGATGAGCGGCGTTGCCCGTGCCGCGCTGTGCCGGGCCCACATGATTGTCGCGCAAACCACGTTGCGGGCGGGCCGGTTCGAGGACGCCCGGGATCATATCGAAGCCGCGCTGGACGAGATGGATTCATACCCGATCGAAAGCGCCGACCAGGTCCGCCTTTACATGCTCGCCGGAGACGTCCACGCAGCAGTCGAGAACTTCGATCTCGCGCAGGTCAATTGGGAACGCGCGCGAAGCGTGGTGCGCAACCGGCTTGGCCGGCAGCATCCGCTTGATGAGGCCGTTGCGATGCGGCCGGCCCACAGTCCGCTGTTTACCAAGGACTCGCACCGGATCGACCTGCTCGGCGGAACTCCGCAGTAGTCGGGTCGGTTTCCGATCTCGGACGCCGGATTCCGGCGATGAATGCGGGGTTCGCAACGATCCCGGCCTGACACCATTCCACCCCTCCGAGTCATCAATCCGTTCGAATTGCGGCCAGCGCGCGCGGCTGATCGGAACAAAGTTGGCTTGTTTCGTTCCAGCTTTTCGTATTGAGTGGACAGACGTGAAAAATCTGCGAACAAGAGTTTGCAGACAGCCCGGTCAATCACCGCTGCGCCAACCGGCAGGTACTGGTCGAGACCGCATTGAGCATGAGAGTCGTGTTTTCGAACGCGCCGGAGGCGCTTGATGAAACCAATCGGCGGCAAACGAAACAACGGAACCGGTCCATGCGCCGGCTCGCGCATTCGTCGGCGGGCGCTTCGGCTGTGCATCGTGTCGCTGATTGCGCTGCAAGTCGCTTCGTGCGCCTCGCAGCAAGTGCGACCGGTGACATCCGACAGCATCGAGATGGAGGGCTTTCACAGTTTCTCCGATCTGCATATCGTCGATTGCCTGCTTCCCGGCGAAGTCAGGCGCATGGGCACGCAGACTTTTCTTTCGCCGCGTCGACCGGTTCGTACCACAGCGGGTGAGTGCCGCATACGAGGCGGCGAATACACCGCTTATGATCGCGCCAATTACCAGTCCGCGCTGAATGTCTGGCTTGAACGGGCCAGAGAAGGTGATCCGGAAGCGCAGCACTACGTCGGCGAAATCAATGAAAAGGGTATGGGCCGGGCACCGGACTATGCCGAGGCGGCGGTCTGGTATCGCCGGGCGGCCGAACAGGGTTACGCCCAATCGCAGATAGCGCTCGGATATTTGTACGAAATGGGACTGGGGGTGGAGCAGGACCTGGTCGAGTCGCTCGAGTGGTACCGGCGTGCCTCGGGCACTCGGGAAGGCGAGCTCGTATTCGCATCGGCGGCGCGAGAGAAGATGCAAGCCCAGCGCGCCGAGCTCGAGGCGCAACTCGAACAGCAGCAGCGCGAAAAGCGCGCGCTGGCCGAGCAGGTCCGGCGCTTGCGAGACGAGCTGGATCAGCGCGAGGACGCCGGCGACGCCAGCGCGGAAACCATTGCCACGCTGGAGCGCATGCTGGAGCAGACCGAGCAGCAAGCTGCCGAAACCGAGGGGCGATTGGTCCGGATGCGCGGCCGCGAGCTGCCGTCAGCCGATGCGGCGGCTTCGGCCAGCCGCAGCGAACGCATGCCGCCCGGGGCTTTGGACCGGGAGCGCTTCGGCCAATTCCATGCTCTGGTGGTCGGGCTCGAGTCGTACATGTTCTGGGAATCCCTGCAGTCGCCGCACGAAGACGCGCGCAGCATTGCCGACCTTCTTTCCAGCCGCTACGGGTTCGACACGACCATGCTGCTCGATGCGTCGGGCGCCGAGATCCTGAGTGCGATCAACGACCTGCGCGAAAGGGTGGGGCCGAAAGACAACGTTCTGATTTACTTCGCCGGGCACGGCCAGCTGCTTCGGCCCGAAACCAGCGAACTGATGCGCGGCTACTGGCTTCCGGTCAACGCCGAGCGCGAGCGCACGACTTACTGGGTCTCGAACTCGGCCATCAATGATTACCTGGCAATTCTCGATGCGCGCAGCGTGTTGGTGATTGCCGATTCCTGCTTCGGCGGGGCAATGTCCACCGACCCCTCGACGATGATGCTGGGCGGCGAGGCGCAGCTGTCTGAACGTCTGGTCGAACTGGGGCTGTCGCGCAAGGCGCGCTTTGTCCTGTCTTCGGGGGGCTTGCGCCCGGTACTCGACGGGCCCGAGGGCCAGCATTCGATCTTCGCCAGGGCAATGATCGAAGTTTTGCAGTCGAGCGAAGGCGTATTGCGCGCACAGGACCTGTTGAACCAGGTGGCGCAGCGCACCGGGCGCATGGCCTCTGTTGTCGGCGTGGAACAACAGCCGGAACTCAAGCCGATTCGAGAGGCCGGGCACGAAGCCGGCAGCTTCTTCCTTGTGCCGCAGACAAGCAGCGGCGCGTACCGATGACGCGGCCGCGGTTGTCGGCGGGCGTCGTGAAATGAACTATTGGTCGACGAATGAGCAGAGCGACCGGAGGGCGACAAGTGACTGATTCAAAAATGGACTTCACAGGTGCTGGCCGGTCGCAGGCGTCCGGCGTCGGGCTTTCCGGGATGCGTCCGCGGGCGCTTGCAATCGCCGTTGCTTTGGCGCTGGGGGCGGGGCCGGCAGGGGCTGCGACATTTACCGTGACCAGCGCCGGCGACGCCGGGGCGGGAACGCTGCGCGAGGCGGTCAGCGTTGCCAACCAGACCCCCGGCCCCGACACCATCGAATTTGCGCCGGGGCTGGGCGATATAGTGCTCCAGTCCGAGATCGAAATCCTGGAAGCCCTGGACATCGTCGGCCCGAGTGGGCAACAAAGCATTCGCGGATCGGGTTCGGCGCGCTTGCTGGCCGTGCGCACTTCTGGTGCGGTGGTGACGCTGGAGAACCTGTTTCTGGCCAACGGGCGATCGACGGGACCCGGGGGCGGCGCCTGCCAGGCGTATGCCATTCCGCGCGGAACGATCGCGAGCTACGGAGACGGTGGTGCGGTCTGTTCCATTGCCGATATCACGCTGGTCGGTACGACCATAACCGGCAGCAGCATATCCGGCGACTACATCAGCGGCGGCGGTCTGTTTTCTTCCGGCAGCGTAACGCTCGTCGGCAGCACGGTCTCGAACAACGCTACCGACGGTGAATTCTCTCGCGGCGGCGGAATATTCTCCGGCGGCGGCCTGGTCATGAACGACAGCATCGTCAGTGGCAATTCGACCGCCGGCGGTAACGCCAACGGCGGTGGAATCTGGATCGGCGACGACGCGCAGATCGTCAACAGCGTAATCTCGGGCAACGCTACAACCGGGGACTTTGCCAACGGCGGCGGACTCACGGGCCCCGGTATGCTGCTGCTTGAGGATTCGAGCGTGGTCGGAAATTCCACGTCCGGCGCGGATGCCCAGGGCGGTGGCCTGCAACTGTCGTCGACGTCCCAGCTCGTCAACACCACGATTTCCGGCAATTCGACTGCCGCCGTCGATGCGCCCGGCGGCGGCGTATTCGTTCTCGGCACCAACCTGGCGATCGTCAACTCGACGATTACCGAAAATACCAGTCAGGCGGGTGCCGGCGGCGTCGAATCGAGGGCCCAGGAGAATCTCGCCTACGCTGTAGTGCTTGAAAGCACTATACTTTCCGGCAACGCCGGACCTGAAGGCAATTTCCGCGCGTTGCCGGGATCGGGAACGATTATTATCGACGCCGTCGACAGCCTTTTCGGCGACGCCGCATCGGAGATCACGGATACCAATGTCGGCAACATTTTCACCGGCGCGCCGGGCCTCGGTTTGCTGGGTGACAATGGTTGCGGAAATCAGGCCGGTGCGGAGTCCGCGAATTTATGCGTGCCGACGCATCTACCCGATCCCGGCAGTCCGGCAATCGATGCCGGTTCGAATTCATCATCGCTGACATTTGATCAGCGTGGCTCCGGATTCCCGCGTACCGTCGGAAATGCCACCGACATCGGTGCGGTCGAAGCCGGCCTGCTATTGCCGCCGCCACCGCCACCGCCACCGTTACCAGTCGATCTCGCGGTAGAAAAAAGCGATGGCAACGTCGTGACAGCGTCCGGTGAGTCGCTGGCGTGGAAGATAACGTTCGCCAATCTCGGAGAGTTGGTTGGCGAGAATGTGGCGCTGATCGAAACGGTACCGGAATACACTGAATTCGATCCCGCACTCTCCGGTAACTGGGTATGCGATAACGCAGGCGCGGCCGGAGACCTTTGTCGCTTCCCGATAGGCACACTTGCCGGCGGCGCGGAAGGCATGGTCGATTTTGCCGTGAAGGTCGACGTGGTCGCGGATGCCCAGGAGATCGTCAACCGCGTCGAAATCGTCGGCGATGATGGCGACCCGCTTGACCCTGATCCGGATAACAACATCGCGCTGGTCCGCACGCCATTGTCGAAGATCGGCAAAGCGGTGCTGCCAGAGCGCGGCGCCGTGCAGAGGGAGTTGATTACGTTTTTCGGCGACCCCGTCAGTGCGGTGCCTCCCCGGCTTGGCGCGGCAGGGGCTTCAATCGGCGACTATAACGGCGACGGGCTGGCTGACGTTGCGGTCTCCGCTCCTGGATTCGACCAGGTACTGCTGGTCTACGGACGGCCCTTCACCGACATGGCACTGCCACTTTCGGCCTTACCTTCTCCCGGCGTTTCCGAGTTTCTGATCGAGGCCAGCGATGGCTTCGGGGGATTGGGCGACTTGCTCGCTGGCGTCGGGGACGTCAACGGCGACGGTCTGGACGGGATCGCATTTACCAACAGCACGATAGCGTTGAATCCGCTGACGGGGCCGCAACGTGCGGCCTACCTTCAGCCGGGCTTCGACCAGCCGCCCGCATTTGTTGTCGACCAGGGCGGCCGTTTTGCGCCGCAGGATGGGCTGGAACTGCGGTCGGAGCAGGCTGCAGGCCCGTTCGCCACGTCGTTGGCCGGGCTGGGCGACATCAGTGGTGATGGGCTGGATGACTTCGCGCTGGCGTTTTCCTCTGGAAGACCGCCGAATGATGTCGACACCGTATTCGTTCTTCCGGGAGACGTCGACCTGGCCGCATTCGACCCGAGCACTATCGTGGTCGAGAACGTCGCTGACGCCAATGGGCTGCGCTTGATCAATTCGGGGTCTGGGCAAAGCCGTTTCGGCGCCTCGATCGGCGGCATCGGGGATTTCAACGGCGACGGCGTCGAGGACTTCGCGGTCGGTGCGCCCGGGCAGGCCAACGGGGCGGTATTCGTAATTTTCGGCAGCGCCTCGCTCGTCGAGTCGAGCGAGGGCTTCATCGCTACCGAAGGACTGGACGGAACCAACGGCTTCGCCATCCTGGGCGACGCGTCATCCTCGGCCTTTGGTGCGCGAGTGGCCGCCGCGGGCGATTTCGACGGCGACGGGCTTGACGATCTGATTGTCAGCGAGCGACGTTCCTCCGATGAGCCGGGCCGGGCGCATATCGTGTTCGGCACTACTTCCAGTCTTCCGCCGACAACAAGCCCCGGGGCGAGTGATCTGCTGCGATCAAGCCGCCTGGCGGGCGTGGCGCGCGGAGACATGTTCGGCCTTTCCAGCGCCGGCCTGGGCGACCTGGACGGTGACGGATTCGACGATCTGGCACTGGGCATGCCCGGTTTGGCCGAGGCATTCGATGGCCAGTCGCCGATCGCGGGGACGGGCCGGGTGCTGGTGCTGTTCGGCACTGACGCGCTGCCCGCCGAGTCTCCGGTGGCCGGCCTGGATCCCGCTCAGGGTTATTGGCTTACTGCCCCGGCACCGGGCATTGGTTTCGGCAGCGCCGTGGCAGGTCCTGGCGATTTCGACGGCGACGGCGTACCCGATGTCCTTGTCACGGCGCCGAACGCCAGGTTCGGCGACGTTCCGCGTGCCGGACAGTTCTGGGTCATCAGTGGCCGGCTGCTGCCGGAACCCACGGGCGTTGCGGTGGAAATCAGCGGGTTCGGCATATCGCCGTCCTCTCTGTTTGCCGGCGATCCGGCCGTGATTTCCTGGGCCTCGACGCCCGATGACGACGAGACGATCTGCGCCGGCAGCGGTCTCCCCGGCACCGCCTGGAACGGAACCGGCAAGCCCGCTTCGGGCTCGCTCCAGATCGATACGTCGGCGCTTGCACCGGGCAGCTATCTTCCGACACTGAGTTGCACGCGCGGAAGCGACACGGCTGAATCGGTGATAGAACTGGAAGTGCTTCAGCCGCCGGTCATGGTTGAAATCAGCGAGTTCAACGTGTCGCCGGACTCCCTGTTCGTCGGCAACCCGGCCGTGATTTCCTGGGCCTCGACGCCCGATGACGACGAGACGATTTGCGCTGGCAGCGGTCTCCCCGGCACCGCCTGGAATGGAGCCGGCAAGCCCGCCTCGGGCTCGCTCCAGATCGATACGTCGGCGCTTGATCCTGATAGCTATCAGCCGATGCTGACGTGCATACGTGGAAGCGACACGGCCGAATCAGCCGCGGAACTGGAAGTAATCCAGCCCCCGGTGGAACTGGCGCTGGAGGGCAGCCGGACGGCGCTTCAGTTCTTCGGCGATGTGTTTGTGGAGGTCGAGCTGAGCAACATCAGCGGGATCGAGGCCGACACTATCGATCTTGCGCTGGCGACACCCCCCGGCTATGAAGCGCTCGCGGTTTTCCGTCTGGCCGGCGATTGCAGTACGAGTGGATCCGGCGACCTGGCGTGCGATGCCGCCTCGATACCGCCTTGGCAATGCGGTCCGGTTTCGGCCGAGTTCTCGTGCAGCCTTGCTGCCCTGCCGCCCGGCGGAACAGCCGGAGTGGTGCTTCAGCTTCGCGGCAGCGGGCCGGGACAGGTCCAGGGCAGCGCCGATGCAGTGAATGCATTGCCGGCGTCGATCCAGATCGCGCTCGAGGAATGATCGATGACCCTTCAGGAACCTAACGCAATGCACAAATCGAATTCATTCCGGCGGACCTGCCGCTTCCTGATGCTCTGGATCGCAGCGTCGCTTGTATTCGCGAACCCGCTCGACGCCGCATCCCGGCACGGTGCGGTTTTTTCGACCGGACAGGTCATTCTCGCCGCCGGGGCCGGAACCCAGGCGTGCGACAGCAGCGAGGATCTGGTCTTCACCTTTACTGAAACCGCTTCGCCGTCAGGCATCGAGCTGGAGCGACGAACGCTCGACAGCGGCGTCATAGATTTGGCGGTGACCATCGACGAGGTCTGCGAGCAAGGCCAGGCGACTTTCGATTACGAACACAGAAGCGTCTCGGGCGGGGGCGAGATCGGCCTGGATCTGGGCATCGATCCGGCGGCGCCTCGCATCGCGCTGCCGATCGAGGCCGGCGCCACCCGGAGCGTCCAGGTGGCCTACCAGGCGCTGGAACTCGACGAGCCGGATGGCGACGACAAGATCTTCGAACTGGTCGGGACGCGTATCGATTTCCTGGCCGGGCAGATCGCCGGGGGCGTCTCGCGTGAGCGTGCCCTGGCCACGCTCACGCTGGTGGAAAATGCAGGTCCGCCGCTACCGCCGGACCGTATTCCGGACAGCGACGAGCTGGTATTCGACGCCGGCGGCGCGTTCAACGACGCCTGCGAAACCGCCTTGCCGGGAAGCTCGTTCGCCGACGCTTGCGCAACCATTGCCGAAACCGATCTGACCGACGCGCAGATCAGCCAGGTTGCACGTGCTTTCGACGCGCACGAATTGGCGGCGATTCCAGTCGCCAGCTCCGAGGGTGGGCGAATCCAGAGCGTGAACGTCGGCAATCGAATCGCCGAATTGCGTTCCGGCGCCACCGGTTCCAGCATCTCGGGTATAGCAGTCGCCTTCAACGGTGAATTGATCAACACCAGCTGGTTGCCGCTGGATGCGGTCGACGAAGCGTCGAGCGGGGATGGAGGCGGCAGCAGCCTGCTTTCGGAGCGATTCGGCTTCTTTGTCAATGGAGAAGTCTCGCTGGGTGAGCGCGACAGGCGCGGCAAGGAAGCCGGCTACGACTTCGACTCGTGGGGCCTGACCGCAGGCATGGACTATCGGCTCGATTCCGGCTCTTTTGCCGGCGTTTCCATCGGGTACAGCGAATACGATGCGGATCTCGACCGCGACGGTGGATCAACCAGCGCAGAAACCGTCACCTTGCAGGGTTACGGCAGCTACAGCTTCAGCGACGATTTCTACCTGGACGCAACGCTCGGTTACTCGATGACCGACGTGTCGCAAAAGCGCGTCGTCGACCTTTCCGGGATCGGCGACCTGACCCGCTCGATCGCGCGCGGATCGACCGATGCGCGCCAGTACTCGGCCAGCCTGACGGCCAATTATCGGCTGCCGCTGGAAATGCAGTGGTCGGTTACGCCGTACGCGGAATTCCAGTACGCGTGGAACGATATCGACGGCTTCGGCGAGCGCGGCAGTCCGTTCGCGCTGACCTTCGGCGATCAGGATTTCGAAAGCGAGACGATCGGTCTCGGCTTCCGTGCGACGCGTGCATTCAGTTTTTCACGCGGCGTGCTGTCGCCGTTCATCGATGGCTCGTATCGATACGAGAACGACAACGACGGATACCTGCTGCGCCCGAGCGTGGTCGGGTCCACCGGTTTCGGCCCGGACATCGAAATCAACAGCCCCGACCGCCACTTCGGTCGCCTCGATGCCGGTGCGAGCTGGGTGTTTCTCTCGGGTCAGCAACTGTTCGTCAGCTACAGCGCGCTGGTCGCCGAAAGCGATACGACGCGGCATTCGATCTTCCTCGGTTTCAGGGGTGAATTCTGATATGCCTTATCCGTATCTCCACTACAGCGATTCGCTACCTGCGGTCGCCGTTTTGCAACGGCTGCTTCAGGCGCGAGTCGACCCGGACATAGGCTGTGACGGTCACTATGGCCCCGAAACAACGCGGACGGTTCGTGAATTCCAGCGCGACCAGCGCCTGGGCGTCGACGGCATCGTCGGCCAGCGCACATGGCCGGCCCTGGTCGCCGGCGCTTCCGGCCTGGAGGTCGCCGACTGCATCGATGTCTTCGATCCGAGTCTCTACGAACTCGAGGCCCGGGATATCCGCCGGGCAGGCGGGTCGCCGCACATGATCGGCGGTGCAAGCAACGGCCTGGAGCAGTTGATAAGCGATGTGGTTCGATCGACGCGCCCGGGCTCGGTATTCCTGCTGCGCTTCCATGGCCACGGAAGCTCGGGCCTGGCCGGCATCAGCTTCGGCAGCGGAAGCGAGGGCTTCCATCGAAACACCATCTCGTCCAGGGGCGGTGAACAGATGCGCGCGATCATCGCCCGGCTGGCCCCGATCTTCGGCGCCTACGGCTGCATCCAGTTCATGCACTGCAGCACCGGTCACGGCCAGGACGGGCGCGACATGCTTTCGCTGGTCGCCGACGCCACGGGCGTTCCGGCAAGCGCGGCCGTGCGAACACAGTACGGCGGCGGTTCGAGCACGTTTCGATTCGAGGGGCCGGTGGTCAACGTCTTCCCCGGCGGCTCGACCATGCAGGCCTGGAGCATTTCGCTTCCGGCATTCGTGGGCAGAAGCGTGGCGGCCGGAGGCGCGCCCGCGGCCCGATCTGCGACGTAAATCCGTTTGGCCCTGAACAGGGCTTAGCGCTTCAAGCAATTTCAGGCAAACTCGCAACATGTGGCCGTGTATGGCTCAGTGTGGCGAGCGTCGTATCCACGACTTCCAGTGGGATCATCATCGATAGTGATTGTCGGCAACTCGAAGATCGTCATTTGCCGGCACTGATAGCCGTACATACATAGATTTATCTTCGAAAGACAGCATGCGAAATTGAATTTCACTGGCAGGTTGTGCAAGAATGTTGCCCTCAAGGGGAAGTGAGAACTGTTTTCCAAATTGGGAGCCAGTATGAGAGAAAGCTCATGAAAAAGGGGCGTGAGCGGGTAATACAGGATCTTTACGGGGCCGCGATGGGGCGCGTTCCATGGGCCAAAGCTTTCGATCGCTTGTGCACCCATACCGATACGAGATGCATCACCCTGGATACCTACGATATGGACGCGCATGCTGGCGAGGTTCTTGCCAGCAACTTGGCGCCCCATCCGGCGATTGAGGAATATAACCGTACTTTTGGCCAGCGCAACGTTCTCATCGAGACTGCTTACCGAAAAATGCGGGCGGGGCGGGCGTTTCGCGCCACGCGTTTTGTCCGGATGTGCGATTTCGAAAAGACCGATCTATACAACACGGTTTATCGCGCCCTTGGAATTCGTCACGTCGCCGGATTTGCGCTGGATGCCAATCCGCGCCGTGTGGCACAGTTTTCGCTGATCAAGCCAGCCGATGGTGGCGATTTTTCTGACGCCGATATGCAGCAGCTTCGCGAACTCGGGCCGCATCTTCAGCAGGCCTGGGCTGGCTATTCACACCTGGCGAATCTCGAAGCGTCATTGACGACTCTGACCAGGCTGTGGAACCGTTTCGATCACGCCGTAATGGTTCTTGATCCGCGCATGAAGCTGCAATTCGCCAACCGTGCTGCCGAGGCCCTGCTGGCCGAAGGCCGTTGTTGGTATGCTCGCAACGGGTACCTAAAAAGCTGCGACTCTTCATGCAAGGCAAGCCTAGGAAAGGCCGTGCAGGAAATTCTTGGCGGCCAGCAGGGCTTTTACAGCATTGCAGGTCCGGATAGTCAGCAGAACGGGCCAAACGTTACCCTTTATCGACTCGATGATGAGCGCGTCGCATTGCTCGCCAGCGATCCCAATCGCTCGACCGCCGACTTCCGGACGGGGCTGCAGCGCTGTTTCGGTCTGACGCCCACCGAAGCCGAACTGGTCAACGCCTTGCTTGCCGGCGAAAGCCTTCGCCAATTCGCCGATTTACGACGCATTTGTTACGAAACCGCCCGAACGCATCTGAAGAACGCCATGGCAAAGAACGACTGGCGCCGGCAGAGCGAGATGATATCCAGTGTGCTCAGGAGCCTCTTGCCGCCCGGGTTATTCCGGTCGGATCGCTAGAAAAAATTCCAGAGTCAAATGGCGAAGCGGTCGAAGAAACATTCCAAATTCGTGGATAGGGGGGAGTGCAATGGGAGCCAACAGGGAGGAAACCGTTCGGACGCTGTACGGCGCGGCGATGGGCCTCGGTCCCTGGTCGGAAGCGCTTGCCGGTCTGGCGGAGCTTGGGCACAGCCAGGTGGTCACGCTCGATACCTATGATCTTGACATGCATGCCGGGCAAGTGCTTGCAGCCAATGTCGTTCCCGACCCGAGCATTGAAGAGTACAACCGGGAATTCGGACATTCCAATTTCACAATCGAGGCAGGCAAGCCATATTACCGGGCCGGCAATGTGCTGAGAACAAGTGACTTCATCTGTCAACGTGAGTTGCTGGAAAGCGGTCTTTATCAACACGTTTACCGGCCGATGGGAATCCGGTATGCAAGTGGCGTAGCTCTCGAGGTCACTGCCACGAGAATCGTGGAATTTTCCTTCATGAAGGCGATCGATGCAGGCGATCATTCCGATCGAAATATCGACAGAATCCGCCGCTTGATTCCTCATATGCAGCAGGCGTGGGCCGGTTACTCGCACCTGCAAGAACTCGAAACCTCAGTGGCAACGTTGGCCGGTTTGTGGAATGAATTCAATCATGCGGTTATGGTCGTCAATGGCCGAATGCAACCCACGTTTGCCAACCGGGCCGCCGAGGCGTTATTTGCCGACGGCCAGCACTGGTGTATTCAAAACGGATTTCTAAGGGCCACTGACAGCCAACGCAATGCCAGACTAAAGCAGGCCGTGAAGCGAATAGCTTCCGGACAACAGGCGGTTTTCAGTCTTGCGGGAGCAGGCGGGCATTCCGGCGATCCGATGGTTACGCTGTTTCAGCTCGACGAGCAGGCAATTGCCTTGATCATCAGCGACCCGATGCGTTCCGCCACAGACTTTCGAGCTGGATTGCAGCGCTGTTTCGGCCTGACGGCCAGCGAGGCCGAACTGGTCAATTCCTTGCTTGCCGGTGAAACCCTGCGACAATTCGCCGATTCCCGACGAATCTGTTACGAAACCGCCCGTACCCATCTGAAAAACGCCATGGCCAAGAATGGCTGGCGCCGGCAGAGCGCGATGATATCCAGTGTGCTCAGGAGCCTCTTGCCGCCCGGAGTGCTCAGACGGGAAAGATAATCACGGCCATTGGCCGCGGCTAAAGGCTGCCTGGCTGACTTCTCTCGATGAGCAAACGCTCGATCTAACCCAGTTGGGGGAGGAAGTGTAGATTGAGTTTTTGCTATCGTTTGCCGAACCGAGTCGATCCAATGGCTGCCTGCTATGGTCCTGAACGGACCAAATGAACATGGAAGGAAGCGCGCGCGAACGGGTACTACGGGCTCTTTACGGGGCGGCGATGGGCACTCGTTCCTGGTCTGAGGCGCTCGATAGGCTGGCCCGCTATACATCGACGAACTTCGTCTCGCTCGATTCCTACGACATGCGCAGGAAGGTCGGTTCGGTACTGGCCAGCAACATGTCACCTGACAATTCCATTGTTGCCGAATACAGCCGGGTCAGCGGCACCCGTCGCCATCTGATCGAGAGAGCCTACCCGCACCAGTACAAGGCCGCAATTCTGCGGCCGTCCCACGTTCTGCCGGTTCGACACTTCACCGAGACCGAAATCAATCATAGCCTGTTCAAACCCCTGGGTATGCAATATGCCGCAGGCATCACGCTGGAGGTCGAGCCCGGCCGCATGACGCACTGCAGCTTCATCAAGGCGCACGACGCACCGGATTTCAGCGAGCGCGAACTTGGCGTACTGCGTGACCTCCAACCCGATCTCACCCAGGTTTGGCTCGGTTTCCGACATCTGGCTGCGATCGAGCAGCAGCTCGACACACTCAGTACGCTGTGGGACTACTTTGACCATGCCGTAGTGGTAACAAACAATCGCCGCCGGATTTAATTCGCGAACCGTGCGGCGGAGCGCTTGTTTGAATCCGACAATACCCTTGTCTCTCGGGCAGGCAAGCTCCACGGCACGTCCCGGGAATTGGAGCGAAAGCTCGGCAAAAGCATCGCGGCGCTGGTTGCAAATCGGCACGAAATGATCGCGCTCACGCCTGCCTCAACTCGATCGGGTTCGGTTGCAACGCTGTTTCGACTCGATTCCGACCGCCTGGCGCTGGTGATCAGCGATCCAGATGGGCCGAGCACGGATCTGACCGGCAGGCTTATGCAGTGTTACCGAATGACACCCGCTGAAGCTGGTCTGGTCAACGCCGTCGTTCAGGGCGCAAGCCTGCGTGCCTACGCCGCTGACAAGCAGATCGGTTACGAAACTGCGCGCAGCCATTTGAAAAGTGCTATGGCGAAGAACGGGTGGCAGCGGCAGGGTGAGATGATCGCCGACCTGTTGAGACAAATGACTGATGCCGGCTTGTTTCGAGGTCCCTCGAATGGAAATTTCGACGATTTCTAACCCAAATGGGGGAGGCATACCGAAGACCGAACGTTCATCATTCAAGGCGCAAGCGAAAAAATCGGGCAAGCACCCGGTTGAACGATCACGATCAGGGAGGCATTGAAATGAGGCGGGACGTGGTCATTGCGGTTCTGGTGCCGTTGTTGCTAGTGTTGGCGTCGTGTGCCGATCAGCAAGTGCGTCCCCTGGATTCCTCAAGCCCGGAGATGGCCGGATTTCGAGAGATGAGCGATCTTTACGTAGTAGATTGCCTGTTGCCGGGCGAGGTGCGCAGAATGGGCAAGGCGATGTACCTTTCCCCGCGCCGGCCCATTAGGACAACTGCAGGCGAATGCCGAATTCGCGGTGGTGAATATACGGCCTACGATCGCGCCGACTATCGTTCGGCGCTGGATGCGTGGCGGGAAAGCGCCGAGGCGGGCAATCCCGAGGCCCAGCATCTGGTCGGCGAGATCTTCGAAAAGGGCATGGGCAGGCCGCCCGACTACGCGGAGGCGGCGGCCTGGTACCGGCGGGCAGCCGAGCAGGGCTACGCGAAGTCCCAGATTGCACTCGGGTACCTCTACGAGATGGGCCTGGGCGTGGAGCAGGACATGGTCGAATCGCTCGAGTGGTACCGCCGTGCTTCGGGCGCCCGCGAGGGCGAGCTCGTATTTGCCTCGGCGGCGCGCGAGAAGATGGAATCCCAGCGCGCCGAGCTCGAGGCACAGCTCGAGCGGCAGCAGCAGGAAAAGCGCGCGCTTGCCGCGCAGGTCCAGCGCCTGCGCGACGAACTCGCGCAGCGCGAGGATGCCGGCGAGGCCAGCGCCGAAACCATCGCCACGCTGGAACGCATGCTGGCCCAGACCGAGCAGCAGGCCGCCGAAACCGAGGGTCGGCTGGTGCGGCTGCGCGGCCGCGAGTTGCCGCCCGTCGATCCGTCGACCGAGTCCAGCCGCAGCGAAAGGCTGCCACCCGTTGCAGTGAACCGCCAGCGTTTCGGCGAATTCCATGCGCTGGTGGTCGGCCTGGAGTCCTACATGTTCTGGGAATCTCTCCAGTCGCCGCACGAGGACGCGCGTCGAATCGCCGACCTTCTTTCCAGCCGCTACGGGTTCGACACGACCATGCTGCTGGATGCTTCGGGCGCCGAGATCCTGAGT
>Ga0209938_1000696_pt1 | contig 18400 bp, 12 predicted proteins | sample SalPonR2_C_D1_MG_FD_185708 | JGI IMG/M metagenome (GOLD analysis project Ga0209938, IMG submission 185708) | Salt pond soil microbial communities from South San Francisco under conditions of wetland restoration - Salt Pond MetaG R2_C_D1_MG... ... | reverse complement strand
GGTTCTCACTCAATATTCTGTTTGATACTTGCGATCAACCGCCAAGATAAGCGTTCTGGACTTCGGGATTCTCCAGCAGGTTCCTGCCGGTGTCGTGCAGGCGGATTTTTCCGGTTTCCAGCACATAGCCACGGTCTGCAAGGTTCAGCGCCTGGTGGGCGTTCTGCTCCACCAGAAACACGGTAATGCCTTCTTCCCGCAGATGGCCGATAATCTCGAAGATCTGTTTGATCACCAGCGGCGCCAGCCCCAGTGAAGGTTCGTCGAGGATGATCATGTTTGGCCGGCTCATCAGTGCACGGCCGATGGCCAGCATCTGTTGTTCGCCCCCGGACATGGTACCGGCGCGCTGGTGTTCACGCTCCTTGAGGCGGGGGAAGAGCTCATAGACGTGGTCCTGGCTCTTGCGGATTTCCGCTTTGGTGTTGAAGAAACCGCCCATATGAAGGTTTTCCTCCACGGTCAGGCCGGAAAACACGCGCCTGCCTTCCGGCACTATCGCAATGCCGGAACGCATGATATTCGAAGTCAGGTCGCGGGTAATGTCGCGGCCTTTCAGGAATACCCGGCCGGAGGAAGCCTGGGGGTTGCCACAGACGGTCATCAGCAGGGTGGTTTTACCCGCGCCGTTGGCCCCGATCAGGGAGACGATCTCGCCTTTGTTGACTTCCACGGAAACCCCGTGCAGCGCTTCGATTTTGCCGTAATGGGTATGGACGTCTTCTAGTACAAGCATGATATTTCCTCAGGCCTCACCCAGATAGGCTTTGATGACGTCGTCGTTCTGACGGATTTCGGCAGGCGTTCCGCTGGCGAGCGGGCGGCCCTGGTTGATCACATTGATGCGGTCGGAAATGTCCATGACCAGGCTCATATCGTGCTCAATCAGCACCACGGAGACATTGTAGTCTTCCTTGAGGCTGATGATCAGCTGGTTCAGGTCCTTGGTCTCGGCCGGGTTGAGGCCGGCAGCAGGCTCGTCAAGCATCAGCAGCTTGGGTTCAGTAACCATGCAGCGGGCAATTTCCAGCCGGCGCTGCTGACCATAGGCCAGGTTACCGGCGTCACGATTGGCCATATCGGTGAGCCCCACCCGGTCCAGCCAGTAAGCGGCCCGGTCCAGTGATTTCTGCTCGCGCTTGCGATAGTCGGGGGTCTTGATCAGGCCTGATATCAGATTGGTGTTCAGATGCCGGTGCTGGGCAACCAGGAGGTTTTCAACCACCGTCATCTGGCTGAACAGACGAACGTGCTGAAAGGTCCGCACCAGGCCAAGCCGGGAAATCCGGAAATCCGGCTTGCCCTGAATTTCCTGCCCTTCAAACAGAATCTGGCCGCCTGTGGGCCTGTAGAAACCGCTCATGCAGTTGAAGACCGTGGTTTTGCCGGCCCCGTTCGGGCCGATAATCGCCACGATTTCGTGTTCCTGTACGTCCAGCGATACCTGATCCACCGCCAGGAGGCCGCCGAAGCGCATCGACAGATCTTTGACTTCAAGCATTATCTGTCTCCCCGCTGTGGACTGAGTTCAATATGAATGCGTCGCATGGGCAGCAGACCCTGGGGACGCCAGACCATCATCAGTACCATGGCAGCGCCAAAGATCAGCATGCGGTATTCGGAGAACTCCCGGGCAAGTTCCGGCAGGATCGTCACCGCAATGGCCGCGAGGATAACCCCCATCTGGGAGCCCATACCGCCGAGAACCACGATGGCCAGGATGATGGCGGATTCCAGGAACACGAAAGATTCCGGGCTGATAAAGCCCTGCTTGGAAGCGAATACGGTGCCCGCGAAACCGGCAAAAAAGGCGCCAATGGTAAACGCGGACAGTTTGACCGCAGTGCGGCTCAGGCCCAGAGAGCGGGAGGCAATCTCGTCTTCGCGCAGGGCCTCCCAGGCACGGCCAACCGGCATCCGCATCAGCCGGCGGATAATCAGCGCCGTGATCACCGCCAGCACCAGCGCAATCAGGTACAGGAAAATGACCTTGTGTTCACCGGCGTAGGCGATGCCGAAGGTTTCGTGGAAGGAGGTGTTGCCTTCCTCCTTCACCCGGCGGCCGAATTCCATGCCGAACAGGGTGGGGTCGGGGATACCGCCGATGCCATTGGGGCCGCCGGTGAGGTTGGTCATGTTGTTCAGCAGGATACGGATAATCTCGCCAAAGCCGAGAGTCACGATGGCCAGGTAATCCCCCCGTAATCGCAATACCGGAAAGCCGAGAACCAGTCCGAACAATGCCGCCAGCAGTGCCCCGGTTGGCAGCGCCAGCCAGAACGAGATGCCCACATACTGGGACAGCAGCGCGAAGGTGTAGGCGCCAACGGCATAGAATGCCACATAACCCAGGTCCAGCAGACCGGCAAGCCCGACGACCACGTTCAGACCCAGGGCCAGCATGATGTAGATCAGTACCAGCGTTGCCAGGTCAACGGCGCCCCGTGATGCCATGAATGGCCAGAACAGGGCGGCAATCAGCATCAGCGTCAGCAGAATGGATTCCACTTTCAGGCGTTTTTTCTGGGGCATCGGTGGTAGGTTGGCCAGTGGGTTCAGGGCAGGCAGCCTGCCAAGCATTGCCATAAAGCTGTCGCGGAACAGCTGGAACATGAACACCACCAGCGCCGCGATAAATACGCCGACAACAGTGAAGGCATCTGCGCCTTTAAGGACGACTGAGCTACCTTCGCTGACCAGATTAAAACCCAGGATCGGATAGGAAATGATGAGAGTGACGATCGCGCTGAACAGCGCATGCTTGAAATTGTAAGCAGCCATCAGATCTTTTCAACCTCCGGTTTGCCAAGCAGGCCGGTGGGTTTGAACAGCAGGATCAGTATCAGCAGGCTGAATGAGACCACGTCCTTGTACTCGCCGCTGAGATAACCGGAGGTCATGCTTTCGGCAACGCCCAGAATCAGCCCGCCCAGCATGGCGCCAGGAATGCTGCCGATGCCGCCCAGTACCGCCGCGGTGAACGCTTTTAATCCGGCAATAAAACCGAACAGGGGATCAACCGAGCCGTAATACATGCCCAGCAGCAAACCGGCAACTGCTGCCAGGGCTGCACCGATCACGAAGGTGGCGGATATTATGCGGTTGGTGTCAATGCCAAGCAGGTTTGCCATGCCGAGATCCTGGGACACAGCCCGGCAGGCCCGTCCGATTCTGGATCGTGAAATAAACAGTGAAAGCGCCGTCATGCAGACCAGGGTTGTTGCAAAAATCAGGATCTGAATGTAGGAAACCGAGGTCTGGAACGAGTCCGGGTCACCGAACCGGAAGCCACCCTCGATCAATGCCGGAAAGCCGATATTGCGGGAACCCTGGGCCAGGTGAACGTAGTTCTGCAGAAAAATCGACATGCCAATGGCGGAAATCAGGGGAATCAGGCGGTGTTTGCCGCGAACAGGCCGGTAGGCAACACGTTCAACAGCCCAGCCCATTGAGCTGGAGACGATCATGGCGCAGATCAGGGCGACAATCAGAATCAGCGGTAGCCAGGCAATACCGAGGGCCGTCAGGCCGGTAATCGCGATCAGTGCGGTATAGGCACCGATCATATAGATCTCGCCATGGGCAAAGTTGATCATGCCGATGATGCCGTAAACCATCGTATAACCGATAGCAATCAGGGCATAAGTGCTGCCGATCGTCAGCCCGTTAATGAGCTGTTGAATGAAATACAGGAGATCTTGCATGGGTGTCGGACTCCGATGACCGGCCCCCGTCTCCACAAATGGGCACTTCCCGGGTTGCGGGAGATGCTGAGTGCAGTATCGACAGGGGCCAAGAAAAACACCTTCTCCCGGGTCGCGGTGAGAAGGTGTTCTTGTGATTACCGTTTGTTAACGGCTTTGCCTCAGTTTACCGGAGTTTTGCTGCCATCTGAATGCCATTCGTAAACAACAAATTCAAACGACTCCAGATCCCCCGCCTGATCATATTCAACGGTGCCTATCGGGGTCTGGAAAGTGCCCTCGCGAAGGGCTTCGGCCACCTCAAACGGATCCTTGGAGCCCGCCTGCTCGATGCCCTCGGCTACCAACTGTACCGCTGTGTATGACGTCAGCACGAACGGGCCGGAGGGGTCCTCGCCTTTGTCTTCAAAGGCCTGAACCAGCGCCTGGTTTTCTTCCTTCTCGTCGAAGCTGGGCGGCAGTGTGACCAGCAGGCCTTCAGCTGCATCGCCTGCGATCGAGTTGATGTCTTTATTGCCTACGCCCTCTGGCCCCATAAAGGTGGCGTCGAGGCCTGCCTGGTCAGCCTGGCGCAGAATCAGCCCCAGCTCCGGGTGGTAGCCGCCGTAATAGACATAATCGACGTCAGCTTCCCTGAGCTTGGTCACCAGTGACGAGAAATCCTTGGCACCGGCGGTGATGCCCTCAAACATCGCCACTTCCACCCCGGCTTCGGTCAGGGTGTCGCGAACGGCTGTTGCGATGCCTTCACCATACTGTTGCTTGTCGTGGATGATGGCCACGCGCTCGGGGTCCTGGCTAATCAGGTGATTAGCGGCTACAGGGCCCTGCATGCTGTCGAGACCGATAGTACGGAAGACCAGTTCGTAGCCACGCTCGGTGATGGCCGGGCTGGTGGATGCCGGAGTGATCATCAGGATACCTTCATCTTCATAGATATCCGAGGCTGGCTGGGTAGAGCTTGAACACAGGTGGCCGATCACAAAACGAACGCCCTCGTTGACCATGTTGTTGGCAACGGTGACGGCCTGTTTGGGGTCACAGACGTCGTCGTATTCAACACCGACCAGGTCCTCGCCCAGAACTCCGCCATCGGCGTTGATCTGTTCAATGGCCATGCGGGCACCGGCGAACTGCATGTCGCCATACTGGGCGACCGGGCCGGTCATAGGCCCTGCGATACCAATCTTTATTTCAGCAGCGGCATGCCCGGCGGCCATTACGGCAGTGGCAGCGCCGATGGCGGTAATGAGTTTTCTAATGGATGTTGTCATTGATCATGTCCTGTTATGTTTCAGGGTTTCTTCTGTTTTCGACGCAGTAAACAAACACCACAGGCGATTCCTTGTCAAGATTCCGGATGCCTCCGCCTATTCTATCAGAACGCGTAGCGGAAGCATGCAGGTTGCATTCGCCGGAGTAAAGACCTCTAATGCTTAGGGGTGTAAACAAATTGTGCAGGCAGTTCTGGAGTGAAATTTGGATAACTACGAAGGTGTACTGGTGGCACTTCGCCGGGTGATACGGGCGACAGACCTGCATTCAAAACGGCTGAGCAAGCACGCTGGTCTGACCGGACCACAGCTTCTGATCATGCGAAGCATCCGCGATCTGGGTAAGGTAACCATTGGCACCATCGCCGACAGGGTCAGCCTGAGCCAGGCAACCGTGACCACCATCCTCGACCGGCTGGAACATCGCAAGCTGGTGTACCGTGTTCGTAGCACTCAGGACAAGCGCAAGGTCCATGCCCATCTGACGGAGGAGGGCGAAGACATTCTGGCCCGCGCTCCGGAGCCATTGCAGGAGGATTTCATCAGGAAATTCCAGAGCCTGGCGGAGTGGGAGCAGACCATGATTCTGGCCTCATTACAGCGCGTGGCCAATATGATGGACGCCGACGGGCTTGATGCGTCGCCGGTCCTGGATGTGGGGCCGGTGCTCCGGGAGGATGGCTGGAAAAAGACTGAAGCGAATTAGCCACGGAATCCACGGAAGGCCACGGAAAAAGAAAACTTATTTGCCACTAAATCCACGAAAGAACTCTGAAAACTGCTTTTTAGAGCCATTCAAGCGTGTATCTAACTTTCGTGTCCTTCCGTGGATGCCGTGGCAAAAAATCAGTGAACCGACGTCCCCTTTTTTGGCTTGTCGCCGAAACAGGCCTGAAACACATCACTGTACTGCCTGGCAAAATTCACCGTCAGGCCCTCTTTCAGATAGTCCGGCAGTTCCTCGTAATCGCCCCGGTTGCCTTCCGGCAGGATCAGGTTGCCGATTTTCTGGCGCCGGGCGGCGATGACCTTTTCACGGATACCGCCAACCGGGAAGACCTGGCCGGTCAGGGTCAGTTCGCCGGTCATCGCAATGTTCTGCTGGGGTGCCTCGCCGCGGGCGATGGATAACAGCGCAGTGGCCATGGTGACACCGGCACTGGGGCCATCCTTCGGCGTCGCGCCTTCGGGTACGTGCAGGTGCACGAATGACTTGTCGAAGAATGTCGGGTCGCCTTTGAACCGCTTCAGGTTTGACGACACATAGCTATGGGCGATTTCGGCGGACTCTTTCATCACGTCGCCGAGTTGTCCGGTCAGCTTGAAGCCACGCTGGCTGCTATGCACCCGTGACGCTTCAATGCTGAGGGTCGCACCGCCCATGGCGGTCCAGGCAAGGCCGGTGACGACACCGACGCCTTTCATCGATTTTTCTTTGCGGAAAGCCGGCTGGCCGAGGAAATCGGTCAGGTCTGAAACGCCGACCCTGACCGCTTCACCGGGATTGTCCAGCAAGCGTACGATGCCTTTGCGAATCACTTTATGCAGCAGTTTTTCCAGACTGCGCACACCCGCTTCCCGGGCGTAGCCTTCGATGATCTGGCGAATGGCGGCATCGGTGATGTTCATCTGCTTTTTCAGCAACCCGGCACGTTTCAGCAGTTTGGGCAGCAGGTGATGCTTGGCAATAGCCACTTTCTCCTCGGCGATGTAGCCGGACAGGCGGATGACATCCATGCGGTCGAGCAATGGCCGGGGGATGGTATCCAGCTGGTTTGCCGTGCAGATAAACAGGACCCGCGACAGGTCCATGCGGACATCCAGGTAGTGGTCCAGAAACTCCCGGTTCTGTTCCGGGTCCAGGGTTTCCAGAAGGGCCGAGGCCGGGTCGCCCTGGAAGGACGCGCCGATCTTGTCGATTTCGTCCAGCATGATCACCGGGTTGGACACCTTTGAATCTTTCAGGGCCTGAACAAATTTCCCCGGCATGGCGCCGATGTAGGTGCGGCGGTGGCCTTTGATTTCGGCTTCGTCCCGCATGCCGCCGACGCTGAACCGGTAGAACTTGCGCCCCAGTGCATCGGCAACAGAATGCCCGATGGAAGTTTTGCCGACACCGGGCGGGCCCACCAGCAGCAGAATGGAACCGCTGACTTCGCCCTTGAAAGTACCCTCGGCAAGGAATTCGATAATCCGGTTTTTGACATCGTCCAGGCCGTCATGGTCGCGATCCAGAATCTTCCGGGCAGCGGGCAGATCGAAATGGTCTTCCGAGCTCTGGCCCCAGGGCACCTGGGTCAGCCAGTCCAGATAGTTGCGGGTAACGCCGTATTCCGGCGACCCCTGTTCCAGAATCTGCAGTTTCTGCAACTCGTCTTGGAAGCGCTCCTGAACCTCCTGCGGCGGCTCCAGTTTTTCCATGCGGGCAGTGAAGCGTTCTGCATCTGCCGTCTTGTCGTCCTTGGCCATGCCCAGTTCACGCTGGATAACCTTCAACTGCTCCTTCAGGAAAAATTCCCGTTGGTGCTTCTGAACCTTGCTGTTTACTTCCTCGCTGATCTCCGCCTGCAGGCGGGCGACTTCCTGCTCCTTGGCCATCAGCAGCAGAACTTTTTCCATTCGCCGCAGCAGGGGTATGGTATCCAGCACTTCCTGCAGTTCGTGGCCCTTGGCGCTGGTCATGGAGGCGCCAAAGTCAGCCAGCGGTGAGCTGTCTTCAGGGCCAAAGCGGGACAGGTACTGTTTCACCTCTTCGCCGTACAGCGGATTGGTCCGAAGCAGCTCCTTGATGGCACTGATGATGGCCAGGGTGTAGGCCCTCAGTTCATCCCGTGGTTCGTCCGGCTCTTCCGGGTACTCCACCTCCACCAGATAAGGTGGTTTGCGGCGCAGCCACTGGACAATGCGAAAGCGCTGAAGGCCCTGGGCGATAAACTGCACCTTGCCGCTATCTTCCTGGGCATGATGGATGCGTACGGCGCAGCCGACAGTTTCCAGCTCGTCACTGCCGGGAATGCTCTGTTCCGGATCCATGCCCTCGACAAAACAGATGCCCATGACCCGATGGTCGGTTTCGCCTACGTGCTTCAGCGTTTCCTGCCAGGGATCCTGGTTAACGACTATAGGCTGCACCTGGGCCGGGAAAAACGGGCGATTGGACACCGGTAGCACATACATGCGACGGGGCATCTGATGCCTGGGCAGAACCAGGCTTTTGCTTTTCTCGTCTTTGCCGATGTACTCAGTGATATCGTCGTCGAGGGCTTCAAACGAATCGTTTCGGCTGTCGTCGCTCATGGGGTTCAGGCATCCTGTCGGTTGGTGTTCAGAACGTTTGCAGACATATATACCCGTTATCTAACGGCGTTCCCGTTTTTTTCAAGGTGCGTCGACCAGGCTTGACCGGGACCAGACTGATACCTTGAATTTCGTTCATCTGCCCCAACGTCTTCATCCAATTCCACATCATTTACCAGTTTCCAGTCGGGTGTACCTATGACCAATTCCCAGCACATATTCGAAGCCACCATGGAGAACTTCCAGCAGGATGTAATGGAGGCTTCCGCCCAGGCACCGGTACTGATCGATGTCTGGGCCGACTGGTGTGCGCCCTGTAAACAGCTGATGCCTGTCCTGGAAAAACTGGTGGAAGAATATAAGGGCGGGTTCCGCCTCGCCAAAGTCAACGCCGACCAGCAGGAACAGCTGACCGCCAGTCTCGGTGTTCGCAGTCTGCCAACGGTGATTCTGGTCAAGGACGGACAGGCGGTAGACGGCTTTAACACTGTTCTGCCCGAAAGCGAAGTTCGCAAGATTCTGGAAAAGCACATAGCAATGCCGAAGGACGAGGAAACGCCCTACGACAAGGCTCACCGGCTATGGGAAGAGGGTGATATAGAAGCGGCACTGGCAGTATTGCAGGAGATGAACCGCAAGGATCCGGAAGACCTGAAAGTGCTGATCGACCTTGCTCAGCTGAAAGCGGAACTGGGTGATCTGGAAACGGCCGAGCAGGTACTGAACAGCCTGCCAGCGGAAGAAAAGATGCAACACCAGGCAAAGCAGCTGGCCGCACGGATCAAGTTCCTGAAGGCCTCCGCCGAACTGCCGCCCATCCAGGAACTGGAAGACTCGCTGGACAAGGATCCGCAAGACCCCAACGCTCTGCACCTGCTGGCGTTGCATCACATCCTGCAGGAAAACAACGCCGAGGCCATGGAACTGCTGATTCGCCTGATGCAGGTAAACAGCAAATACAAGGATGAAGTTGCCAAGACCACCCTGATCGAGCTGTTTGACAAGCTTGGCAATAACAATCCGGATGTGCGGACCTACCGGCGGAAGCTGTACACGCTCATGCACTGATACGCTGAAAGTGCCTGTGCTCTACAGGATCGATACATCCATCGACTGAAGGTGCCAGATTAGCGGCAAGGAAGAGTAATGGCCGATATCCCGGATAATTTCTGTACGCGCGCCTGGCATCCAGGCTTTCAGGGCGCGCAGATGAGTGCAGTGAATGAGCGCATCCCTCGCGCCGTGGATCAGCCGGGTAGAGGTGCCCGGGGAGCGAAGAGTCACCGGCCACTGCTCGGTGATCAGGAACGTGTCCCGGGCCATGGCGCTTGCTGATACCGACGCACCCTGCGCCACAGCGGCTTTCATATTACGCTTTATTCCGGGCAGGATATGGCCGGCCTTCAGGTAATCACGATCCTGCTCATCCGTGGCATTGAGCATCGCTTCTGCCAGCTGTTGGTGCGACTCGGTAAGGCTTTCCAGCATGATGGCCAGTGGCGCAGGGCTGTTCTCCGCTGCCTGCCAGGCACTTGCGGTCAGTTCCGAGACATGTTCGAGCGGATTTTCCAGCAGGGGTGCGGCCGGGGTCCCGGCCAGCGTCAGTTGCTCAATCCTGTGGCCCAGATTGGGTGCCGCTGACAGGGCAAAGACACCGCCCCCCGAGAAGCCCGATACCGAGAATCGCTCAATACCCAGATGATCGGCCAGCGCGACAAGGTCTTGTGAGTGGGTCAGAAAATTATAGCCTTCCACCGGGGAGGACTCGCCGTAGCCGGGTCGGTCGGGAATGACGACACGAATGCCGGCGCCAACCAGATTGGCCTCCAGGTGAGACAGCTCCGCTCGCGAACCGGGAATGCCGTGGCAGTGTATCCAGATACCGTTTTCCCCGCTTCCGAAATCATGGAAAGCGAGCTGCCTCCGGTCTGATAGCGCCAGATGTCCGGTTGTGGTGTCAGTCACCCTGATTTCTCAGTGTGCCTGCGCAGACCAGAAGTTTTCGCTGCAGCGCGGCCTGTCGGTTGACGCCGGTTTTGTTCATGATGGATTTCAGTTGGGTTCGCCCGGTGTGTTTGGAGATCTGTAGCAAAGCGCTTGCTTCTGCCACGTCCAGCCCGGAAACCAGCAGGCTGGCCAGTCTCAGTTCGGCGGGGGTCAATTGATAGATGACCTGCAACTGAGTGTGGTCCAGCCGGACAGGAAGGTCGGGATCCAGAACAAAACAAAGAATGCCAGGCACCCCGGAACGCCCGACGCGGGTAGTCATATCCGCCCGGGAGCATAGCGTCATGATCAGACAGGCGCCGTTGCGGCTGATTCTCAGAGTTTCGGTATAGGACCGATGCTCCAGAAGTCTCGTCATCATCATACGCAGACGGCTGGCGGTGCCGGGAGAGTTGCTCGTCAGGCGATTGGTTTGCAGGCTGAAGCCATAAGCACCATCGGCAAAAATCTCCTCTGCACTGCGGTTCAGCCAGGTCAGGCGAAGCATGGCGTCCATCTGCCAGACACTGAATGACAGGCGGTCGAGGGCATGTTGTGTTTGTGCCAGTGACTGGTTCAGTTCCATCACCAATCGAGATAACCTGATGGCCCGCCGAAGATGAGGGGTGAGAAATTCCAGCACCCGGCATTCTTCCGGCGTGTAGGGGCCTGCCGGTCTGGGGCGGTGCACACCCACATGCATGGCCTGGTTGCGATCGCGCTCAAACTGGCTGCCAAGGGCATAGAAGTTGCCATTAGGCCGGAAAACATTCTGGTAATGGACGCAGCGTTCAAAATCCCGGTCTTTTATGACCTGATCGCTGGTGAGTGCCTGTCCGATTGGCGTAGTCGCAAGGCCTTCGCGAAAGGGATCGGCCTCTACCGCTTCGCTCTCGTACAGGTTATTGATGTCCTCCCGGAAGCCGGTGGTGTAAGAGTGGTAGATAACGGGGTTGTGCCGGTCCGTCAGTCGCAGAACGGCGGTTTCAGAGTCGAAAAGATTTGCGAATTTAGTCAGAAAAGCCGGCCACTGCCCGGTGTCTGTGGTGCACTCGTACAAATCCTCGAGCAGCGCCGGGGCTGCCGAGTCCAGATGCTTCATCCCTGATGGCTCCTGTTGCTTTCTGTACCTATTAGTTGCACATGCCAAGTAAAGCACAGGAAGAACCAACGCGCAAAAAAGGCCCCGCAATGCGGGGCCAGGTCCATAGTGGTTTATGGGTTTAGTGGTCAATCACAGTTGGTGCAGATGGCGTAGCTGATGCCGATACTGCCTTCATCCGTGGTGCCATCATCTGCCTTGGTGGACACGGTTGTTGCAAAAATCAGTAGCCGCGCATCGGGTGTGGCAAAGCCGCTCAGCTTGTACTCAGTGATGTTTGTTTCGCCGAAATCGGTGACTAGTTCGATCCGGCCATCGGTATTCACCGAATACGGGACAAGGGAGGTTTCTACCGGGTCGGCTTCCCTGGTTAGTGGTTCCTCGTCGAAAAATGGCACGTTCGGAAAGGTGAAGCCCGCACTGATAACGGCAGGGTCGCCACCAACCGGGAAGGTGAGTGTGGCGTCCGGGTTCAGATAGTCTGCCTCGAAGCGGCCCGGCTGGATCCAGTAGTTCTGGGAAATAAAGGTGTATTCCTTGCCTTCCAGGTCTGCAGCGGAGAAGTTGTCAGCAAGGCGCACACCTGCAATCCATTCGGATTCATCGGTGAGCGCCTGCTGGACTTCCATCGGGTTAATCAGGGACAGGAACAGCACATTTGCATCCGACGACAGAATACCCCCGAATTCGCCCCCGAACAGGCTCACTGTGCCATCATCGGTTATTGGCATGGTGCCCAGCGGCTCCTGGGTTGTGTCCTCAGGGTTGAACTCGATCTGAACGAATGACTGCCCCGCTGCAAGTCCCTGGATGATGGTGCGGTCGATTTCGCTCAGGCGAGTGACACTGCCTGCGGCATCGACATCAACGATCAGGGAGTTTGCGGAGTAGTCCAGCTCATCGGGCTGCCCCTCGATACCGGTAAGATAGCGGGTTACCAGCCCCCAGCGGCCCGCCAGTTCTGCCTGGGTGCGGCCTGTGGTTTTCTCGCTCAGCACGTGGGTGCTGATTTCCACGCCATCCGAGAATTCACTGACAAAGCCCTCTGGCTGCTCAAAGCCAAAGTCCCGTGCTGACTGGCCGATGAACAGGCTGCGATTGGCGTCCACTGCCGTCATGCCTAGGGAGCCTGCACCCCGACGGAATTGGGTTCCGTCTTCCGGATCGGTGATTGTTTCCTCCGTGAAGGATGCAGACAGTCCTGCGCCGGTGAAGCTCACATCAAACGAATCGGCGCTTGCGGGCAGGCACTCATTGGCGAACTCGAAGTTGGCAGTGCTGTTGAACGGATCGGTATTGGCATCAACGATCAGGTCGCCAAGGCAGATTTCGGTCCAGTTTATTGACCCTGTGCCATCACCATTATCTGCGACAGTGGTGTCCACATGGTTGTAGGTAGCCTGGAAGACCAGGGGCGGGTCAAACGCCATCTGCCCTTCGATGCCGCTGAAGTTGCGCAGGTAGTGGAAGTTACCGGAAACAGCCGTACCCGGTGTCGGGTCAGACCCAGAGCCGGTGTCCGGCGCGGTATAGTCCACGGTGACGTCGCCGTTGCTTGAGCTGACCCCCGGCGCGATTTCACTAAGCTGGAAGGCCTCTGCATCATCGATAATCAGAAAGCCATCAATAACCGTCGCGAAATCGAAGCCCTGGATTGGATCTGAAAGGCCGAATTCGCCGTTCTGATCCACCTCTGGCGCAGGATTAAACACCAGCGTTTCGCTATCGTACACATAGGTGCCGAGTTCAAGGCCCGGAGAGCCCGTCTGGTCTGCTGGCTGGGTTGTACCTATCAGGTAGAAGCCGTCATCCAGTATGGTCAGCACAGAAACGCTCGTTGAGTCCTGATCGTCCTGGATAACCCAGCTACCGATGATGCCGGACTGGTTCAGGGGTACCCGGGCGAACTCTACGGTCTCGGCCTGGTCAATAGACGGACCGAAGGCGGCGGTGAGCGTGTTACCGTCGACACTCAGCGTCAGTTGCTCTTCCCCGTTTGCTGTAGAAGTCAGGCCCCATTCGCCATTGTCGTCAAAAGTGATCTCGGGAACCGTCAGTTCGCCGGTTACGTTGTCCCATTGGTAGCGACCGAGTTCGACGCCCGTATTGCCAGCGTCGTCAGCTTCAGGCCGGTAGGGGAGATCCAGTTCCTGGTGCATGTAATAGCCGTTTTCCAGGAAGGTCAGTTGCACCCAGGGCGAATTGTTGTTGTCAGGATTGCGCGCAATCCAGCTACCGATCAGGGCATCTTCGGCCATGGGCGGCGGAATCTGATCCGCAAATGGATTAATTAGCCGGGCTGAAACGAAAACTCCAAAAGGATCGCGGGTAATGATTCGTAGCTCGTCCCCGGCGCTCGGAACATAGCTTGCGGGGAGTGCGCCGGTGAAGCTGGTGGCATTGTTTGTCAGCGCGTTGCCGGTGAAGCCGGCATCTTCAGATTCACCCACACCACCGGACTGCTGGCCGGTGAAATTGTTGCGCACCGAGATGGCGTCGTAGCCGGGGGGCAGAGTCCACTCGAAGGTGTACTCATTTGTGGCCAGATCAGCGGACTGCGCGGTGATTGTCGGGGCACCGTTGCTCAGGTTCGGTGTGCCACGGCGGATGGTAAAGGTAGCCTGGGAGTCAATCACGCCCTCAACAGAGTTGTTCCAGGTGAAGGTTACCTGATCGCCTGAGGAAATGGCATCGGCTGCTAGCACCTGGAAGCTTGCAAATACGCCGGCATCCAGGGGCAGGTCGCCGTTGAACGGAGACAGGTCCCCCGAAACCGTTACGGTTGAATCTGTCAGCTCGCCCAGGCTGGCGGCGGGAAAACCGGCCCAGACCAGTGTTCCGATGCTGAGGACTTCGGGAGTCTGAGCACCGTTTTCGATCAGGTGAGTCGGCTCCACAAACACGAAGAACTCGAGCTGATTGCCCTGTAGTTTCCACTCACCATTTTCGTTGACCGCATTCCAGGGCCCCTGGGCGGCGCCAACGTTAAGCCTGGCAGTAGTACCGTCGTCACTCAGGTCCACCAGGGACCAGTTGCGGATCTCGGTGGCCAGCTCTTCGGCGTCTTCAATGCCCGGGGCAGAATTGAACAGGCGATCCTGCAGCCCGGTAATTTCTTCGCCGTTGTTCAGAAAGTCATTGGTAACAAGCGCCTGAAGGGCTGCTCCATCCTGACTCTCAAGCGCCGTGGCTGCGGCCTGTGCCAGGGTGTTCAGGGCTTGAAGCGTGGTTACGTTTTGCTGCAGGTTTTCGTTAACCGGCAGTGGACCGGTTTCGGGTTGCTGGAAAGTGTTGGAAATCTGTGTGTCATCGACCCGGTTGCGGATCACCGCCGTGTTGGTGTCGGGGTCAACGGTGACCTCAAGCACGTCGAGAACGGCGTCAAAGCCGCTGCGGTTGGCAATGAAAGTGGAGTTGCGCAGATCAAAGTCGTCTTCCACAGCCAGGCCATCCAGCAAGGGTTTGAGGCGGGTCTTCAAATTTTCTTCCTGCTGTTCCACCGCTTCCTGGGTGATCAGGCTGAAAGTCGGGTTATTAAAGAATTCCCGGGGGGTATCGCCCACCGCGTTCCCGACAATCAGGTCGGTTAATGGCGTGATGTTGACGGTGCCATTCACATCGTCATCAAACACAACCGAAAGCAGTTCGTAGGCGTTGCCCCCGGCGACACCACTGGCGAAAATCAGAGTGGGTGTGGTCAGTCCGGAAAGGTCCAGTTCGAAAGAGCCATCGGCGCTGATCTGCGCGGGGGGTGCGGTATTGTCACCGGCGTCTTTTGCAACCACAAAACCGACCAGCGGGGCACCAGCCGCAGCAGTACCAGATACTGCCGGACTACCGGCGCCCGGGTCGGGTGTGGGGGTGCCACCGGAGGAACCTCCTCCACAGCCCGCAAGAATGAGTGCCGCTGCCATTGCGCACAGCAAAAGCCAGATACGACGTGGGTGTGAATATCCGTGAATGTCCATGGGCCTGCCTCGTTGTTTTCTTCGGTCTTCGACACCTCCAACCTAAAAAAACCGTAACGAAGCCGAATCACCCATTTGGTGTACGCGCAGGCGTTTAAGCCAATTTTTTCAATGTATCCTGTAAAATCCTGTGAAAGCGCTCGGGCATTTCAACCTGCGGAAAATGGCCTGAACTGTCCGGAGAGGCGCTGGCACAAGCAGTCGGCCTTTTACGCCGAAGGGTCATCAAGATTGAGCAAGGCGACGAAAGTGTCGTATTTGGCAGTTACCGTGCCGTGGCCCGGGCGCTTGGTGGTGACTGGTGAGCCTGGCCAAACAGCAGGAGGTGCACCTACAAGTCACGCAGGCCATTTGCGAGGTGAAGGCAAGCCTCTTGTTCTCAAAGGCGGTACGGCGCTTCTGCTGGGTTATAACCTGGAGCGCTTCAGTGAAAACCTGGACTTTGATCTCACCATTTCGCTTCAGGGGCACCTGAACATTGAAAGTATCTGCAGGAACGCCACAAAAAAGCTGGCGGGGCGCGGCATCAAAGTTTCGGCCAGGAGGTGTTTATCGGTGTTGAAGTGCCAAATTCCTGATTACTTTCAAGGGCCGCTACTCAGCGGCCCTTGAAAGTTAAGAAAGTGTATGCAGGGCCTGGATGACCGGAATCGCTGTTTAGCGAATGCCTACTGCCAGAGTGCTTCACCCCAATTGAACTGACCCCACACGGCCGTTTCAGCCGGAGCCTCAATAAACTCCGCCGTGATCTGCGACTCAGCATCGAGTCCTGCAAGGTCGACCTGAAAATTCTCTCTCTGGGTACCAAGAATGGCGCCGTTCTCATCGACCCATTGGGCAAAGATGAAACCTGCCTGAGGCGTTGCCGTCAGTAAAACATTGCCGTCTTCGTCAAAAGTCCGGCTGATCTCACCCTGTGCGATGTCAGGTTCTGCGAGGGCGGAAAACTCATACACGGCAATCAGGTTAAGGGGGGCCTCAGGCATGGTGAAGGTTGCTGGCGTTAGCAGGTTTTCATTTTCTGTAAATATGTCCGGGCGTTCGCCAGCGCCATCCACCCAGGCGAAGAATTCGAAGCCCGGTGCTGGACTTGCGGTCAGTGTGACAGTGGCACCCGGTTCGAAGAAGTCCTGGCCTGCTGATGGTGAGCCACCGGTTGCAGGATCCGCCTGAACACCAAGGCCGACGGTGAATTCGGCAACCAGAGTGCTGGCACCCTCCACCGTGAACGTGTAGGAGGATTCTGTTGACTGTTCAACACCGTCCGACGTCCAACGCGCAAATGCGAAGCTCTCGGCAGCAGAAGCCGTTACTGTAACCTCATCATCCACTCCCACCTCAAATACAAGCGGTTGTATTGCCTCGCTCCCCGCCAATGCGAGGGTGCCGGCGGCACCGGGCGTGGCTTCAAGGGACAACTGGGCAACCTCTCCGGCAAGATCAGCTTCGGTCAATCCGGAGTCTGCGACTGCCGGCTGGCTGATCTCATCGTCCGCCGCAACCAGGTCTTCAACCTCATTGTTATCGACGCCCAGCGCAGTTCGCTCTGCATTGACGAGGGCAAGAGTGCCGGCAACGGTCTGGTTGTCCGGCGCATTGGGGATTGCCAGTGTTTCCGGTTGCGCAGCTTCCAGATTGCCTGCCAGCTCCGTATCGTCAACCCGGCCGTCGGCAAGGTCGTCGGTCAGGGAGTCAAAGAGCGTTTCTATCGCTTCGGTTTCTGTACTTCCTGATATATCGGCAATCACCGCCACAATGGCCTCGGTGGCCTTGCGATACCGGAGCGTTCTCTGCCTGGAATTCGCATCAACCGAATCATTGGTCAGAACCGGCGCTGTCCTGAAAAGGTCGATCGGGCCGTCCTGATCAGTTGCATCATCAAGCAGCCCGAATCCCGCAGTGTTGCGCACGACGCTCTGGGCTCGTGCAAGGGCACTGCGAATCCGGGCATTACCGATGTCTGCATTGCCACCTATATTGCCAGCGGCTATGCGCACGGCCATATGAGACAGCGGCGTGGCATAGACGGATTGACCGGCAAGCCATTCTGAAGCCACGGCAATGGTACTGAGCCGGGTGAGTACCGGCGGCTGTCCTGTTGTCAGGTCGGTGGTGTTGGCATTTGCGGTAACCTCGACCACGAGCAGCCCCTCGGCATCCACAGGCAGGTCCACGGCGATGTTTGCCTGACTGTCCGTGACGCCCGAGGCAAGTGCTGCGCCTTGCAGATCTGCAGCGCTACTATCCAGTACAAAAACGGTGACATCCGCATTGGCAAGCGGCCCTTTGGTGGCATTACCGCCAACAGTTTGGACGTCGGCCGGGTCCTCAGGGGGCGTGGGGCCGTCACCACTGCTGCCACCACTGCAGGCAGTGATGAACAGCACGCAAAGCAGCACCGTCAAAGATTTGAAGAAGCTGAAGGGTCGGCCGCAATTGGCGCCTCCGTACCCGTACAGCCTCAATATGTTTGGATTCACGTTCATTTCAGGATGCATGGAGCTCCCCTCTTCGAGTCATTGGCCATTTTCCCTCGCGACCTAATCACGAGATGAGCATGCGATCAGTTAAAAAAACAGCTCACTGAAAACACCGCCAGTGGCGAAGGGGGCAGGCAACTGGCCAATCTCGCCATCTGCATTGCGGGCAAAGGCGAAGCTGCGGATATTGGTTGTGTTCTGGCCAATAAATACTGGATCCGTTGGAAAGTTCACGGCGCCGGTATCGATAGTGGCCACGATGCCGAAACCTTCGGCCAGAACAGCCAGTCGCTTGCTGCCATAAACGGATTGCGTGGCGACATTGTTAAACGTTTGCGAGCCACCATTCGGTGCTCCTATTGTGAGTGCGCCGATAGGTTTGCGGATGTGCGTACGATCCGTTATCCATTCGGCCTCACCCGCGCTATTCCCATAGATTTCGACCTCGTAGACTGTGTCCACTCCCCGGGAAGTCACAATGCTCTGTTCAACCCGATAGTCGAACGAGCCGCCACTGAAGCCAGCGAATCGGGTATCAATCTCTACGCCATCGGTTACGGCGAACAGGTTTACTGCTCCGATCTGGCTG